>WNFZ01004006.1_pt1 | contig 21299 bp, 22 predicted proteins | sample 5400081 | NCBI WGS metagenome assembly WNFZ01 (sample SAMN13153365, study PRJNA577476) | soil metagenome | isolation source: 80 cm soil or saprolite under grassland replicate 1 | place: USA:California | collected 2016-06-15
GGCTTTATCTGCCATTGCAAGTATTTTGCCTGCGCGTAATGCCGCGCGGCTGACCATTCGAGAGGTACTTGCGTATGAATAATTTCTCTCGTATTGGCAGTGCCTATTTTGGCGTTGAAATGAGTTCTGAATTGTGAGCAAACAATTAGGAAATAATTAGAAAACTCAAATTGGGGGAATCATGTATTGAAATCCAAATTTTTTTGCGCGATAATGAAATTCACTCGGAAACAAAAGCAAACCCAAGGAAACTTGGCGACGCAAAGTCATGGGTCTTCAGTCACAGGTAAGTTTTGTGAACAGATTGCCAGACCGCCGAAAATAGCAAAACCGCCGAAAGACGGTGACGCAAAGCCAGGTGTCTAAAACCGGGAACACCGGTCAAGACGGACCAGCTAACCGAAAAGCAAAACTAAGGAAACTTAGTGACGCAAAGTCATGGGTCTAAAGTCGGTAGACAAAGATCGCCAGACTGCCAAAGAGTAAATAGCAGGGATGACAGCGATGCCATCCCTGCTCACTTTAATGGAAATCTCGTCATTGCGAGGAGTGGAGCGACGAAGCAATCCCCGATTAAACGGTTTGCACCTTTCAATGAGGTTATCCATTTAACTGGAGATTGCTTCGCGAATAACGCTCGCAATGACATTTCCAACGGTATAATAGAACATATGACCACTACTCCTTCGACACCGCCTTCTGGGGCAGGGCGGCCACGTCCTTTAGATCCCGAGTCTAAACCCGATGATCGCGTAGATAACGCGCTTCGTCCGCAAAAACTATCTGATTTGATTGGGCAGAACCAGGTCAAAGAGAATCTTGCGATTCTGATTGCCGCGGCACGTCAGCGCGGTGAGGCACTGGATCACGTTTTGTTTTATGGTCCTCCTGGCTTGGGGAAGACTACGCTCGCACACGTCGTTGCCAATGAAATGGGAGTCAACGTCAAAGTGACGGCGGGACCTGCAATCGAGCGCGCGGGAGATTTGGCAGCCATCCTCACGAATCTGCGTGCAGGCGATGTGTTGTTCATAGACGAAGTTCATCGCTTGGGGCGCGTGGTGGAAGAAGTGTTGTATCCCGCCATGGAGGATTTCGCGCTAGATATTGTCATTGGCAAAGGACCATCGGCACGCTCGATCCGATTGAAACTCCCCCGATTTACCATTGTCGGCGCGACAACGAGACTGGCTTTGGTTACCGCGCCATTGCGCGCACGCTTCGGTGCTGTTTATCGCTTAGACTACTATGACTCAGAGGCAATGAAGTTGATTGTCCAGAGGGCGGCAGGGATGCTGAAAGTTGAAGTGGAACCCGGTGGTGTGGAAGAAATTGGACGCCGTGCGCGAGGCACTCCGCGCGTGGCTTTACGTCTATTGCGCCGAGTCCGCGATTATGCTCAGGTCCGCGCAGATGGGATGATCACATCCAAGATCGCCAAAGAAGCGCTTGACCTGTTACAGGTCGACCCACTTGGTCTCGATGACCTCGATCGCCGAGTGCTCAAGACAATTATTGATAAATATGGTGGTGGGCCTGTAGGATTGAATACGATTGCCGCCTCGATCAGCGAGGAGCAGGATACGATCATGGATGTCGTTGAGCCATACCTTCTCCAATTGGGATTCCTCGACCGCACTGCACAGGGACGTATTGCAACCCGGTCTGCTTATGAACATTTGAAATTGCAGTATCGGGAAGAGGGACAACAGCGACTTTTATAGCGTTCGAACGTTGTCAAGTTAAAACGTTTCAACGTTGTTACGTTTAAACGTGAGAATATATGGAAAATCTTGCTCGTTTCTTAGTGATTGGTGGAATTGTATTGATCTTGATCGGTGGGGGAGTATATCTCACCGCGAAATTTGGTATCCCCTTTGGGAGATTGCCTGGGGATATTCGCATTGAAGGCAAGAATGGGTCTTTTTATTTCCCTGTTGTCACAACCATTGTTTTGTCGCTCGTTTTGACCGTCCTTCTGAATATTATTATTCGTCTCTTTCGTAAATAGGGAGTGGCAATGCTTACAACTGTTCTGGGATATTTAATCGTTGTGCAATTCTTTTTCCTCGACCGCAGTCGACGTGGTAAGGAAGCCAAAAGCTTTGAGACGGGAAAGTTCGATCAACATAGCACGATGTATATCGGGACTGCGTACTTTGTGTCTATGCTGGCTTTGTTCGCTTCATGGTTATTCAATTGGTTCAAAGTCGGGGCGCTTCCCATGTGGGTCGGTTGGCTTGGAATTGTGATCGCTTTGGTTGGATTACTCTTCCGCTGGTGGGCAAATCGCGTGCTTGGTGCGTTCTACACGCGCACATTGAAAATGACTGAAAACCAATCCATCGTTCGTGTGGGTCCATATCGTTTAATTCGGCATCCCGGCTATCTTGGCTCCATCTTGATATGGACCGGCGCGGCTGCCGCAACCACAAATTGGATTGCGTTGCTGATTGTTTTGATTTCGATGTTGGTTGTTTATGTTTATCGCATCGAAAATGAAGAGAAGATGCTTGTCAGCGCGCATTCCGATTATGCTGAATATCAGAAACATACGTGGAGACTGATTCCGTTAGTCTATTAAGAGTGATGTAAAAAATTCTTTTTACTTTCCAATTGTGAGTTCGATTTTGCTATTCCTATTATTGACAATCGTTTTGAACATAATATTCAGGCTTATAAACAAATAAATTTTCTGCTATTCAATAATAATTGACCTATGCCATTGATTAATTTAACTATTTCGGAAGGGTTGCTTGATCATTTAAGAAACTCTTCTTTCTAGGACTAGAGGAAGTAGTCACTAATAATGCGCTTGAAGGAATGAATGGTTTTACATCATTTGCAATTCCTGCATATATTATTTCAGTAACCGTTGTTGAAGCCTTTGTTAATGAAATGTTTATTAGTCAGGCAGGTCGCTCATATTTTAATGGTTCCGAGTCTGGTGACTTTTGGCAAGATGTCGAGAGGAAGGAATTAATTGAGAAATTGGTAGTTCTCCCCAAAAAAATATTTTGGTTGTATTCTTCCTCGCGGTATGCGACCTTATCAAGATATGAAGGTTCTAATTGATCTTAGAAATGATCTTATCCATTATAAAATGCCTCCCGATGCTCCCACTTATATCCATTTTCTTCAAGACCACAATGTACCTTAAGAGAGCCTGACAACTTGTGGGTAATTAATGTTTCTACAATAGAGGGTATTCGATGGGCTCATAACACAATTTGTCAAACACTTAGAACAATTAGTAATTGTGAAAAAGCCGGTACTCATCCTCTATTGATATCCATTACAAGGAAGAGTTCTTTTGATTCTTTTCCTAATTCTTTTATTCGTGACTGGCTAATTGAACATGGGACACAATTAAAGAAGTAATTTAATATTAATGAAAACCTCCGACTTCGACTATAACCTCCCTGAATCCTCCATTGCGCAGTTAGCAGTATAATTAATATATAGTGAAAGGTTACTTATGGCTGCTCCTCTCCTAATTACACCTGAAGGAAAAAAAATCGAACTCTCACCAGAGGCTTATAAGCAAATCCAAAAGATTTTGCGTGAAAATGAGAATCGTTCCCTGCGGCTTGCTCGTATTGACTCGCTGTATGGAAAATATGCCGGGAAGACTTCTCTGACTCAGGCGTTGCTCAAGGAGCGCAAACAAGAATTGGCCCGTGAAGAAGCGAAATTGAAGCGTCGAAAAGGATAACCTTTTCTTCATGTATGTACTTGATACCTTTGCGATACTTGCCTACTTTCTTGCTGAACCTGGTGGTGAGAAAGTAAAGGAACTACTAAGGCGTGCTGAAAATGGGGAAATCTCGCTGGCGATGAGTTTTATCAATGTGGGAGAGGCGTTTTATGTCTTGAGCCGGGAACAGGGGCGTGCAAAGGCTCAATCCCTTTTGGAAGATTTGCGCTCATTGTCAATTCAGTTTTTCGATGCAACTGAAGATCGCATCCTTGCTGCGGCTTGGTTAAAGGCGGAATATCAGATTTCCTATGCTGATGCATTTGCCGCATCTCTTGCGCAGGAACTTGGAGCTTCGCTAGTTACCGGTGATCCCGAATTCAAAAACATCAAAGACGAACTTTCCGTATTTTGGCTCGAAAAATGAATGTTTGAACGTTTATCTTTTCGCGTTCGAACAAGATGAAAACCTCCAACTTCGACTACAATCTCCCTGAATCCTCCATTGCGCAGACGCCCGCCGAGCCGCGTGATTCATCGCGCTTGCTTATCTTACATCGTGATACGGGAGAATTAGAACATCGTATCTTTCATGATATCGGTGATTATTTGCGAGCGGGGGATTTGTTAGTGTTGAACCAAACGCGTGTTATTCCCGCGAGAATCTATGCCCGCAAAGAAACGGGCGGACGCGTGGAACTGCTTCTCTTGCGCCGCCGCGATGAATTGACTTGGGAAGCTTTGGTAGGCGGTAAAGGTTTGCGCGTAGGCAAATTGATAAAAATAGAGAATGGACCGCAAGCGGAGATCATTGAAGCACTTGATGGATCAGAACGACTTATCAAATTTTCTGAACCCATCGAGCCATACTTTTCCAAAGTAGGGAATGTTCCGCTCCCGCCATACATTCACGAGAAGTTGAATGACCCGGAGCGCTATCAAACTGTCTACGCGCGTGAGCCGGGTTCCGCGGCCGCGCCAACGGCTGGACTCCACTTCATACCGCGCTTGCTGGAAGAATTACAGGCAAAAGGTGTAAAGATTGCTTATGTTACGTTGCATGTAGGATTAGATACGTTTGCGCCAGTGACAGAAGATAACCCTGAAGAACATAAAATTCATAGCGAGTGGTGCGAGCTTCCACAGGAAACGGCGGAGTTGATCAATCAAACAAAAAGATCAGGTGGGAAAGTGATTGCAGTTGGAACGACAAGTGTAAGAACATTGGAATCAGCGGCCAATCTCCAATCTCCAGTCTCTAACTCCCAGTTACTCTCCTTTATTGGTTCTACCTCCTTATTCATCCTCCCCGGCTTTCAATTCAAGGTCGTGGATGCGATGATCACAAACTTTCATTTGCCAAAATCAACGTTATTGATGCTTGTGAGTGCTTTCGCAGGCAGAGAAAAGATTCTTGAATCTTATCAAATTGCGATAAAAGAGGGTTATCGCTTCTACTCATTTGGTGATGCGATATTAATTCTCTAATATCATTGCAAGGGCAGTGTTTTCGAGAGTAGCGAAATGCCCGAAGCAATCCCCAAATTGGAAATATCTTGCTTATTTCCGCTTCGACTGCGCTATGCTCCGCTCAGCGCGATAATGGCTCGCAATGACGGTAAAATGTAGTGATGCAATCTCAATTAGAAAAACTGAACCAAGAAATCATTTCTTGTCGCAAATGTGCGCGTCTTGTTGCATGGCGCGAGGAAGTTGCGCGCGTCAAACGCAAAGCCTATCGGGATCAGGAATACTGGGGCAAACCCATCCCTGGATTTGGTGACCCGAACGCGCACGTTTTAGTCGTTGGACTAGCGCCCGGTGCGCACGGATCAAATCGGACCGGGCGAGCGTTCACGGGCGACGCGTCGGGTGGGTTTTTGTATCCAGCGTTGTATCGCGCGGGGTTCGCGAATCAACCGTCGGCTGTGTCACGGACCGATGGTCTGCTCTTAAAAGATCTGTACATCGTCGCGGCGGCTCGTTGTGCACCTCCCGAAAATAAGCCGACTCCTGAAGAACTAAATAATTGCCAGCCCTATCTCGAGCGCGAGCTTGAAATCCTAAGACCAAAAGTAATCGTATGTTTAGGTAGGATTGCCTTTGAAAGAATTTTACGAGTATATTCGAACTCCCTTACCCTAGCCCTCTCCCAAAATGGGAGACGGGACTCGCGCTGGAAATTTGGGCATGGCGCTTTGTATCAATTAAAAAATGGAACATGGATATTATGTTCGTATCATCCGAGTCAGCAAAACACACTGACAGGAAAGTTGACCCTGAAAATGTTTGACGAGGTTTGGACAAAGGCGAAATCACTTGTGGAGAATGAATGAAATTCGCGAAGCCCCTCCTGCTTGGATTTTTCATTGTTGCTGTAGCAGTTCTGGGATTCATCTTTTGGGCAAATTCCGTGTTAGGTCCCGCGCCCGAAGCATTCGGCGCGCTTCGATCAGATGCACAAGTTACAGTGAGTTTGGATAAATTTCTTGTATTTCAACCAGCCAACAAAAAACCTGCGACTGCGTTTGTTTTCTATCCCGGCGGACGAGTGGATTATCGCTCGTATGCAGCGCCACTCCATAAAATTGCGGCGGAGGGATATTTGGTGATCCTCTTGCCAGTGCGACTCAATCTTGCAGTACTAGATGTCAACGCCGCTGACCGTGCCATCTCGGCATTTCCAACAATTCGACATTGGGTGGTAGGCGGACATTCCCTTGGCGGAGTTGCATCTGCACTCTATGCATTGAAGCATGATCATGTAGATGGTTTGGTGCTCTGGGCTTCTTATCCTTCGAATGACGCCCTGAAGAATTCTATAATCAAGGTCATTTCAATTTATGGTACTCAGGATATCAGTGGCCTGACGGCCTTTGATGACTCGCGTACGCTGCTTCCGTTGGACACACAATATGTCCTAATACAGGGCGGTAATCATGCTCAGTTTGGCGATTATGGCCTTCAGCCCGGCGATAATAAAGCGACTATCACGAGCACGGATCAGCAAAAACAAGTTGTAGATGCCACCGTACGATTTTTGAAAGAATTAAGTCAATGATGAAACTTATTGCACCGGGGGAGCTCGCGCCTGATTTTGAACTTGACGATGTGCAAGGCAACCGTCATCGCTTATCTGACTTTCGCGGTAAGCCTGTATTGCTTGCATTTTTGCGCGGCTTTATGTGACCCTATTGCCGCGCGCAGTTGGCGCGCTTGCGAGATGAATATGAAAAATTTAAGAGTCACGGCGCGGAGATCTTGGCGGTGGGACCGAATCAGTTATCAAGTTTTAAGCAATATTGGAAGAATGAACAAATCCCTTTTATCGGGTTGCCGGACCCGGATCGTTTGGTTTCCAAGAAGTAACGGGAACCCCTCATGACACTCGGACAAATCGCTTTTCTCGGCTCTGGTGAGACCTCTCTTGCAGGAGGTCGTATTTTTGAAACACTTGCTCATCATGTTCAAGACCCTCTCCGCATTGCATTGATGGAAACGCCAGCAGGTTTTGAATTGAATTCTGTACAGGTCGTGGGGCGCGTCGGTGATTTTATGAAAACCCGCTTGCAGAACTACAAACCTGTCGTGGATGTGATCCCCGCTCGTAAAAAGAATTCCGCTTATAGCCCTGATGATCCTGAAATCGTCAAACCGCTTCTTTATGCCAATATAATTTTTCTGGGACCTGGCAGCCCCACGTACGCCATTCGAAATTTGAAGGATACGCTGACCTGGGACGTCATACGTGCGAGACATCGGCTCGGCGCGACGTTGATATTTGCCTCGGCTGCAACCATTTCTGTCGGCGCCCACGCGTTGCCTGTGTACGAAGTCTACAAGGTTGGGCAGGATATGCATGTCGTCGATGGTCTCGATTTTTTCAAAGACTTCGGTTTGCATATTTCATTCATCCCGCATTGGAATAATGCCGATGGTGGTGTGGATCTGGATACTAGTCGCTGCTTTGTGGGTATGGATCGTTTCGCGCAATGGTGTAAGCAGGTTCCCGATGAGAATACAACCGATTGAAACGAACATCCCGCCTCATGTTTGGGATATGGCGTGTAATGCGCCCTCACTCGAGGATGTTCCTCCCGAGGAAATCATTGCGCTCGCGGAGAAACGCCAGCAGGCAAGAGTCAACAAACAATGGGGCGAATCTGATCAATTGCGAAATGAGATTGCTGCGTTGGGCTGGACAGTACAAGATTCAAAAGAGGGATATAAGTTAGTCAAATCTTAATTGTAGGTCACGTTTCAAACGTGACAAATGAGATAAAATAAACGCGCAGATCTCATAAGGAGTTATCTCATGCGCGCTGTCGATATTATTATCAAGAAACGCGATAAGCAAGAACTTACGCTCGCTGAGATAGAGTATTTCATCAAGAGTTTTATATCGGGGGAAGTGACTGACTATCAAGCCTCTGCGCTATTGATGGCAATTGTGCTCAATGGAATGACTCCGCGCGAAACGACAGATTTGACTCTTGCGATGGCGAATTCAGGTCACATGCTCGACTTAAGCGATGTAGTGGACTTCGCTGTAGATAAACATTCTTCCGGAGGAGTAGGGGACAAGACAAGCTTGGCGGTCCTCCCAATTGTCGCGGCGTGTGGCTTGCCGGTTGGAAAAATGTCTGGGCGCGGGTTGGGATTCAGTGGGGGCACACTCGACAAATTGGAGTCTATTCCTGGATATCGCGTTGACCTCACTACTGAAGAGTTCAAACACCAACTTAAAGAAAAAGGGATTGTCCTCACAGGCCAATCTCTCGACCTTGCTCCTGCGGATGGGAAATTGTATGCTCTACGTGATGTGACTGGGACAGTCCAATCCATTCCGTTGATTGCATCCTCCATTATGTGTAAAAAATTAGCTGCAGGGGCGCAAGCCATTTTGCTCGATGTGAAAACCGGTCTCGGCGCGTTCATGGAGACTTTAGAGGAGGCGCGTCAGCTTGCTAATCTCATGGTCGATATTGGACAACTGGCTGGACGCGAAGTCGTGGCGTTGCTCTCGGATATGAACCAACCACTTGGGAACGCGGTTGGCAATTCATTGGAAGTCATCGAAGCCATTGATACATTACAAGATAATGGTCCCGAAGATTTTCTCGAACATTGTTTGCATGTCAGTGCACATATGTTGGTGTTGGGTAAGCGCGCGAAGGACATAAGCGAGGGCCGTGCCATGGCAGAAAAATCCATTGCAGGTGGTTCTGCCTTTGAGAAATTCCGTGTGTTAGTTGAGGCACAGGGTGGCGATGTTTCCTACGTGGATGACACGTCCAAGTTCTCGCGCGCGAAATATGTTGAGGTAGTGGCGTCGCCGCGAAACGGCTATTTGGCACAGATCCAGGCGAGGAGCGTGGGGGAAGCCGCGGTGGCTCTCGGCGCTGGTCGGGCACGTAAGTCTGATCCCATTGATCATGCCGTAGGCTTCCTTGTTCATCACAAAGTTGGAGATCGGGTTGAAAAAGGCGAGCCCTTGTTCACCCTCCACGCGAATGATGAAGAAAAACTGGCAGAAGCTCGAGAAGCGGTGCTTTCGGCACACACTTTTAGCGAAGACCCGGTGGAACGCCTTCCGTTGTTTTACGAGTAATTTATCAATTTAATGCTAGTAGGCTTGCATTAATTTTAAGAATGGGGCATACTTAATACAGGAGCAGACAACTTCATGGCCAAAGTATCCCTACGGGCTTATAACCACGAAATTGAGACAATGATCGACCGCGGTCACTTGGATGAAGCGGTTGCCCATTGTAAACATATTCTCAAAACATTCCCCAAACATGTCGAGACCTATCGCTTGCTTGGGAAAGCGTATCTTGAATACAAGCGTTATCCTGACGCAGTAGATGTTTTTTCGCGCGTGCTTGTTTCCGTCCCAAGTGATTTTGTCGCGAATGTAGGTATGAGCATTATTCGCGATGAAGAGAACAAACTTGATGACGCGGTTTGGCATATGGAACGCGCTTTCGAAACGCAGCCGTCGAACGCCGCGATCCAAAGCGAATTACAGCGTCTCTATGGGCGCCGCGAGGGCGTTCAGCCTCCGCGCATCCGCATGACGCGCGGCGCGCTCGCGCACATGTATGTGCAGGGTGAATTGTATCCACAGGCGATCTCTGAAATCAAGAGTGTTCTCAAAGAAGACCCGGGCCGCACTGATATGCAGGTGCTGCTGGCGCGGGCCTATTACCGAAGTGGATTGAAAAACGACGCGGCGGATGTGGCTTCCGCGGTGTTACGAACATATCCCTATTGCTTGGACGCCAACCGCGTGCTTGTGGAAATCCTTGGCCTGGATCACCCCGAAAGCGTTCAAGCTTATCGTCAGCGCGTGGTGGATCTCGATCCTTACGCGGCGCAGGTTACAGGCTCAATATTTTCATCCAATGAAGTGCCTGATGCGGCGGTCAGTCTTGAGCATTTGGATTGGAACGGCCAACCAGTTGGAATGGGGGCCGATTGGGAAACCACCCAAGCTATCGGTTTGGAGAGTGGTCAGTCGCGTGATGAACAACCGGATTGGCTCAAAAATACGTTTAGCGAGACTCCGCCTCCGTCTCAGTCTATGCCTGTCTCGCCTTTCGATGCGGCAGCACCTTCCGCTGTGCCTGCCGAACCGGCCGAGGAAATCCCTGACTTTTTACGCGCGGCAGGATGGGGTCAATCCACCGGCGCGTTCGATGAAAGCAAATCTACTCTGGCAGACGCAGAGCGTGAACCATCTGCAGCGGCAGCCCCCATTGAGCAAGGCGAATTACCAGATTGGGTGAAGGCAATGGCTCCTCAACAACCTGCCGCAACATCGGCTGAAGAAGAGGAATTGCCTGATTGGATCAACAAGATCGGGACAAGCGCCTTGCCTGCTTCTTCTCCCGAAGAGCATCGGGATTATGGTGAATCAAGCGATCAACCCGATTGGATGAATCAGGTCAGTCAAGCTCCCGCACAACCCACAGAGGGTCAACCTGATTGGTTAAAACAATTTGGTGAAACAGAAGGACCCGCTGCTGCATCAGAAGATCAGCCAGATTGGCTGAAAGGCTTCGAGGGTGAATCAACGCCGGCTACTGAGTCGGCTGGAGAGTTGGATTGGCTTAGTCAATTGAGTGGAGGTCGAGAAACCAAGTCCCCCGAATCTTCATCGAGTGAGTTCGACTTCCTCAATCAGCCAATGGGACAGTCGGATATTCCTGCCACACCTCCAGCGAGCGAATTTGATTTTCTCAAAACACCCGAAAGCCAGCCTGAAGCTATCTCCCCAGCATCTTCAGAAGATGAATTTGATTTCTTGAATCCATTAGGGAATCAACCCGAAACTACGCCGGCAATAGCTTCATCCGAAGATTTTGATTTTCTCAATGAACTGGCCGGAGAAAGTGAACAATTAGCTCCTTCATCCACTCCTGAAGCCTCCATGCCTGGAGCTGCGCCGAAAGACACTCTTGGCATGAGCGAAGAGGAACAAGACGATTCATTCGCGTGGCTTGAAAATCTCGCTGCCAAACAAGGTGCAACTGAAGGGTTGCTGACCAAACCGGAAGATCGTTTGCAAGAAGAGCCTGATTGGATCAAACAAGCCAAAGGCATGGAACTCGGTCAGCCTCCTATTGAACAACCTGCTGGGAATGTCGAAGAACTTGGCAAGAGTGAACAGGAACGGGATGATTCCTTTGCCTGGCTCGAGAGTCTGGCTGCCAAACAAGGTGCGACTGAAGGGTTGCTAACCAAACCAGAAGAACGTCTGGAAGAGGAACCGGAATGGATTCGGCAAGCAAAGAGTCTTGGCAGCCAGCCTCAAGAAACACCATCTGCGCAAATTCCCGAGGAAGAGACACCAGTTGTTACGGAACCTTCTGCAAATCTGAAGGAACTTGGCAAGAGCGAAAAAGAACGCGATGACTCATTCGCGTGGCTGGAAAATCTTGCTGCAAAACAAGGTGCGACTGAAGGTCTGTTGACGCAACCTGAGGAACGCCCGCAAGAAGAACCAGATTGGATCAAACAAGCGAAAGAAGTGGCTGCCGAAGAACCCTCGGTCACAACACCGGTTCCTGAACTACCTACCGCGATGGATGAAACAAAGGTGTGGTTGCGTGGTTTAGATGAGGACGCAATATCTGCGCCGCAGCTTGAGGACCGCTCCGAAGCGGAACCAGATTGGATCAAACAAGCGGAAAATGTAGCTGCCGAGGAACCTCCGCTCGCAACGCCGGTACCTGAACAGCCTGCCTCAATGAATGATACAGCCACTTGGCTGCGAAGCTTGGATGAAGAAGCAGCGATCCCTGCCTCTGAGTCTTCGTCAATGGATGACACGGCGATGTGGCTGAAAAGTCTGGATGAACCTGAAGAGATTCCGCCTCAACCAGCTCAACCTGTGCAGTCTGAAGAATTACCGGCCTGGATGCAAAACATCGAAGATGAGAAAGCGGCTGAAGAAATCATTCCACCTATGCCTGTCAGCGATATAGCTGCTGAACCATCTGAAAAAGAGGCCCCTGAAGAATCCGAATGGATGCGTTCCATTGAACAGGAGCCAATAGCTCCAACAACTCCAAAAGTTGAAACGGGAAGTCTTCCCAGTTGGCTGCGCGGACTGGATAAGGAAGATGCCGAGCAGTTTAAATTTGCTGCTGAGGAAGATTTACCCTCATGGCTACGGGATGAAACTGGTGAAGTGGTAGCTGAACCAACCAAGATTGAACCGACTCGCGCAACAGACTGGCAGCCTGTAGAGGCTCAACAGTCTGAACCCGAGCCGGAGCCGGGTCCCCCTGAACCTGTTGCTGTGCCTCCTCAGCCCGAACCCGCCGAGGTCGTTAACATCATTGAGGAAACGATTGCTGCAGTTCAAGAGCCAGAAAAGCCTGTGCCTCCTGCCAAGCCTCCTAAAGAACCTGTAGTGCGCAAAGTTACCGGAACATTGGCGGACCCAATTTTGGGACAAGCCCGCAATGAACTCACACGTAGCAATATTCGCGGCGCGCTTGAAAACTATGCCAGGCTTATCAAAAAGGGACGCTTCCTTGAAGATATCATTTATGATCTGCGTGAAGCATCCTATCGTTATCCTGTAGAAGTTGACATTTGGCAATCGCTCGGCGATGCGTACATGCGCTCCAATCGTTTGCAGGACGCGCTGGACGCGTATACAAAAGCAGAAGAATTACTTCGTTAATTTGTAGGGCGGGACCACGGTCCCGCCAAATATTAGTATTGAACAGTTGTGTCGGGCTTTTAGCCCGACCTACTTTGTCTGGATAAAAATTTCAAACTTTGGAGGAAATCTGTGGAAAGATCATTGGTCTTAGTCAAGCCTGACGGTGTACAACGCGCGCTCATTGGAGAGGTCGTCTCACGCCTCGAACGCCGTGGACTTCGCCTGATCGCCGCGAAGTTCATGCAGGTCAGTATGGAACTTGCTGAAACACATTATGCCATCCACAAAGGCAAATCGTTTTATGAAGGACTCATTTCTTATATTACCTCGGCACCTGTCATGGCGATGGTCTGGGAGGGACCGAACGCGGTCGCTGCAATCCGTCAGACGATGGGATCGACACGTCCCACTGAAGCCGCGCCTGGTTCGCTTCGACATGACTTTGCCCTCGAAGTGGGACGCAATCTCACTCACGCTTCTGATAGTGTGGAGAACGGCGCGAATGAAGTCGCTTTGTGGTTCAAGCCGGAAGAATTAGTGGATTGGAAGAGGGAAGTAGATCGCTGGGTATTTGAAGGGAAGTAGAGACTAGAGATTAGTAATTGGTTAGTAGTAATTCGTCCCGCAGGCAAAAAGTCTTCGGGACGTTTTATTGCTTGATCTAATACGGTGAATGATCTTGTACTATCTCACTTTTCGAATCTGCCTCACCAGCACCGTGCCCAGAATGAAATATAAGGTTGCTAGAGTAAAAATGGCAGTATAGCCTAGGTTAGGTACACCATTCTGTGTACCAACAGCCTGGAATTTATCGAGCAGAAAGCCTGCGATGGGTGTAGCGATCACTTGCGGGAAAGTAAATGCTACATGCCATACGCCCATATCTTTGGCGTAATCATCTTGTGAGGGGAGGACGTCACTGGCGAGCGCCCAATCCACAGCCTGATAAGCACCATAGCCAAGACCGAATACCAAGCCGAGTCCCACCACTAATGCAAAAGGCGCAAAGAAGATGAATATGATGGGTACGATGGCTTGCAGCGCGCTTGACGCATAAACCATGAACTTGCGACCAAATCGGTCCGATAGAATCCCGGCGACGAGGGAACTGACGATCGCACCGACGAGTAGCCCTGCCAAAAAGAAAGAGGCAGCAGTTTCGGCATTTGGCGCAATGACCCTGCCAAACAAAGAAAAATCTTTCACCACATCACGCATAAAAAATTGCAGGAATTCCTGTACGGTGAATGTGCCCATGACCATAAGAAAACGCGTCCAAAATACCCAGCGGAAGTCATGATCTCGAAGCGGCTCAATGACCCCATGCAGGAATTCGCCCCAACGGAATGGAGGTACTTCGCGTTTCACCTGAGGTTCTTTCACAAAAAGTACTGTCCCGAGCATACCGAATACTAACGCCCCCGCGGCAGCATAATAGATGGCTGTCAAATCCGTTTGACCGTTGTGAGTGAACAAGAATGTAAAGGCGACGGCCCCTGTGGCATTACCAAGCATGTTCATTAATCCATACCAGCCAGAAGCGCTTCCGCGTTGATCGAGGGGAACCACGTCTGGGATCAGGGCAGAGAATGGCGCTGTCGCAACATTATTCCAAAATTCCACCCACATAAAAGCAAAGATAAAAAGAGGCAGGGAGGATAAATCATTTGGTCGTGGAAAATAAATCAACCCTAATATTCCAAGGACATTCATCAGGGTGCCAATCACAATCCAGGGTCTGCGTCGTCCCCAGCGGGTAGTGATATGGTCACTCAAAGCACCGAACAATGGAGCTACGATCATCGAAACAAATGCACCGATCAGAAGAACGATGCCAAGAGTTCGACCCTTAACCGTGTCTCCCCCGATCAGCAAAGCTTGTTTAGGAAGTGTGATCAGTAAGATTGCCGCCCAATGCGCACTCGTTCCAAACCAGTAGAGCGAGAGCATTGCCTGCTGGAAATGACTCATGCGCGGCCGAGTTGCATTTTGAATAGTGTTCACGATTGGCTCCTGATAAAAGTTTGATGAGCTACCAATATGAGGTTTGGAAAATAGAACCCCAGTTGATCTAAAAAGCTACTGCACCCTCAATAACATCTTCTAATCACCTTGAACTTTTGTAAATCACAGGTTACAAAACTAGCTATTCCAAATTCGGACGATTGTATCCCACATACCCCACATCCCACCGAGAATCATTGCCAACCCCGTTATGAAATAAAATATGTTACCTAAATATGGGACAGGAAAACTTAGGAAAAATATGATATATCCTTGAAGGGTTTCAATTGCGACCCAGAGAGTAAGAGCAAGCCCGAGAATAATGGTCCCTATACCCATCAAAGTGATCAGTGGACTTTGCTTTCGCGCGATTGCACTTTTATTCTCTGCCTCTACTCGTCTCATAAACTTCTCAGCATCGCCCCAATTCATTCCGCCTGTTTCACAAAGCTTGTGAATAATGTCGTTTCTTTGACGATGCTTGCCAAGTTCGCGTATCACAAAATCTGTTGCTTCCTGTTGATTCATAATAGGCTCCTTTGTTTATTGGCGTATAGCATTGAAGCTTATTGAACTCTTAACAACACTCTCCCATCACTCCATAAGTCTTCCAAGTCATAATATTTTCGCTGATCGGGTGAGAAGAGATGCACAACCACATCGCCGTAATCAAGTACGAGCCAACCTTCCTGGGCTTGTCCCTCGACGCGTCCCTTTTTCTTGTAAAACTCTTTGCTTGCGTCGAGTACTCCTTTTGCAAGCGCGTCGAGCATGCGGTCGCTGGTACCGTTGCAAATCACAAAATAATCAGTAAAAGATGCGATGTCTTTGATGTCAAGAAGCAGGATGTCTTCGCCCTTTTTGTCCTCCAGGGCGGTGACGATTTTATGTGCAAGTTCGAGTGCGTTCAGATATCACCTCATGATGTCATTGCGAGGACGCTGCGCGGCCTTTCCGAAGAAGCCGCGCAGCGTCCTCATAAAGTTGGGGATTTCTTCGCTACGCTCGCAATGACGTCTGCTTTTTAAGTGGTGCGGAATATAACCGCGTGTAAACCGAGCCGGTAGGGCTCAGATCGCTTTTGTATAAATGCACGGAGTCTATTCTGGCTGTGCCAAGTGAGTCAATCTTTGTCTCTTCCAGCGCGCGGCGGATGGTTTGCTGTTCAGATGCTATAGCATTTTGTTTGACACGTCCCAGGGTCAAGTGGGGAGAGAACCTACGTTCCTCAGATTCATAACCCAATCGGCGGGATGCAGACTCGATTCCACGCTGGAGCGTCTCCAGCGCAGCCGGAGCTTGGATCCCGATATAGACCACGCGCGGCCGCTTTGGGTTTGGAAAAGAACCGAGTCCGTTTAAGCGGAGCTCGAAACAGTCGAAGAGATCCGCTTCGGCACGGATCATCTGAGTGAGCATATCCACATGAGAGGGGACAATATCGCCCAGGAATTTCAACGTCAAATGCATATTTTCCATTGGAACCCAACGGATCAGCGAGCTCAGCCTATTTTGCAATTCAGATGTGGAGTTGCAAACAGCTTGCCTGATTCCAAGGGGAATTTCGACTGCAATAAAGGCACGCAAAAGAATCATATTTTAGGTGGTTGTAGAGTGACTGCCCAGCGCGCGTTCCACAGCTTCTTTCAGCTCAAGAAACCCGACAGGCTTTGTAAGATATGTAAATGCGCCTGCTTCCATTCCGTTTTTGATATCGGCCGGCATGCCCTGCGCAGAGACCACAATCACCGGAATATTGGCAAGTGCAGGGTCTCCGTGCATTTGCCGCAAAATATCGATGCCAGAGACTTCCGGCATCATAATATCGAGCAGAACGACATCCGGCTTTTCAGTGATCATCATAGCGATGGCTGGCGCGCTAGAGGAAGTCTTTCGTACGCGAAAACCGCTGACTCGCATCATTTCTGCGAACAATTCAGCGGCATCTGCTTCATCTTCAATGATCAGAACGGTTTTTTCAGGTGAAATCATAGATGGTTTATTCTTTAAATAACAATAGCATAAGATAAGCGAATTCGCAAGAGGAGCAGTAATTTTTTGGTATGCAAGGATATGGTGTAAGAATCTTCAAATTTCTTCTATCTAGGAGTAAGATGAACTGGAGATTTTATGAGTAAACTGGATGATTTTCGTGCGGAGAAAGATGAATTCTTTCTAAACCATCCGCAGAGCCCGCTAACGCCTGAACAAAAACGCGCTTTTAAAGGTTTAGAGTATTTTCCTGAGAATGAGGCGCTGCGTCTCGAAGTGCAGGTTGAACGGTTGTTCGATCAGCAACCGATGCAAATGCAAACCTCAACGGGAGGAGTACAAACGTATGTGCGCCACTCGCGCTTCAAATTTGAAGTGGATGGACAGGGAGCCGAATTGACAATTTATCAGAATGAGAGCGGATATTTCCTGCCCTTTGTGGATTCGCTTGCCGGAAAAGAAACATATCCGGCGGGGCGTTATCTTGAACCTGAGGAGCTATACGGCAACAGTTTCCTTGTCGATTTCAATCTAGCTTATAACCCATATTGTGCGTATAACGAGATGTGGTCTTGCCCCATAACGCCTGCGGAAAACGGATTGAAGGTTCCAATCTGCGCAGGAGAAAAATTGTTCGAGCATGAATAATTGCTAAAACGTCCCGAAGGTTTTCTTGAAATAGATTGTTGTTCCACTCAAACCCTTCGACAGGCTCAGGACTTTGCCTTCGGGACGTTTGTCTGCCCGTCGTTATTCCTTCTTAGCTGTTTTCTCAAGAACATCTAAAAGCGCCTCATACTCTTCACAGCACTCCGGACATAGATCCAGGTGCTCACGGATGAGTGGCATTAACTGGGCAGCGTCCTTTTTATCCACTTCTCTTTCAACGTATTCGTCGATCTTTGTATAGATTTCATCGCAGGAACATTCCTCTTCACGCACGCTTTCGAGCACGTGCAAGAAGCCCAAAACCGTCTCATTGGGAAATTCCTCTCGATGATTAAAACTGCTTTTAATCTTTTGGACAATGGCTCGGAGGTTCATAATCTTTGTCTCTGATGCTTGGCTCGTTGCTAATCTTACTTGTGCTCGAAAAGTGTAAGGACTTCGTTAGGAGATATATCTTCCATAGAAAGACGTCGTTTCAGCCGCAAGCGCGCGTCGTGCAATAATTTATACAGCGCATTACGATTGGTCTTAAGCTTGCGCGCCGCGTCTTCCATAGGCATATCCTGCACACCAAGCAAAATGAGCGCCTGGCGCTGACGGTCTGTCAGCTCCTCCTCGATGATGCGACGGACACGCGCCAGCATGTCCGCGCGCTCGGCGGAGGTTTCGGGTCCTGCCTGAGGGTCAGCCAGCAGGCCGGGGGGAGGCGGAACGTCTTCATTTTCTGTGAGCTCATCCAATGATGAATCGCGCCACCTTTTGCGACGGAGTTCCGTCAACGCGATCCGCACGGCGATCTTGTGAACCCAGGTGGTAAATTGACTGCGTCCCTCAAAAGTGTTCAACTGATCGAGGACGCGCAGGAGCGTTTCCTGAGTCACTTCTTCGACGAGTGAACTGAATTGTGGTTCATCCGGGGAAAGCCAGCGTGAAAGCGCATAAGGCAAACCTTTTTGAACGATGTCACGTAAATCTTCCAGTGCGGCTTCGCGTTGGGGGCCAGGAGTTGCTAGGTCTGAAAGCCAGGCTTCATTGGTTCTTGTAGGCATATGATGAGATTATAAAGCAGAAATGTTTATACCTTGTCTTATCAGTGCTAGAGTTTTCAAAACAATTTATAGATGAAAATCAAATTGCGAGGCGCAGGCACAACTCACATGACACTCGAATTTCTGATCGCGAAGAATTGTTACGATCTATAGCCAGTTTCCTCACAGCATCTTTAACAATGAAACCAGCGTTTGACTTCTTATAATATTGATGTTTCTTCTCCAAATTGTTGACTTTCTCATTTCCTTATGAGATAATCGATTTACTTTATTGTAATCTGTGGGTTTCTCATACATGTAATCTACTAACGTTTCGATGCCTAAGGGTTTTCTGGCTCACGAAGTGGTTCAAACCTCCGCAATGGATTGCGGACCTGCTTCGCTTAAGAGTCTCTTGGAGGGTTTGGGCATTTCGGTTAGTTATGATCGCTTGCGCGAAGCTTGTCAAACGGATATAGATGGGACTTCCATTGACACCCTCGAAGAAATCGCGAATCAAATAGGGCTCGCTGCAGAGCAAATTATGTTGCCGCTCGATCATGTGCTCATCGACGAAGCACATGCCCTGCCTGCCATTGCCGTAATCCGATTACCCAATGGGAATATTCACTTCACGGTCTTATGGCGTCGACATGGCCCCTTTGTCCAGGTGATGGATCCAGCTATTGGTCGGAGGTGGATCAGATCTGAAACATTTCTCAATGAGCTGTATATCCACACCTTTCCTGTTCCGGCAGCAGACTGGCGTGCATGGGCAGAGACTCCTGAATTCATCAAACCGCTTGAACATCGGATGCTCAAACTTGGAATGAAGGGTGAAATACAAAAGGAGCTTCTTGAGTCTGCGAAATCAGATTCAAATTGGTTTAGCCTGGCGGCATTAGACGCAACGGTTCGCATGATGACTCAGCTTTTCCAATCAGGAGGATTGAAAAAGGGAAGACCAAATCAACGTCTTGTTCAAGAACTTTATAACCGTATCTCGACAAATCAAGAATCGGCTTCCCTAATTCCTGCTGAATATTGGTTTGTTCAGCCTGCGCGTTCTGATGCGCAAGGCGAACCTCAATTGTTCCTGCGAGGCGCTTTATTAATGCGCGTTCGAGGCAAGAGGAGTGATACAGCGATTGCCTCAGAGTCCAAAGCCCTTGAGCAGACCTTATCGCCTGACCTGATTGCCGCCTTGAATGAGTCGTCGCACAAACCAGCGCGCGAACTTTTCAAACTTTTATTTGCAAATGGAACAGCAATTCCCTTGCGCGCAGGTATCCTGGCTGTTTTGGCTGCTGCGGTGGTAGTGATACAGGCACTTGTATTTTGGTTGTTAATCAATGTGAAGGTAAGTCAGCAAGTCCTAGGGATTCCCTTTCGGAATTCCGGACTGATTGCGCTTGGGTTTGGCCTGACATGTTTGGCATTGGCGCTCAACTGGCAGACCACGAACACTCTTTTGAAATTGGGGCAAAAGATCGAAGCGCGGTTGCGGCGTCTTTTCATGTATCGCATTCCCTTATTAGGTGACAGATATTTTCGGAGCCGCTTGCGTTCGGATATGGCGGCGCGCAGCCACCTTATGTATCAGGTCCATTATTTTCCTGAGACATTGGGTCGCATCCTGTTTATGTCATTCGAATCATTATTTACAGCGATCGCAATGGTTTGGGCGAGCCCGGAACATACCCTGCCGATTGTCCTTGCTGCCGGAGCCGCTCTGGGCGTGCCATTCCTTACCTTTCCTGTGGTGAGTGAACAGGATATGCGCGTGCGTACTCATCTCGGCGCGCTTTCACACTCTTATCTCGACGCGATGCTTGGTCTCGTTCCTCTGCGAGCACATAGTGCGGAACAAGCTTTGCGACGTGAGCACGAAACCATTTTGCGCGCCTGGCGCGAGTCTATTACCCGACTGCTTAATCTGAAAATGCTACTTGTTGGAATTCAGGTCTTTCTTATCCTAGCTAGTCTGGCATGGCTGATCGTGCGCATGTTGACCGGCGGCGCTGTGACCCCACTGGTTTTGCTGTTGGTGTTTTGGGGATTGCATCTGGCATTCCTGGGCAGAGAAATCATGCAACATTTCCAGAATTACCTGACCCAACGAAATTTGACTCAACGATTGATCGAGCCCATTGCAGTCATGGAAGGAGAATCCGTTTCTCAGAGCAAATCGATCCAAGATGAGACTCCTTCATTTGAGCACTCCGAAAAAATGGCCGCGGTTGCGATTCACATGGACTCAGTGCTTGTGCGCGCGGGCGGGCATACCATCCTTCAGAGCATTTCTTTTGATATTCAGCCGGGCAGTCACGTCGCGATTATCGGACCTTCCGGCGCGGGCAAATCTAGTTTGGCGGGGCTGCTATTGGGTTGGCACGTTCCTTCGGAAGGCGAACTTTGCGTCGATGGAGCGGCGCTGGAGGGATCTGCTCTCGAAGAATTACGTCGCGCGACCGTTTGGGTAGACCCAGGTGTGCAGATTTGGAATCGATCGCTGATCGAAAATCTTCGGTATGGAACGAATCAATCCGATCAGCAGGCTTATGAGGAGGTCATTGCACAAGCAGAATTACAGGATGTCATTGCGAAGCTTCCACAGGGCATCCACACGCCTTTGGGCGAAAGCGGCGGACTTGTGTCTGGCGGCGAGGGGCAGCGCGTTCGTTTGGCGCGCGGCATGATGAATCCCCACGCACGTTTAGTCATTCTC
>WNFZ01001674.1_pt1 | contig 21295 bp, 16 predicted proteins | sample 5400081 | NCBI WGS metagenome assembly WNFZ01 (sample SAMN13153365, study PRJNA577476) | soil metagenome | isolation source: 80 cm soil or saprolite under grassland replicate 1 | place: USA:California | collected 2016-06-15
TCACCCTTCCTGGATCATGAACTGGTCGAGTTTCTCGCTAAAGTTCCGGCAAATATCAAAGTTCGAAACAACCAGCCAAAGTATCTCATGCGCAAACTCGCAGCAGGTTATCTTCCTACACCGATCCTTCAGCGCCAAAAGCAGGGCTTTATGCTTCCCATTGCCTATTGGTTTCGAACGGATCTGTTTCCTGTGGTCAGTCAGATGCTGGAACATTCCTATTTTGTGAAGGCAGGTTGGTTCAAAAAAGAAAGCGTTCAGCGGCTATTGGCAGAGCATCGCAACAGTCGCCATGATCATCATGTCCGTTTGTGGATGTTGTTGACTCTTGACCTTTGGCATCAACTCTACATCGAAGGCGTGAAGCGAGAAACTCTGGCTGAAAAATTGCAGGGATTGTGCCTTCCCCAATAGAATTAGGGGCAAACCCAATATGATCGTGTTAGGAATCATCGACAGTAAACCTTCGTCCGCCGCCATCCTGAAAGATGGGGAGATTCTTTCTGCAATTGCCGAAGAACGGCTGTGCCGGATGAAAATGGCGAGTGGCATGCCGCGCCAGGCTATCCAGCAGGTCATGGCGGATTCGGGTATTTCAGCAAAGGATATTGATGTCGTAGCGGTCGCGCAAAAAGTAAGTGTTTTCGAGCCCGAGCCGATTCCGTGGAACGGCTGGTTCGACAGCAAGCACGCCGGGAAGCCGCGACCATTCGAAAAAATCAGTGGCACGCTTGCTCCCATCGCCGGGTATATCCCCTTTGCCCAAAAAGCGCACCATCAACTCAAAGGGTTGCTCTCGCGCAAACGGTTGTCACAAATCCCCGAACTATTGGAAAGGGAATATGGGATCACCGCCCCGGTTAAATATTACGATCATCACTTTTGTCATGCGACGAGTGCCTATTACACAAGTAATTATGATAGGGCTCTAGTGATCACGCTGGATGGCGGAGGGGATGGATTGTCAGGGAGTGTATACCAGGGTGAAAACGGTCGGTTGAAACAGCTCGCCGTTGTGGATAGCTTCAACTCGCTCGGGAATTTTTACTCGTATATTACGCATCTGTGCGGGTTCAAAGCCGAAAGCCATGAGGGCAAGATCACTGGTCTCGCTGCGCTGGGTAAGCCGACTTATATCAATATTCTGCGCGAGTTCGTGAGCTATGAGGAACCGGGGCGGATCCAATATTCGGTCCCGATGTATCACCGCTCTGCATTGAAGCAAATTGCGAATCGTCTCCCTGTTGATTTCGACAAAGCGGATCTTGCTGCCAGTGTTCAACTTCTTTTGGAAGAGATCGGCATCGAGTTCATCCGTTACTGGCTGCGCAAGACCGGAATTCGTTCGATTGCCGTTGCAGGCGGTGTCTTCTCCAATGTTAAGTTTAATCAGCGCGTTCATGAGCTCGAGGAGGTGGATAACTTTTTCGTACACCCCGCCATGGATGATAGCGGGCTGGCTGTTGGCGGCGCGTTCGCGGCCTTGGCTGACCAACCGCAGGTAGACCCGAAGTGCCTGCTTCAACCCTTAAGAAATGTCTACTTTGGAACCAGCTACGGAGATGACGAGATTCAAGAATCCATTGAGCAGTTCGGTTTTGAGGCGACGTATGAACCAAATATCACGGATGCTGTTGCCCAACTGCTGTCAGAGGGATATGTTGTCGCGCGCTTCACCGGAAAAATGGAATATGGACCGCGCGCCCTCGGACACCGTTCCATCCTCTATCAGACAACAGACCCATCCATCAACGATTGGTTGAACGTCCAGCTGTTACGCACCGAGTTCATGCCTTTTGCCCCAGCCACTTTGCAGGAGTATGCGGATGAATGTTTTGAGGGATTGGATGGAACGCGCGACTCAGCTCGTTTCATGACGATCACCTTCAACTGCACGGAAAAGATGCGCCGCCAGTCGCCGGGCGTGGTGCATGTCGACGGGACTGCCCGCCCCCAAATTCTCGACCCGGAGACGGCTCCTGATTTTTATCAGATCGCGAAGGCATATCATCAACGTACTGGAATCCCCTCTTTGATCAATACCAGTTTCAACATGCATGGCGAGCCAATAGTCTGTTCTCCTGAGGATGCACTGCGTTCTTTCCAGGAAGGCAGACTCCACTATCTCGCTATTGGTCACTGGCTGGTGGTCAACCCGGAATTGAAGAAGAGCCCACGGTAATGTCATGCTGAGCGAAGCGAAGCATCTTCAGGAACATCACGGAGACCCTCACCTGCACCGAACGCAAGTACGGTGTCGCTATCGCTCAGGGTGACATGGAATGATATATGCGTATCGGCATCATGCTCCGTTCGATTGATGAAAAGGGAGGCGTGGGAGTCTACACACGGAACATCGTCAAGGAACTTCTGCAGTTCGACCAAAAAAACAAGTATGTTTTGTTTTATGCCAACCCATCCAATCTGGGCTTGTTCTCATATCATGAACATGTAAAAGAGATTTGGGTGAAGGGGAGGAACAAGGCCGCCTGGGACCAGATTGCCATCCCTCGCGCTTGTCGCACGGAAAAGGTCGATATCCTGTTCCACCCAAAATTCACAGTGCCGCTCTTTGCTCCATGCAAGACTGTCATGGTCGTGCACGGAGCAGATTGGCTTATTCCCGAACAGGCACAGTTCTACCCGTGGTGGGATGTGATCTATATGCGGATGCTGTTGCCGCTTTACTTTAGAAAGTCATTTGCTGTGATCTCCGTTTCACAGGAGACCACCGATAACTTCAACAGAATTCTAAAGTTGCCCGTGGGCAAAATAGAAACCATCTATTTTGCACCGGCAAGGCATTTCAAACGGATCACAGACCCCGCGGTTTTGCAGCAAGTCAAAGCGCGTTATCGGCTTCCTGATAAATTTATCCTGACATTAACCAAACGCAACGGAGGTGGGCGCAAAAATTTGGGACAGGTCTTCAAAGCGTATGCTTGCTATCATGAAAGAACGCAGTCGCCTCATAAGCTCGTCATCGGTGGAAAGGATTGCCATCTATTCAGGGATGAATACGGGATACCGAAAGATGGCTATGGAAAGGACATTCTTTTCCCAGGCTGGATCGACCAGGAGGACTTGCCTACTGTTTACAGTCTGGCAGATCTTTATCTCTATCCCTCCCATCTGGAGGCATTCCCTATTCCACTCACCGAAGCCATGGCATGTGGTACGCCAATCCTGACATCAAATGTGAATGGACTCATGGAAATCGCTGGTGATGCGGCTCTATTGATGGATCCCGACGATACCGAATCGATTGCCAGCAGTATCGCAAAAACCCTGTCGGATACATCCCTGCGAGAATCGCTTTCAAACAAAGGACTGGAACGCTCGGCACTATTCACATGGGATTTGTGTGCTAGCAGAACATTTGAACTTCTTGAAAGGGTTGCGGCCCATTGACTCATATGCAAAATCTGGATTTGCGAACTCTTTCGGGCAACATCCTCATCGTCGCACCTCATATGGACGATGAAGCGCTCGCCTGTGGTGGTCTGATCGCCAAACTGCCGCACAAGAATGACATTTACATTATTTATGCGACAGACGGGATGAAATCTCCTGCGCCGATTATCCCCGGACGTGACAAAATATCCCCTGACCTGGGAAAAGCCCGGATGCAGGAATCGATCGAGGCGATGAAATTGTTGGGTGTTCCAGAGCACAATCTGCACTTCCTGTGTTTACCTGAAGCTCACCTAAAGAAACATCTATCTTCATTAAGGAATTTGCTCAGGGACAAAATCAGAGCAATTGCACCCAATCAGATTTTTGTCCCATTTCGATATGATCGACACCCCGATCATCTGGCAGTCAATCATGCAGTTGTGTCTGAACTTGAACAAGGCACAATTCAGGCGCAACTCGTCGAATACTTTGTTTATTATCGGTGGCGTCTTTTGCCCAAGCGTGACATTCGCAAATACGCAAAACAACAATATCTTTTTCAACTTGATATCTCAGATGTGACAAAACGAAAACGACAAACATTGGAATGCTTTACAAGCCAGACAACCATTTACTATCCCTGGCAGACACGTCCTATCTTGACGCCGATGCTGTTAGACGAGGAATGTTCAAATCCAGAATACTTCCTCATCTCAAACGCCTCTCACTCAGGGATGGCTGTTTTCTCGAACCTCATCCTTTGGATTAGGCTGGCGCATCGCCTCGAACCGATTCTGTTACGCTGGAAATATTTGACTCTCTCCATTTTGAAACGAGTATTTCAGAACCGTGTCCAATAATCAAACTGCCCTGAACCGGCCGATTCGTGTCGTAATGTTTGGCAGCGGTCCTGGGTTCAGCCCCGATGTCAAACAATTCCTTTGCAGGCTGGAAGAACATCCAGAGATCGAATTTCTTGGCGCTTTCTGCCAAGCCAAGTCCCAGTCAATATGGGCCATATTCATGGACCTGTGGAAACGTCGAAGCTGGCTGGCTTTCCCCTTGTTTGCCATTTCAGTTATCAACAAGACCATCCGTTTTCTCCTGCACCCTCGTGAAGAAATCGCAATTCATAGAACCTTGGAAAAGATCTCAGACTGTATCCATTTTGTGACCAATATTCATGCTCAGAGTGTATTGGCACAGGTGCGTGCTCTGAATCCCGATCTAGGTTTGATTTATGGCAGTCCTGTTTTGAAACCAGAGCTCTTTGAAATTCCATGCTTAGGCACATTAGGCATTCACCACGGCAAGGTCCCCGGATATCGAGGCAACAAAACGACATTCTGGGCGATGTACAACGGCGAACGCGTGGCGGGTGTCACTATTCAAAAAGTGAATAAGGGATTGGATACAGGGAGCATCGTCAAAGAAGGCGAGGTCGGTACTCAGGGTCGATCCTATCAGGCTGTCGTTCATGATTTAGAGAGGCTTGGCCTGGATCTATATCTGCAGGCGATTCTTGAAATCAAAAGCGGAACTGCCGAATACAAACCTCAAAGTGGAGCAAAAGGAAAACTGTATCGCAACCCAAAGCCAGGTGATTTTCTTAAGTTCTGGGGCAGACAAATCAGAAGACGAGTAGGTATCGCCAAGTGAAGATTTGCATTCTTACGGAAACATATTATCCTGTGGTGGGTGGTGGAGAGACTCAAGCTCGCTTGTTGGCAGAGGGACTGACTACAAATGGACATTCCGTCATCGTTCTCACTCGCAGGTCAGATGCGACGCTGAAAGGGCAAGAAAACTATAGCGCTGTAAGTGTATGTCGCCTTGCACCCGTTGGAAGTGGACAGTTGAAGAAGTGGGGTTTACTTATTTCAAGCCTACCAGCACTGGCCCGACTGCACGATCAATATGACCTGATTTTTGTTTCCGGTTATCGCATTATCGGCTTGACAGCCGTCCTGGTGGGGAAGCTGTTTGGAAAGCCAGTCGTACTTAAAGCGGACAGCCAGGGAGAGATGTCCGGTGAATTTTTCGACAGCGGGCTCAGGAAATTCGGCGCCTCTCTTTCATCACTACCATTTCGATTATTTCTCGGATTCCGGAATATCATCGTGAGAAAAGCGGATGCATTCTCCGCCATCTCAACGGAAATCGCATCCGAATGGACCTCCAACGGGGTGCCGCTCCATAAGATCCATCTGATCCCAAATGGTGTCGACACGACCCGCTTCACTCCTGCAAATGCGGAACAGAAAACCTTACTGCGAGAGAAGCTGATTCTTTCACCAGCCGCGATCATTGCCATCTATACTGGGCGACTTGTATCTTATAAAGGATTGCCACTCTTGTTGAAGGTCTGGGACGAAATCCGATGCAAGCATGAAAACGCCATCTTGCTCCTCGCAGGCACGGGTGGACTTGACATCCACAATTGCGAAGCCCAGTTACATGACTATGTGACATCTGCCAGCTTGGAAAAAAATGTTCGGTTCCTGGGCGCGGTAGAGAATATTCCCGAGTACTTGCAGGCAGCCGATCTTTTCGTGTTCCCAACGGAAAACGACGCCTTTCCATCTTCGCTCATAGAGGCAATGGCCTGCGGGTTGCCTGTGGTCACAACGCCTGTAGGTGCAATCAAGGCGATCGTTATGCATCAGGAAAGTGGGTTGATTGTGCAGCCCGGAAATCACCAGCAACTTTATGAGGCGCTGATTACCATCATATCGGATAAAACATTAGCCTCAGGCCTGGGCTCTGCAGGTCATCGGATCGTTGAAGAGCGATATTCAGCCAAAAACACGATTGGGAAATATATCTCGTTATTCGAGAGCATTCTTTAGCCAAGGTGAAAGGATTCCAATAACGGTATGAAAAAACTTCCAAGGAAAACGGTATTTATTGTGCTCGCCTGTTTGCTTGTTGGCCTCGCAGGCGGGCGCTATGTATGGCGGAAACGCGGTATTCCATTTGTTACTCGACGAGAACAATGGACGATCGGAATTTACCGCAGCGATTCTCCTTTTCATTTCAATCAACTTCAGGGCTGGATAAACCCGCTGTTTCGAGCGGAGGATGTTCGGGATGTGAATGCCAAATTCGTCGCAGATCCTTTTCTAATAAAGGACCAAAAGATGTGGTATCTCTTTTTTGAAGTCTATAACCGCGCCACAGATCAAGGGGACCTTGCCTTTGCGTCAAGTAGGGATACCTGGATCTGGAATTATCAAAAGGTCATTATCGATGAGCCGTTCCACCTATCCTATCCCCACGTGTTCAAGGCAGATGACGGGTATTACTTAATTCCCGAAAGTTACCAGGATCATTCCATTCGTCTGTATAAAGCGGATCCATTCCCTACTCATTGGTCATTCGTGAAGAGACTGGTGACGGGCCGCGATTATGTGGACAATTCCATTATTTATTACAACGGCAAATGGTGGCTGTTCTCTTCCGTTACAAGCAATGACAAGCTTTATCTGCATTATGCAGACACGCTCACAGGGCCCTGGAAGGAACATCTATTAAGTCCCATTATTTCGGGCAATGTTCACAAGGCGCGACCCAGCGGCAGGATGCTGATCTACAATGGGAAGCTCTATCGGTTTACGATGGATGTTAATCCGCCGTTTGGAAACCATCGGGTGATGGCTTATGAAATTACGGACATTACTCCGACTAGTTATTCGGAGAAACTCGCTCAGGATGAACCTGTTGTAATGCCGAGTGGTTCGGGTTGGAATGGTGAGGGAATGCACCAGCTCGATCCGGAGCAAGTAGATTCGAATTCATGGATTGCATCTGTGGATGGATTCGGAAAATACTGGGTATTTGGCTGGCAATATTAGCTTTGATCACAGATTTTGGTAATGTTGAAGGCAGCAGAAAAGCCCGCCTAAACGGATAAAACGAATTGAAAGCTAGCCAATCTAACCAATCCAATTACATGCCCCAGCTCGACTCTTTGCGGTTCTTTGCCGTTTTGGGTGTGCTGATCTCGCACTTTTGGATTCCTAAGAATCTCCTGTGGCTGTTCAGAGACATGGATTGGGGCTGGATTGGCGTTCATTTGTTCTTCGTGCTGAGCGGCTTCCTCATCACGGGAATTCTTCTGGATTGTCGGCAGATGGCGGACAACACATTTCGATCACCCTTCTATTTTGTCCGTCAGTTTTACTTTCGACGTTTTTTGCGAATTTTCCCGATTTATTATTTTGTAATTGGGATTGGGCTTTTATTCAATTTTTCACCCGCCCGCGAGATCTGGATTTGGTTAGTCTCGTATACGTCAAACATATACATTACAGTATTCAATACTTGGATTGGGCAGTTTAGTCATTTTTGGAGCCTGGCTGTTGAAGAGCAGTTTTACTTTTTCTGGCCGTGGATCATCTTATTTTTCCCTAGAAAATGGATCTCGTTCACGATCTTGCTGCTCATTTTTCTTGCACCTCTTTTTCGATTGTACGTGTACAGCGTGCACCGCTTTGATGTCAGTCCATTTGACTTTAAGTCAGGTACGTTCACACTTGGCAATCTGGATAGTTTAGGTATGGGTGGACTCTTGGCGCTTGTGAAGCGGTCACATATTTCCAAACAATCCGTACAAAATTATTTATCCAGAATACTCCTGCCATTCGGCGTATTCCTCTATGTGACTTCCCTCGTGCTTTACCATTATCGCATCAAGCCGTCGGTCTTTTTCTCCCTCAGTGATTTCGCGGTTTCAATGATCTTTGTCTGGCTGGTTAGTGTAACGACAGTAGGCGTGAAAGGATTTTTCGGTAGAGTTCTGGAGTTTGCTCCATTTAAATATTTGGGGAAGATTTCATACGGCATATACGTCTACCATTATTTTGTACCGTTTCTGATTGCCCCTTTTTTCAGTGCGATGGGTTTTCGATATGAGATGCCTGGACCTACCAATTTTATTTTATCCAGCTTAGTTGCAATTGGATTCGCAGCATTATCCTGGCATATTTTTGAATTTCCAATTAACAATCTAAAGCGACATTTCCAGTATTCACCAAACGTTCAGGAAATCCCTTCTATACCAGAAAGAATAAGGGAGAGCTCAAATTGAAGACTTCGAAGCTATATGGTCTTCGTCATCTCCGCAAGGATTAATGTAAATGGACTCTATATCAGCGAATCCACTTTTAACGGTCGTGGTGCCCGTATACAATGAAGAGCAAGCCCTGCCTTCGTTTGCTCCGTGCTTGATTGAGTTCTGCCATTCCAGAGGTTGGATGACCGTTTTTGTGAACGATGGATCGCGCGATCATACAAGGCAGATTCTCGATCCGCTATCCGATTCCGAAGAAGTGCGTGTTGTCCATCATAAGGTCAATCGAGGATATGGAGGCGCGCTAAAAACCGGTATTAGCCACGTAACGACGCCTTTTCTCGTGACCATGGATGGTGATGGCCAGCACAGCCCGGAAGATGTGCAACGAATCTTCCAATATGCAATCGAATGCGACGCGGATATGGTTGTAGGCAAGCGTAATGAGCAAAGAATGTCGAGCATGTATCGAACGTTGGGAAAATCTCTCATCCGTGCTTTTACAAGAATCTTGATGCCTTTGCCCATCACAGACCTTAACTCGGGTTTTAAGTTCTACCGAACCGACCTCGCCAAACGCTATATGACGGTGTGCCCCGATTCGATGGCATTCAGTGACGTGATCACATTGGTATTTTTAAGCCAACATGATCTGGTCCTCGAATATCCAATCCAGGTATCCCCACGCAAGACCGGTCAGAGCATGATTAACACCTATACAGCTTTTGAAACAATGATTCAGGTCCTCAATATTGCATTAATGTTCAATCCCTTAAAGCTATTCTTACCTATGTCGGCATTATCTATCCTTGCCGGCTTCGGTTGGGGTATCCCGTTTGTTCTACTCGGTCGTGGGGTGAGCGTCGGTGCAATGCTAGCCATTGTGACTGGTCTGCTGTTCTTCGCAGTAGGGTTGATGGCCAGCCAATTGTCCGCGATTCGCATGGAACGATTACGGGATATTCCGAGCATAGACCAACCCAAACCACTAGATAATCAGCACAGGCATTAGCCTTGCATATTACTGCTCACTGGCTCCAAACTCGACTTCATACACTCAAAGTTTGCCGTGTATAAAACAGCTCGCCTCGTCACCCAAAAATATAGTACGGTCGATGAGAACCTGAGGAAGGTTCAGGTGCTTTTTCGCGTGCTGGCAATCGGGCTTGGTATGTTACATGTTTATGCCGCCATCAAAAGCCAGTCCATGAATGCCGATGGCATAAGCTACCTCGACATTGGTGATGCCTACTTTCGTGCAGACTGGGGGAATGCGATTAATCCAGTTTGGAGTCCCTTATATTCTTGGATTCTTGGATTTGCGAACTTCTTCATTCGTCCATCGATGCAATGGGAATTCCCGCTCGTCCATCTTGTCAACTTTATCATTTATTTGATCGCCCTCAGTAGCTTTGAGTTCATGTGGAAGAGAGTCCGGACCGATAAAGCATCAAACGAGTCTTATGCCATACCCGACTCCTGGTGGTGGACTTTGGGATATCTACTCTTCATCTGGATTTCTCTGAGCTTGATCGAAATCTGGGCTGTGACACCGGACATGCTGATGGCGGTGTTTGTTTTTCTGGCAGCTGGGTTGATCGCCCAAATGCGTTCGGGAGAGGCAAGTCGCTGGAGTTTTCTGAACATCGGGATAGTTCTGGGCTTGGGCTATTTATCCAAATCATTCATGTTTTCCACTGCGATTGCATTTCTGGCGATAGCATGGATTGTGCAAAAGAGGTCCGGGCGAAAAATCTTTTTGGCTATTAGCGTTTTCCTATTGATCAGTTTGCCATTCATATTGTTAATTTCTGGGAAAAAAGGCAAATTCACGATCGGGGAGTCGGGAACGGTCACATACTTACGTTATGTAAATGGTATGCCATTTCCGCATTGGCAGGGAGATCCCCCAAAGGGAATCATCCTCACACATCCATCGCGGATTGTTCATCAATCTCCTGCTGTCTATGAATTCGACGGTCCCATTGGAGGGACATACCCGATCTCAACCGATCCATCCTATTGGTATGAAGGGCTGAAACCTCGCTTCGATATTGCCAGCCTCCTGGCGCGGCTATTTGCAAGCAGCCTGGTCTATGCGGAATTGTTTTTTCAACAACAGGGAATTCTCGTGGCGTGTATTTTCGCGTTGTACATGATGAGGCAACATGGAAAATATACGCTCCAGGAAACTCTAAAGAAGTGGGCACTGGTCATTCCAGCTCTGATCGCGTTGAGTTTATACGGCCTGGTTCTCGTGGAAAGCAGATATGTGGGTGCCTTCATCCTGTTGTTCTGGGCAGATATTCTCGGTAATGTTCGTCTACCAAATGCGCCTGCAAACCAAATGTGGCTTGGGGTATTAAGCTCGATCGCTGCATTTGGCTTGCTTGCAAATATTATCCTGTTCAATCTGGATGGTTTTGCCCGACTCAATCCTTCATGGCAATCTGGTCTCGGCGCGGCTGCGACCCCGGCTGCCAGTCCGCTTGCAGTTGCACGAACTCTACAGGAGTTGGGTGTTAAGCCGGGCGGTAAAGTGGGCGTGATTGGCTACGCTTATGATTCGTTTTGGGCACGGCTGGCACGTGTAAGAATTATTGCGGAAATGCTCGACACCGATGCAGATGAATTCTGGCGCGGCGACGAAGAACTTCGCCAAAGCGTTTTGCAGTCATTCGCAAATAGCGGTGTTGATGCAGTAGTCGCGGAATCTGTCCCCGACGACGCGGGTCTGCGCGATTGGCATCGAGTTGAAAATAGTAATTATTATATTTATGTGTTTCGAGAGCAATGATTCAAACGATGACGAAACATCTCGTGTGGGATTCTTCCAGTTCCATCCATCAGATGGAATTCCAACGCAAACCGATGCTGAGTGACATTAGCCTTGTGATCCCAACTCTTGGTCGACCGATTCTGGAACAATGCCTTTATCGGATCTTGGTTGGCAGCACCTGGCCCGCCTGCCTGATTGTTGTAGAGCAAGGCTCTAACACCGATGTGGTTTCCTGGCTGGAGCGCGTGCGGCAAATTGGAATACCTGTCAGGCACATTCTTTCGACGCAGCGCGGGCGCTCGGCGGGAATTAATCGAGGACTTGAGCAGACGCGCACTCGTTTTGTCGCCATCACCGACGATGATTGTTTCGTCGAAGAGGGCTGGTTGTGCAATATGGCAACCCAGCTTCAACAGCATCCTCAGTCAGTGATTACTGGCCGCGTAGAAGCCGCGGGCGAAGATATGGTTGTTGTGGTCACATCCCCAACTCCATCTATTCAAAATCGTCCGAGACTTACATTTGATTCGATGTCTGGCGGTAATATGGGTGCCCCGCTTGATATTTTCAGGAAAGTCGGTTTGTTCGATGAGGATCCGGTTATGGCAACCGCGGAGGATGCCGAATGGGCGTACCGCGCATTGCGCAAGGGTATCTCCATTCACTACGAGCCAAGTGTGGTTCTCGCGCATTTCGGTTGGAGGAATGCCACGAAACGGGTCGAGCAATATCGCGAGTATGCGTTGAGTCATGGCGGTTTTTACGGTAAGTATCTGCGTCGTGGCGATTTCTTCATACTGGCGCGCGCTGCCAGCCATTTTGGGCGCGCTTTACGAAGGTGGGTCCGTGGGACCGTTACGGGAAATGCAGAGCTTGCGATGCTGGGAAAGGCATATTGTCTAAATTTGCTGCCAGGTATCTGGGCAGGAATGCTCTCGAAGATAAAACCGGGAAAACTGGGCAATGGGGAAGGTGAATGAATACTATTGCAACTGCATCGAAAAGTGTCTCGCAAACAGATAAACTCATCGCTCTTCTGCTGGCAGTTTTCACTATTCTTGTGCTAATCGCGACGGCTCCCCAGATTGGTCTGACCTGGGATGAGCCCAGCTACATCGTGGCGGCCGAGACGTACATGCCGTGGTACGCTGAACTGATCGCACATCCATCCTATGCACATAGCTCGGAGGGAATTGCAAGATATTGGACTACCAACCATGAGCACCCACCTCTCAGCAAGGTATGGTCTGGATTTGTCTGGTTAGGGGCTCGTCATTTCTTTGATGATTTAACCGCTCATCGTTTGGGAAATATCCTGATTGTAGGAGTACTGGTTTCGCTTCTCTATCTCATGATCGCGCGCCCGTATGGTCGTATGGCAGGGTTAGTCTCCGCTTTTGCATTGCTTACCATGCCCCGCTTCTTTTTCCATGCTCATCTTGCCGCGCTGGATGTGCCTGTCACGGCCATGATCTTCGCGGTATTCTATATCTTCTGGCTCGGCCATGAACATGCTGGATTGCAATGGACACTGCTACTTGGTCTCGTTTGGGGCTTGGCAGTGGCAACAAAAATCAATGCACTATTTATTCCGCCTATCGTACTTCTTTCCTGGACAATCATTTTTCAGCGTCGGCGCTATCTCTTTGTCCGACTCGCTTTGATGGGCTTAATCGGTGCGGGAGTTTTCATATTGAGCTGGCCGTGGCTCTATCATGATTTGTTGTTGCATTTGACAAGCTATGTCGGGTTGATGACAGTCCAGCATTTGCCGCTGGAGCAGTATTATTTCGGTAAATTGTATGCCCCGCCTCCCTGGCATTTTCCTTTTATCATAACGATCTTTGTTATTCCTCTTTCAATCTTGCTTTTGGCGATTGTGGGGGCAATATCCATGATGAAGCACCAAGAAGACCGTCCGTTAGGTGGACTGCTGCTCATGGCGATATTCGTCTCGCTGGCAATTTTTACCAGCGGACTCGGCCTGGTGGTTGATGACGAGCGGTTCATGATGCCCGTCTTTCCATACTTGGCTGCTCTCGCTGGAGTCGGATTTATTCGGGTGGTTCCCATCGTGCAGAAGTTCCTGGCAAGCAGGAGAATAGAAATACAACCATCTCGACTTGTTTCAATGATGCTCATTCTGGTGTTTGCTCCTCATCTGCTGCTTGCCTATGATCTTTACCCTCATTTGCTATCTTATTATTCTGAGGCGATTGGTGGCGTCTATGGCGCAAAATTGCTGGGAATGGAAACTACTTACTGGTGCGAGTCGTACTCTGACGTTCTTTCTTATCTCAACACACACGCAAAGACCGGAGCTGTGATCAACGCGGAGTGCAATGATGTCCTGATCTATGATCAGTTGCATGGACTGCTGCGGGCAGACCTGCAGATTTCCAACGGACCGGATGCCGTGCCTGCCTTTCCAGGTTTCCGGTTGAATCCTGCTACTTTTCAGGAAGCGGATTATGTAGTTATCCAAAACCGTCAAAGTGGACTTTACCGGCGTCTACGCACTTGGATGCAAACACGCAAGCCCGTCTATGAGGTTAAGTACAGACGTCTCCGGCTCATAGACGTGTATGCACAGTAATGCTAGCGTTGAACGCAGTCCGAATATCGGTCGCAGGTCGTGCTCGAGGAATCATGGTCCTTAATCAGTTGGACGAAAGCAACCAATACAGTGGAGATCAGCAAGAGGGAAACCTGCCTTCCACTTCGCTGCTTATCTGTTCCCGAGACAGGGCACAGCTACTTTGGGAGACCATCCAATCTATCCTGGCGGGCTGTAAAATTCCAACCGAGATCATTGTTATTGACCAGAGCATGGAGCCAAATACACTCTTATCCGATTTTCAGCCCCATCGTCCGTGTATGTTCCGGTACGTATGGTGTGAAAACAAAGGTGTCAGCGTAGGCCGGAACATGGCAATCGCGATGGCAAGCCATCCAATTGTTGTAATCACGGACGATGATATGCTGGCAACCTCGCCATGGTTCGAGACGATTGTGCAAGCACTAATCAAGGCGGGAGATCGGTCTGTGATCACCGGTCAAGTCGATGCCTCGCAAACCGAGGACGGATTTGCGCCCTCAATCAAAAAGGATCAACACATAATCACCTATGACGGAAGAGTTGGACGTGATGTGCTGTTCACAGGAAATATGGCCGCCTATCGTTCCGCCTTCGAAGAAGTTGGATATTTCGATGAACGCCTCGGGCCGGGAACAGAATATCCAGCGGCGGAAGACAACGATCTTTGTTTCCGATTGCTGGAAGCAAAGTATAAAATAATTTATGAGCCCAATGCTCTGCTGTATCATCGTGCCTGGCGTTCCGGAAAAGAATTTCTATCACTACATTGGAATTACGGTCGTGGACAAGGTGCCTTTTACGCAAAGTATTTTAGTTTCCGAGATGCCCATATGATCAGGCGAATGTTCAGAACTGTTGTGGCTCATATGATACGAGTTCCCTTTCGAATATTCTATGATCGCAGCCAGGCGCAAAAGGATATACATTATGTCGCCGGGCTTTTGTATGGTGCCCTACGATGGCGGCTCAACTCATCGAAAGTGGATCTGGAACGCGGAAATTGAAAGTCCAGCCTAGTTCCTTTGAAAGGAGAACATCGCAAAAGGCGGTTGATATACTGATTCGTAAACGGCAATCCTTCTATCGGATGCTTGGCTGCCTTGCTTTTATCTTGTTAATGGTTACCGCCTATATTGCCATCGAATATCCTGTTGACGACGCATTTATTGTATTTCGATATGTGGATCGATTTCGGATTGGCGAAGGCTTGACCTTCAACAATCAGGAATATGTGGAAGGATACACGAGTCTTTCCTGGACGTTATTCCTGGCTCTTCTCAGTTATACCGGACTAAAACCCCTGATTGCCTCCTTACTGGCAAATTACATCTTCATTTTGCTCACCGGACTAACAATGCATTGGGTCCTTCTGAAAATCGGTTTGGATGAGGCGTCCCGATTAACGGCGTTGTTCTTTCTTGGCTCTTCTCTTCTATTTTTTAAAGTTGTGTATTTGGGACTGGAGCTGGGCATGTTTATGTGGTTGCTCATGCTCTTTCTGGGTGTACTTCTCGTGGGCATTCATTATCCTCGTTTCGACGGCGTATCCAAGCCTGCCCTTATTTTGTCCGGTGGGCTGGCTGCCTTGCTCTTTGCTACCCGACCTGAGGCAGTATTTCTTCCGCCTGTGCTGTTTCTCACCTGCCTTGTTTTTTCGAGAGATCGAAAAACGATCTTCTCCAACACTCGCTATTTTTTAATTCCATTTTCAATCCTGTTTTTTTTCATTGTTCTATGGCGGTTGTTCTATTATGGGGCAATTCTACCCAACAGCATCATTGCGAAGTCAATATCTTTACATACCTTGGGAACGCCGGGCATTGGCTGGTTGAAAGATTTGTTGATAGGAAGCGCAGCGTATTATTTCGAGGCTTACAAGGAAAATCCACTATTTGTACTTGTTCTATTCTTGTCAATTTATTTGTTAGTTAAAAAGCAACAGGCATTCATCTTAATACTCTTGCTCATCCCAATCGTCTGGCAGCATTTTGTCATTTTTGTAAACGGTGGTGACTGGATGCCTTATTATCGCTTTATCAATCTTTACACGCCATTTATGATCATTTGCCTGGTAGTGGTTCTGGCTGAAATCAAGCGAACGTCTAGATTCTTTGGAGCGCTCCTTTTCCTGGCGGCTTGTTTGCATCTTTACTCAAACTTGGGGTATTTGAGTATAGGATCGAATCATCTTCAGCAGGCTCTTGGCGAGACCGTGAATGATAAATGGCATGAGGGTGATCTCTATCGAGCGTTGGGAGAATCCTTGAATGCTGTTTGGATCAATAATGATGTATTGATTCCAGAAGCAATCGGCAATATCGGTTATTTTGCGCCCGCGATCTACATTCACGATCCCAGCGGATTAACGGATGGGAAATTATCGAGGGATCCGCAAGCCCAAAGATCGGTGTATGGTAGGACTGACTGGCATTATTCGATGGGACTTGACCCTGCTATCATATTGCTGCATTGGTGGCCGCAAGAACTTTCGCGAGAAGATCTTGAAACTTTTGATTTCTACTGTGTTGGGCCACTACCAAAATCACCGGATGGCGCATCGCTCTATGTGCTTATTCGGCGTGATCGAGTGGCGAGGTACCGAACAGCCATCATGCATTTGGGGCTTGAAAATATTCCCTCTGTTGATCGTCAATCGATAAAAGGAGCCGCCACTTTCTGGTGCAAAGATTTCTTGGATGCGGAGTAGTAGTGTACCGGGGTCAATCACATTCTCGAATACTCAGCCCGGATGGCCATATCTGCCTTGTGCCGAATTCATTCGAAAAGTAACGCAGCAATTAATATGATAGAGCTAACCGTTGTAATTCCGACATACAATCGCGAAGACCGTCTGCAAGCCTGCCTGGAGGCGCTGAGCCGTCAGGCCCAGCCAGCAAGCGAGTTCGAGGTGCTTGTTGTGATCGATGGTTCCACCGATAAAACCGCCGAAATGCTAAAACGTTTTAATGCACCATACTTATTGCGCAGCATCTGTCAGGAAAATAAAGGAGAAGCCAGCGCGCGGAACAGAGGCATTCAGGAGGCAACGGGTCGCTACATCCTGTTCTTGGACGATGACATCCTTGCCGATCCAGAACTGGTTGCAGAACATCTACGGGCCCATCGTCAACATCCGAAGGCGGTCGTGACCGGGCAGATAACATTATCAGTGCCTCCGCACAGCGGATGGTACAGCCAGGCCTTTGCCCAGGGGTGGCAGGATCACTATGATCGACTTAACCGGGAACTGACAAAATTTACTTGGGAGGATTGCTATAGCGGGAACATGTCTGCCCCACGCGAAGCCCTTCTAACATGTGGGGGCTTTGACACGAATCTGATTCGAGGCTGCGATGCGGAGTTAGCCAGACGCTTGGAAGTGCAGGGATATTCCCTCACCTACATGCCAAGTGCTCTGGGCTGTCAACAAGAAGAGAAAAGTTTTCGTCAATTGAGCTGGGATGCCGAAAGCGCCGGCAAGGCCGATGTAATGCTTTATAAGCAAGATTCGTCAAGTCTCTCCCAGGCTCTTGGCTCATTCGCCCAAGGTAGCTGGCGCAAGTTGTTGTTGCGTCGCTTGCTCTTGATGTTTCGTATATCTCCTGGCTGGCTGGAGTTCGTTGGACGTTACATGAAAAACTCTGCGCGCAAATACTCTTTGTATAGTGTTATCCAGACGCTTTCTTATTGGCGGGGCGTGAGGCAGAGTGCCGGAAAAAAACTTTGGCATCAATTGACATATGGCACGCCTATACTGATGTATCACGCCATTGGAGATGCCGACGAGAGAGCCGGTCATTACGTTATGTCTGCACATCGATTTGCGAAGCAAATGACATGGCTTCAAAAAATGGGTTATCGCCCAATCACGCTTAAGCAATTCCTTGCCTGTCAGCATGATCGCCATCTTGTCCCGGCAGGTTCGATTGTGATTACATTTGACGATGGCTATATGGATACCTACACACGTGCCCACCCTGTTTTAGGAAAGCAAAATATCCCCGCAACAATCTTTCTCGTGAGTGGTTACATTGGCCTCGAAAATAAATGGGATGAGCAGAACCAGTTAGCCGGCCGGCCGTTGATGTCCTGGTCGCAAATACAGGAAATGATGGATCAAGGTGTTCACTTTGGCGCTCATACTTGCACCCACTCTGCTTTAACCGCCATACCATTAAACCTGGCAGAGGAGGAGATCACCCTTTCGCGTAAGCAACTGCAAAGCAAATTAAATGTGCCAATCGATGTGTTTGCTTATCCTTATGGAGAGTATGATTCCTCCATCCAGGAGCTGGTACAGCAAGCCGGGTTTGCCGCTGGCTGCAGTGTCGACGCTGGTTTGAATACGTTAATGACGCCTGTCTTTTCATTGCGGCGTACTGAAATTCAGGGGACTGATTCTTTGCCGCGTTTTTTACTGTCGCTTTGGATGGGAGATGCCGAGGCGTTAGGGTGGCGTCGGAGTAGAAAGAATAAATAATGGTTGCAAATGTCCGATCGACAGACCATAGAGCAATGATGAAAAAACCAGAAGAATTGCCGGTCTATCTACCCATAACATTCAAGGAGATCGTCGCGGAAATTGTCCGATTTACCGATCTAACTCAAGAAGAAGTGGAACAGCGGGTCTGGATGCAGGCTCTTGAGCCGGGCTGGAATGTATTGGAAGATGTGAGGCGATTTGGGGTGACCCCTTTTCAATTTGATGAAAAAATGATCCGCTTGTATAAAGAGGGTGACGGCTTCATCTTTGAGTCCCTTGTTTACTGGTCAAAGCCGGCTAGACGCCTGTGGATAGAGCATGCATTGAATCGGATTCGACTCTATGCTGATCGAGTGGGTCGTCCAATCGAAGATATCAAAATACTCATGTTTGGAGACGGGCCGGGAAACGATTCTCTCTTCCTTGCAAAACAAGGCTGTAAGCTTGATTATTATGAAGTGCCCGGGAGCAAAACATATGACTTTGCCATAAGGCGATTTCAGACTTACGGATTTTGGGAGGAGAATATCCAGCCCATCCATGATTATCAGACAACCCTGACAGGACAGTACGATGTCGTCCTCTCCTTTGAAGTACTGGAGCATTTGCCTGAGCCGGTGGAGGCTATTCAGGAAATTCAAGCGGCTCTAAAAACGGGCGGTATTGCGATCGTCACAGAAGATTTTGGCGATTTGGCAGGCTACCTGCCTACCCATCTACGCAGCGGGGCTAAATATCTTGGAACAGCTCCATTCCTGTTTCTAAAGAATCACATGATCCTATCCTGGTACAGTAAGGATGAATTATTCAAACCTTATGAATTTATCAAAGTAGAACAAACCTCTGCCAGGGATTGGATTTTGCTGGCACGCGACTATAACGTGAGGAGCCTTTACCTATCTAAGTATGCAGCGAGGCTGGCTCGGTTTATTAACAAACTTCCTTACTTCAGGATCAAACACTCATGACTGACGAAGCTAGGCGCAATAAAGTGGCACGACATGTACTCCGTAGCAGCCTGAGCAACTACATTGGAAAGATCATAAATTTGAGTGTCTGGTTTGTTCTGACCCCGTTTATTCTCAGCCAGCTTGGAGCGTCGCTTTATGGTCTCTGGGCATTGGTGGGGTCGGTGGTTGCGTATGGCTTCCTGCTTGATGTTGGCATCAATGGAGCTGTTACCAAATATGTGGCTGAATATCGAGCCACGGAACAAGCCGAAATGGCTCACACCATCATTGCTACCGCCCTATGGACAAACGTGGGTCTGGGGTTTTTGGCAATTATTATAAGTGTGCTGTGTGCACCATTCTTCACCGGCATTTTCAACATTCCAGCCTCAGAACAACAAACAGCAACATGGTTGTTTCTTCTAGCCGGGGTTGGGGTAGCCATTACCATTCCTGGCGCAACCGTAGCTGCCGTGTTGCGCGGGCTGCAGAGATTTGATCTAATCAACTTGATTGGTGTAACTGCATCACTCGTGTCGGCGGGAGCAACTTTTTTAGTCTTGCGACTGGGTGAAGGCATTATCGGTCTGGCACTGGTCGGCATCTGTGTCACTGTGCTGGTTCAGTTGCTCAGCATCTGGTTCGTTTATCGGATTGCACCTGAACTCAAATTTGGCTCGTTCAATCCCAGCCGTTCTCGGCTGAAGACGCTTGTTTCCTATAGCTGGTCGATTTTCCTTATGAATCTTGGTGGTTATTTCGAAGGTAGATCGGGCGAAATCGTGATTGGCGGTGCCCTGCCGGTAAGCGCGGTCACGCCCTACAACCTGGCTCGGCGCCTAAGTGCACTGCCTCAAACATTTACGGAACAATTCCTTAGTCTTCTGCTTCCCATGGCTTCTGAGATTCACGCCAAAGAGGAGGCTACACAACTCCGTTCTTTATACATTGTCAGTACTCGCGTCACGCTGGCGATGGTTCTTCCGATGGGCATGGTTCTTGTCATCCTGGCAAAGCCTCTTCTGACAGTCTGGATAGGAGTGGAAGTTGCAAAGTATTCCTATCTGGTAATCATTCTGACGATTGCCAGTCTAATTGATACAAGCACCTGGCCCGCCGGGTTTGTCCTTCAGGGAATGGCCAGACATGCTCCCCTTGCAGCTATGGTGATTGGTTCTGGTATTGCCAATTTGGCTCTGTCGATCCTACTTGTAAACCATTTAGGTTTGCTGGGCGTGGCGCTCGGCACCTTGATACCCACAACCATTATTGGCCTTGGCTTTGTCACTCCTTATGCCATGCGGGTGATTGGGGCAAGCGCCCGGGACATGTATACCAGAGTGTTGTGGCCCTCACTGTTTCCCATCCTTCCAATGGGTGTCATTTTGACTCTATTGTCGAAAGCTCTCGATCCCACCTCGCTCATCATGCTTATGTTGGTGGCAGGCATTGGTTCGTTGGTATATCTTTGTGTTTATCTCTGCATGCGAGCGAATGAGTTTGAACGAGATGTTGTGCGTAAGCTTACCGGGCAGATCTTGTCCCGTATCGGCTTCCCGACAAAATTAACCGAAAGAAGCTAGGAACGGTTTATGTCAAAACAAAACATAGTCACGGCATGGCCCGTGTCAAAAGGCATCGCCAGCCGTTCGCTATTGCGATCTCTTGCAGTTTTTATCCTGGTCGCACTTCTTTTTGTGACTCTGCGCTTCTGGAAGATCACTTCCTTCAGCCTCTGGGGAGGCGAAGCATTTACTATGATTGGGGTAAAGCAGTCTTGGACTGGCATGTTCTCTTACGTAATTGCCGATATCGTTCACCCTCCACTTTTTTACATCCTGCTAAAGCTCTGGATCAGTCTCGGCGGCGAATCGCTTCTGTGGCTAAAGCTGTTGCCTGTGTTAAGTAGTATTGCCCTCGTCGTGCCGTTTTACTTCCTGTGTCGAGAGTTGAGCTTTCAGTGGCATGAAATGAGTCTGGCGTTGTTCCTGGCAGCGGTCAACGGATATTTGATTCT
>WNFZ01006710.1_pt1 | contig 21295 bp, 17 predicted proteins | sample 5400081 | NCBI WGS metagenome assembly WNFZ01 (sample SAMN13153365, study PRJNA577476) | soil metagenome | isolation source: 80 cm soil or saprolite under grassland replicate 1 | place: USA:California | collected 2016-06-15
GGGCCGTCCCAGCTCGCGCGGGCCCGGATCGCGGCGAGCATCCCGTACCCGCCGGCCTCGGCGGCCAGCAGCTCCCGCCCGTGGCCGGGGCGCTGCGACGGCGGCAGGGTACCGGGCAGCGGCAGGTATGCCACCTCGCCGGCCGCGCCGTGCGCGCCGCGCAGGATCTCGCCGTTGTGCACCAGGCCCATGCCGACGCCGGCGCCGACCGCGAGGAAGGCGAACGTGGTCACCTCGGCGGCGTGCCCCCGCCACCGCTCGCCCAGCGCCGCGAGATTGACGTTGTTGTCCAGCACGACCGGAGCGGCGACCGCCGCCTCCAGCGGGGTCAGCAGGTCGAAGGGTCCGTCGTCGCCGAGATTGTGCGCGGTCGACATGGTGCGCCCGTCGGCGTGGATGACCCCGGGCGCGGACACGCCGACCCGGCGTAACGGGCCGAGCCGGGCGCCGGTGGCCCGGACCGCCGCCTTGATCATCCCGGCGGTCTGCGCGGCGACCTGGCGGGCGCCGGTACCCCGGGTGGCCTGGCGCTGCTCCACGTGCACCGTGCCGGCCAGGTCGGCGACGGCGATGCGCAGGTTGTTGCCGCCGATGTCGACGGCGATCACGTATCCCGCGGTGGGGGCCAGGCGGTAGCACGTCGGCACCCGGCCCAGCCCGCCGCGCCGTACCCCCGCCTCCGTGATCAGCCCACCATCGGCCAGGCGGCGGACCGCATCGGCGACCGTCGGCCGGGAGAAGCCGGTCGTCTCGGCCAGCTCCGGCCGGGTCAGCGGCTCGTGGTCGAACAGCGCGGCCAGGACCGCGCTGGCCGCCGTGCCGTCCCCGTTCGCCGCCATCGCACCTCCCGCAGTGAGTCTGCCGTACCGGTTCCGCATCGGCTCTTGACGTGCCCGGACGCCGCCGGTAGGAACTTTATTAGGCAGCCTACTTAATAAAGTGTGAGAGGGGCCAGCATGACCCATAACCCAGGTTCGTTCTCGCGCCGGGACCTGCTCCGTTGGGGAGCCGTGGCGGGGGCGGGCCTTGTGATCGGCGGCTGCGACGTCGGCGGGAGCGGCGGAAAGGGGTCGGCCGGGGCCAGTGGCGGCGGCTCCGGCAAGATCACCGCACTCTTCATGAAGCAGGCGGCGTACTCCGAGGACGACGTGCGCAAGATGACCGCGGACTTCCACGCGGCCAACCCCACCATCGACGTGGAGCCCACGTTCGTCGCCTACGAGGCGCTGCACGACAAGATCGTGTCGGCGGCCCCCGCCGGCACCTACGACGTCGTGCTGATCGACGTCATCTGGCCGGCCGAGTTCGGCAGCAAGAAGATCGTCACCGACGTCACCAGCCAGTTCCCGGCGTCGTGGAAGACCGAGATGCTCGGCGGCGCGCTCAGCACCGCGCAGTACCAGGACAAGTTCTACGGCGTGCCGTGGATCCTGGACACCAAGTACTTCTTCTACAACAAGGACCTGCTGGCCAAGGGGGGCATCGACGAGAACTCACTGTCCACATGGGACGGTGTGCTCGCCGCGGCCAAGACGCTGAAGGACAAGAAGGTCGTCGACAAGCCGTTCATCTGGAGCTGGAAGCAGGTCGAGGCACTGATCTGCGACTACACCCAGCTGCTCGGCGCGTTCGGCGGCAAGTTCCTCTCCGACGACTACAAGTCGGTCGCCTTCGACCAGGGCGGCGGGCTGAAGGCCCTGGAGTGGATGAAGCAGACCCTCGACCAGGGTCTGACCAACCCCAACTCGCTGGAGTCGATCGAGGACGACGCCCTCAAGGTGTTCTCCGAGGGCTCCGCGGCCTTCATGCTCAACTGGACCTACGCCTACGCGGCGGCCAGCGACTCGTCGAAGTCGAAGATCGCCGGCAACGTCGGCGTGCGGCCCACGCCGACCGGTTCGGCCGGCGGCCCGGGCGTCAACGGCTCGATGGCGCTGTGCGTCAGCTCCAGCAGCAAGAACCAGCAGGCGGCCTGGAGCTATATCAGCTACCTCACCAGCAAGGACGTGCAGAACAAGTACGCCAAGAACTCGCTGCCGTGCTGGGCCGCGTCCTACGACGACCCGCAGGTCGTCGCCAGCTCGCCGCAGATGGTGCCGGTGGCCAAGAAGGAGCTGGCCAGCCTCATCTCCCGGCCGCAGGTCCCGCGGTACAACGAGATCAGCCAGATCCTCCAGGTCGAGATCCAGAACGCGCTGCTGGGGAAGAAGCCCCCGGCCAAGGCGCTGTCCGACGCGGCCGGGCAAGCCAAGTCGCTCATCGCATAGACAACGCATGGCTTTGCAGGTAGAGGAAAGACCGGCGCCGGCGCCCCCTCCCGCCGGGGGCGCCGGCCGCCGGCTCCTGGCGCCGCTGCGCGGCGGTGCCGGACGCCAGGCGCGGCTGGCGGCGGTCCTGCTGCTGCCGGCCGCGCTGGTGGTCTTCGGGGTGGTCCTGTACCCGGCCGGGCGCGCCCTGGTCATCTCGTTCTACGACGTGGACAGCCCGTTCCCGGGGGCGTACCCGTTCCGCGGCTTCGCCAACTACGTCGACATCCTGCGCGACCGGCGCACCTGGGTCGCCGTCGAGCACACCGCCTACTTCACGGTCGCGTCCACCGCCGCGGAGCTGGTGCTCGGCGTCGGGCTGGCCAAGCTCCTCGCCGCGCCGCTGCGCTTCCGCTGGCTGTTCCGCTCCGTGGTGATCCTGCCGTGGGCGCTGCCGACGATCGTCAACGGCGCGCTGTGGAAGTGGATCCTCAACGCCCAGTTCGGCGTGCTCAACAGCGTGCTCTACCAGCTCGGGATCCAGGAGGAGTACCGGTCCTGGCTGGGTACCCACCCGTTCCTCGCGCTCAACATGGTGGTCGTGGCCGACGTGTGGAAGAACACCTCGCTGGTCGCGTTCTTCCTGCTCGCCGGGCTCCAGACGATCCCGCGCGACCTCTACGAGGCGGCCCGGGTCGACGGCGCCGGGCCGGTGCGCTCGTTCTTCCGGATCACCCTGCCGCTGCTCGTCCCGACCATCGCGATCGTGCTGGTGCTGCGCACCATCGACGCGTTCCGGGTCTTCGACATCATCTACGTGATGACCGGCGGCGGGCCGGCCAACGGTACCCAGACCATCACGTTCCTGACCTACCTGCAGGCGTTCTCGGCGCAGCGGTTCAGCGTCGGGGCGTCGCTGGCCTACCTCACCGTGGTCGCCGTCCTCGCCCTCGCCATGGTGTACCTGAGACTGTTGCGGCAGAACGAGATGCGGGCCATATGAGTACGTCGCGGAGGTACCGGGTCTTCATCCACCTCGCCGCGCTCGGCGTGATGGCGGTGATCCTCGCGCCCTTCGCGTGGCTGCTGTTCACGTCCATGGTGGGGCAGACCGACCTGCTGTCCCGGCCGCTGCACTGGTGGCCGGAGCAGTGGACGGTGAGCCGCTACGCCGAGATCTTCACCGGGCGCGGGGCCGGCGCCTCGACCGGGTTCCGCACCGCGATGGTGAACAGCTTCATCGTCGCGGCCTCGACCGTCGCGGTGTCGCTGACGATCGGCACGCTCGGCGGGTACGCCCTGGCCCGGCTGCGCTTCCCGTTGCGCCGCGCCACGCTGGTGTCGTTCCTCATCACGTACATGCTGCCGCCGATCACCCTGATCATCCCGCTGTACCTGGTGATGTCGCGCTTCTCCCTGCTCGACACGAAGACCGGCCTGGTCGTCGTGTACTGCTCGTTGGCCACCCCGTTCGCGCTGTGGACGATGAGCAACTTCCTCGGCGCGCTGCCGCCGGAGCTGGAGGAGCAGGCCCGGGTCGACGGGTGCAGCCGGCTCGGTGCGCTCTTCCGGGTGGTGCTGCCGCTGGCCCGGCCGGGCATTATCGCCACCGGGCTGTTCGCGTTCCTGCTGTGCTGGGACGAGTTCCTGTACGCGCTCATCTTCACGTCCACCTCGAACGCGAAGACGATCCCGGTGGCGATCGCCGAGTTTACCGGCCGCAACTCAGTGGACTTCGGGCTCATCGCGGCGGGCGGGATCCTCGCCTCGCTGCCGCCGGTACTGCTGACGATGATCTTCCAGAAGTACCTGATCGACGGCCTGTCCACCGGCGCGGTCAAGGGCTGACCGGGACCGGTCGGCGCCGGACCGCACCAACGCCTGGTCAGGCTGGAAGTCACGCGTCACAACTATGCACACGTGAGTTACGCCTGGAATGTGCCAGAGCGCGGTCAACGGCTGGCCGGTCAGGGCGTCTCGAAGAGGGTCAGCTGCATGCCGTCCGGGGCAGCCACCCGGGTGTTGCGGTCGCCCCAGGGCGTGACGACCGGTCCGCCGACGAGCTGCCCGCCGCTCATCACCAGGCGCGCGGTGACCGGGTCGGCGTCGTCGACGTGCAGCGCGAGCCGGACCGGGCCGGAGACCCGCGCGCCCGCCTCGATCTCGTCCACCCGCGCCGCCTCCCCGGGGGAGATCAGCTCGATGGTGGCCCGGCCGCCATAGAGGACCACCCCGCCGCCCTCCGGCCCGTCCCAGGACTGCAGCTCCGACAGGCCGAGCGCGTCCCGGTAGAACCGGATCGCGGCCGCCAGGTCCGGCACCGTCAGGGAAATGCGGGTCTCCTGTACCACCGGGCACCTCCGTACACACCCCCGTTGAGTGTACGGAGGTGCCCGCCCCCGCTGACTTACCGGACTACTTGACCGACCCGGCCAGGACGCCCTGGACGAAGTAGCGCTGCAGGGCGAAGAACACGCCCAGCGGTACCACCATGGACAGGAACGCGCCCGGGCCGATGACGTCGATGTTGGTGGAGAAGGTCCGCATCTGCTGGCTGAGCGCGTAGGTGATCGGCTCGTGCGGCGGTACCGCGAACACCAGGGCGACCAGCAGGTCGTTCCACACCCACATGAACTGGTAGATGGCCAGCGAGGCGATGGCCGGCCAGCCGATCGGCAGCACCACCCGGCGGAAGATGGTCAGTTCGGTACCGCCGTCCATCCGCGCCGCCTCCAGCAGGTCCCGCGGGATCCCGATGAAGAAGTTGCGCAGCAGGAAGATGGCGAACGGCAAGCCGAACGCCACGTGGAAGGCGACCACCGCCGGGATGTTGCCGTAGATGCCCAGCGCCCGGAAGATCTTCGCGTCCGGGATGATCGCCACCTGCACCGGTACGACGATGAGCGCGACCAGGATGATGAACAGCCAGTCCCGCCCGGGGAAGTCGATCCACGCCAGCGCGTACGCGGCCATCGCGGCCAGGACGACCACGAGCAGCGTGGCCGGCACCGTGATGAGCACGGTGTTCCACAGCGAACCGGTGATCGCGCTGTTGGAGAGCAGGTGCTGGTAGTTCTTCAGGCTCATCTGGGCCGGCTTGGTGAACACCGTCCACCACCCGGTCGAGGCGCTGTCGGCCGGGTCGCGCAGGCTCTCGATGAACAGCCCCAGCGTGGGCAGCAGCCAGAATGCCGCGACGATGAGCACCACGACGTACATCAGGGTGCCGCCGAGCTTCGTGGCGATCCGGGAGGCCAGGCTACGCCGGGGCGGCCCGGTGACCGCCGTACCGGCCGGGGTCAGCTCCGGCACCCGATCAACGGCAGAGGTGATGCTCACGTCTGATCCCTTCGCAGCCGCCGGATGTTGAAGATCATGGCCGGGACGACCAGCAGGAACAGCAGCACGCCCAGGGCACTGCCCAACCCGCTGTCCTGGCCGCCACCGAAGGAGACCTTGTACATCTCCACCGCCACCACCGTCGCGGCGCTCTGCGAGGAGTCCGGCGCGAGGATGTACACCAGGTCGAAGATCTTGAGAACGTTGATGATCAGGGTGACCAGCACGACGATCAGTACCGGCCGGACCAGCGGGACGGTGACTCTTCGGAACACCTGCCACTCGGTGGCGCCGTCCACCCGGGCCGCCTCCAGGGACTCGCGGGGCAGGGCGGCCAGGCCCGCCGAGATCAGTACCATCGCGAAGCCTGCCCAGATCCACAGGTACGACACGATGATCGAGGGGGTGATCAACGACGGGCCCAGCCAGGACACCCCGGCGAACGCCTCGGCAAAGTCGGACCTGGGCAACCGCAGGGTGTACCCGTCGCCCGACAGGCCGGCGAACCGGAACGTCCCGTCGGCGGCGGTCTTCGTGGTCGCCACCACCCTGCCGTCCTTGACCGCCTCGACGGTCATCCGCGGCAGGCCCTTCTCGGTGGCGTCGACGGCGCCGGCCTTGCCGCCGCCGCCCTTGGTGAAGTCCAGCCACACCACGCCGGCCAGGCCGCTGCCGGCGGGTGGGGTGGCGGCCGGTTTCGCGTCGCCCGGGACCTTGTCGGCGTTGAGCCCGACCACCGGCAGCAGCGCCGCGGTACCCGCGCCGGCCGGTTGGACGGTCTGGTACGGACCGCCCTCGGGCCCTTCCAGCACGTTGTTGTCCCGCGGGCGCACCCCGGCGTACGGGGTCGGCGGCGAGAAGGTGTCGTGCACCCCGACGATGATCGCGTTGAGCACGCCGCGGTCGGGGTTCTGGTCGTACACCAGCCGCCAGGTCACCCCGGCGGACAGGAACGAGATAGCCATCGGCATGAACAGGATGGTCTTGAACGCGGTGGACAGCTTGATCCGCTCGGTGAGCACCGCGAAGACCAGGCCGAGGATGGTCACCACGGTAGGCGTGACCACCACCCAGACGACGTTGTTGGTGATCGCCCGCCGGGTCTCCGGCGCCTTGAACATGGTGACGTAGTTGTCCAGCCCCACGAAGCTGGTACCGGCCCGGTCGTGCAGGCTCAGCCAGATCGTGTTGAGGAACGGCCACACCACCAGCACGGCCAGCATGACGAGCGCGGGCACGAGGAACAGCGTGGCGATCGTGCGCCGCTCCCGCCGCTCCCGGCTCATCCCGCCGGCCGTCTTACCGGACAGCGGCGGGCCGGACGCGCCCGGCCGGTCGACGAGGCCGACCTTGCTGGTGCTTCCGTTCACAGCCGTACCAGCGGGAACCCCACCGTCCGGCCGGGACGCGTCTGCCATCACTTGCTCCCGTAGTCCTTAACGGCGGCGGCCTCGAGCGCGGCGGCGGTGCCCGCCGGGTTGCTCGGGTCGCCGAGGAAGTCGGTCAGCAGCTTCCACATGTTGGCGCCCTTCTGCCCGCCGAACGCCTGTGGGGTCAGGTCGGACAGGTCGAACGCTACCTGGACCTCGGTCTTGGTCAGCGCCGAGGCGATCTGCCGCGTCGTGTCGTCGGGGTAGGTGGAGTTGGGCACCTTGGCGTTCGCCGTCAGGAACCCGCCCTTGGCGGCCCAGATCGCGGCCGCGTCGGGGCCGGCCAGGTAGGTCATCAGCGCCTTGGCCCCGGGGGTGTCCTTGAACATGACCATCTCGTCGCCACCGGTCACCACGCTGGCCTTGGAGCCGTTGACGGCCGGGAAGTCGAAGAACTTGGCCCCGGTACCCACCTTGACCTTGCCGGACTTGGCGATCTCACCGGCCACGAAGTCGCCCTCGTAGAGCATCGCGGCCTTCGGCGTGGCGCCGAACACGTCGGACACCGACTGGGTGAAGCTGAGCTGGGTGCCGCCCTTCTCCACGAAGTTGGGCTGCTTGAAGTAGTCGCCGAGCAGCTGCAGCGACTGGACCACGGTCGGGTCGGTCCAGGGGAGCTTGTGCTGGGCGAGCTGGTTGTACTTGTCGACGCCACCGACGCGCAGGTAGACGTTCTCGAACCAGTCGGTCAGCGGCCAGCCGTCGCCGCCAGGGACCGCCATCGCCGTGGTGCCGGCGTCGGACAGCGTCTTGGACGCCTTGACGAAGTCCTCCCAGGTCGTCGGCGGCTTGACCCCGGCCTGGTCGAACGAGTCGGTGCGGTACCAGACGGTGGACTTGTTCGCCACCTTGTAGAAGAAGCCGTACTGCTTGCCGTCCACCTGGCCGAGTTTCTGCCAGGACTCGGAGAAGTTGGCCTGCACCGCGGCGAGGGTGTCGCCGTCGAGCGGCTTGATCTGGCCCTTCTGCGCGAACCCCGCCACGACGCCGGGCTGGGCGAGTGCCGCGACGTCCGGCGGCGCGCCGCCGGCCAGCCGGCTGTTGATGAGCACGCCCACGTCGTTGCCAGCGGAGGTGTACGTGACCTGGGCATGCGTCTTGTCGGTGAAGCCCTTGAGGACCGCCTCGAAGGCGGCCTGCTCCGCGGCCGACCAACTGGCGACCACTTCCAATTTCTGCCCGGTGAGGTCGGGCAGGCCGGCGCCCCCGGCGCCGCTGGAGCTGCCGCCCGATGGCGAGCCGCCCCCGCCGCAGCCCGCCGCGGCGAGCGCGGCGGCCAGCGCGACGACCAGCCCGAGCTGGGTCTTTCGCATATTGAACCTTCCTGTCGTGGAGGGGGGTGTCACCAGATCGCCGAACCGGTCTCCAGGTCGAACACGTGCAGCCGACCCACGTCGACCGCCACCTTCACCGGCTCGCCCTCGCGCACCCGTGAGCGGGGGTTGAACCGGCCGACCACCACGGTGCCCGACGGCGTTGTCTTCGCCTCGGCGATGTCGGTACCGGCATCGCGGGCGAGTTCCTTGGTGTCCTCGGTGACCACGTGGGGCACCGGGAGTCCGAAGTGGACCAGCAGGTCCGAGCCCAGCGCCTCGGTCAGGTCGGGTACCGCGTCCAGCACCTGATCGTCGGGCGCGCCGGTCAGCGCGGCGTCGGCCAGGTCCTCCGGGCGGATGCCCACGGCGACCGGGCGGTCGAGGTAGCCGTGCAGCCCCGGCCGCTGCCGCAGCAGCGTGCCCGGCACGGTGAGGTGCTGGTCGCCGAGGGTCAGGCGCAGGCCGTCCCCGTGGGCGCGGAAGCCGCCCTGCAGCAGGTTCATCGCGGGGGAGCCGATGAAGCCGGCGACGAACAGGTTCGCCGGCCGGTCGTAGAGCTCCTGCGGCTCGGCGACCTGTTGCAGTACCCCCTTCTTCATCACCGCGACCCGGTGCCCGAGGGTCATCGCCTCGGTCTGGTCGTGGGTGACGTAGACGGTGGTCACGCCCATCTGGCGGGTGGTCCGGGCGATCTCGGCGCGCATCTGCACCCGCAGCTTCGCGTCCAGGTTGGACAGCGGCTCGTCCATGAGGAACGCGGCCGGATCCCGCACGATCGCCCGGCCCATGGCCACGCGCTGGCGCTGCCCGCCGGAGAGCGCGCCGGGCCGCCGGCCCAGGTACTCCCGCAGGCCGAGGACGTCGGCGGCGCCGTTGACCCGGCGGTCGATCTCGTCCTTGGGCAGCTTGCGCAGCTTCAGGCCGAACCCGATGTTCTCCCGCACGTCCAGGTGCGGGTAGAGCGCGTAGCTCTGGAACACCATCGCGACGTCGCGATCCCGGGCCGGCACGTGGTTCACGATCCGGTCCCCGATCCGGACGGTGCCTTCGCTGATCTCCTCCAACCCGGCGATCATCCGCAGCGCGGTGGTCTTACCGCACCCGGACGGGCCGACGAGAACCAGGAACTCCCCGTCCGCGACCTCGAGGTTGAGGTCGTCGACGGCCCTGGTGCCATCGACGTACACCTTGCTGACCTTCTCTAGCACGACCCCGGCCAACGCCTCTCCCGGCTGTCGGAGGACCAACTGACGCGCTGAATATTCATCAGGGCGACCGGGTCCGCTAGCCGCGGTTCAGGCTCGCAACGCAACCGAGAAGGAGTTCACAAGATCGTAATTTGCGCGATGGTGCGTAGGCACCGACGAGGGCGCGGGAGAGCTGGGCAAAGCGCACGCCGTCCTCTGGCACACCGGGTTTGACCAGGGTTGTTATCCAGCGAAAGGGGATCGGGCCGGCGTCGTGAACGGAAGTTTATGGATTCGTGATAAACACCGACCGGTGCTGTGCCGGTCTATGATGAGCCAGGTTTTCCCTCAAGATCAGGACTCTTCCGGCCGACTCCACGGTAACCGGGGGAGATCGCGACCACCAGCGCCCGAACGACGGTTCTCCGACCGGGCGCTTACCCGGGCGGCAGAAGGGAGCGCCGTGGCCACCCCGACCCTCGTGCACCGGCCGCGTACCCTCGTGCCGCCCGGCGGCATCGCGCCCCTGGCGGGGTACACCGTGGCGGTCGCCTCCGACCGCCGCCGGCACCCGCTGGCCGCGCTGCTCGAGGCGGCCGGCGCCCGCACCGTCGGGGTCCAGGCGCTTCGCGCGTTCTCCGCGATCGAGCCGACCGCCGTGCGCGCGGCCACCGAGGCGGCGCTCGCCGCGCCCATCGACGAGTTGCTGGTCGCCTCCGACTTCGGGTTCCGCTCGTGGCTCAAGGCCGCCCGGCGGTGGGGTCTGGCGGACCGGCTGGTCGAGCGCTTCGCCGCCGCCCGGCTGCTGGCCAGCAACCCGCGCGCCGCCGACGCGATCCGCGACCTCGCCGACGGAGTCGCGCTGGTCGAGCTCTGCCACGCGCTGCGCGCCGCCGGCGCCGACGTCGTCGAGGTGGCCACCTACCAGTACGAGGCACCGGCCCACGCCGACCTGCTGCGCCGGCTCGGCGACCAGGTGGTCAACGGCCAGGTCGACGCGGTCGCGTTCCTCGGGCCGCCGGCCGTGACCCACCTCATCGCCCAGGCCGCCGCCGACCACCGCCACGACGAGGTGCTCAACGCGCTGGCCGGCGAGGTGGCCGCCCTGTGCCTGGGCGAGCTGGCCGCGGCGCCGCTGGCGGCCGGTGGGGTGGCGGCGCTCACCCCGGACCATCCCTACCTGGAGGCGCTGGTCGCGCTCGCCTGCGCCCAGGTACCGCAGCGGGCCGTGCGGCTGGCCGCCGGTGGGCGCTGGCCCGCAACCCCGGCCGGGTGCTGTCCTGCGCCGAGATCCGCCGGGCCACGCCGAACTGGGCGGCGGTCGACGACCACGCCATCGAGATGGCGGTGTCGCGGCTGCGCCGCACGCTGCCGGACACCGAGCTGATCCAGACCGTGGTCAAGCGCGGCTACCGGCTCGTCGGGTAACGCCCGCTACTTCACGCCACCCGCGGTCAGCCCTTCGACGATCCGGCGCTGGAACAGCAGTACTGCGATGACCAGTGGGATGGTGACCACCACGCCGGCCGCCATCTGGGTGCCGAACGGCTGGTCGAACTGGTACTGCCCGGTGAACTGCGACACGATCACATTGGCGGTCTTGTACTCGTTCTTGTTGACCACGCTGACCGCGATGATGAACTCGTTCCAGGCCGAGATGAACACCAGAATCGCCGTGGTGAACACGCCCGGCGCGGCCAGCGGCAGGATCACCTTGCGGAACGCCTGGGCAGGGGTGCAGCCGTCGATCTGCGCGGCCTCCTCCAGCTCGAAGGGCATCTGCTTGAAGAAGGCGGTGAGCAACCAGATCGCCAGCGGCAGCCCGAAGCTGAGGCTCGGGATGATCATCGCCTGGTACGTGTTGATCCATTTGATGTTGGTGAAGAGCTGCAGCATCGGTACCACGACCGCGATCGTGGGGAACATCGACGTGGCGATGATCAGGGCGAGCGCCCCACCCTTTCCCCGGAAGTTCAGCCGGGCCAGGGTGTAGGCCGCCGTGATGCCGATCAGCAGCGTGAGGATGGTCGTGGTGCCGGCGACGATCACGCTGTTGATCAGGCCCCGGGCGAAGCCGTTGCCGGGCGAGAACGCCGCGTTGAGGTTGTCCAGCGACAGCGGCAGCGGGATCGGCGTGTTGGAGAACTGGTCGGAGGGGCGGCGCAGGGCCGAGACCACCATCCAGTAGAACGGCGCCAGGCAGTAGATCACGATGATCGCGATGCCGAGGTAGTAGCCGGCACTGGAGCCCATGCGCCGGCGCTTGACCGCCTGGGTCGTGGCGATCTTCGCGACCGGCGCGTCGGTGACCGGCGGGGCGGGGGTCGTCTGGCTCATCACTACCTCCCCTCTCCGGCGACGCCGCGGCCCACGATGTCGGCGCCGAGCAGCCGGATGAACACGTACGCCACCAGCGCGACGTAGACGAACAGGATGGTCGCGTAGGCGGCCGCCGGACCGAAGTGCAGGTTGGACATGTCGTTGTAGGCCAGCAGGGACAGCGTCTGGGTGGACTTCTTCTGCGGGCCGACCAGGACGAACGGCAGGTCGAACATGCGCAGCACGTCGAGCATGCGGAACAGGATGGCCACGATGAGCGCCGGCTTGACCAGCGGTACGGTGATCCGCCAGAAGGTCCGCCAGGCGCCGGAGCCGTCGACCTTGGCCGCCTCGTAGACCTCGGCCGGGATGACCTGCAGGCCGGCGAGCACCAGCAGGCCGATGAACGGCGCGGTCTTCCAGGTATCGGCGATCACCACGGACAGCCAGGACTGGAACCCTTCGGTGCTCCACAGCACGTGGGTCCCGAGGATGTCGTTGGCGATGCCGTCCGCGGAGAAGATCCAGCGCCACAGCAGCGCGGAGATTGCCGTCGGGATGGCCCACGGCACGAGGATGCTGGCCCGCACCAGACCCCGGCCGCGGAAGGCCCGGTTCATCACCAGCGCCATGCAGACGCCGATCGTGGTCTCGATGATGACCGTGACGATGGTGAAGGTGGTCGTGTTGAGGAACGCGTTGCGGAACGCCGCCCCGGTCCCGCCTTTGAAGATGTTCAGGTAGTTGTCCGGGGAGAACGCGCTCTTGTGGACGATGAGCCCGGTGTCCGGGTCGACGCCGTCGATCGTCTTGATGAACGACAGCCGCAGCGCGGACACGATCGGGTAGCCGATCACCAGCAGCAGCACGAGCAGCGAGGGGGACAGCAGCAGTATCGCGAGCCGGCCCACCCCCTCACGTCGGCCGGGCGGGCGACCGGGTTTGGTGGCTTTGGGGGGTGCTACATCGACCGACGTCGTCGTGGTCACGGGGACCTCCTTGCCCGGGGGTGCCGGGCCGGGGGGCGCCCCCCCGGCCCGGCGTGCGTTACTTGTTGCCGACGATCGTGGTCAGCTTGGCTTGCAGGTCCTTCAGTGCCTGGTCCGACGTCTTCTTGCCGGTGAGGGCGGCGTACGCCTCCTCCTGGATCGCGGTGGTCGCGTCCCCGTAGCGGACGACGCGTGGCCGGGCCACCGCGGAGTCCACGGAGGCCTTGAGCGTCGGCAGGTACGGGAACTGCTTGACCAGCTCAGCGTCGTCGTAGAGCGAGGCGTAGACCGGCGCCTCGGAGGTCTTCTGCAGGTGCAGCTTCTCCTCGGACTCGCTGGTCAGGAACTTGATGAAGGCCAGCGCGCTGCCCTTGTTCTTGGCGAACTTGCTGATCGCCAGGTTGTGCCCGCCGAGGCTGGACTTGCCGGGCCCGTTCAGGCCGGGCAGCGGGGCGACGGCGAACTTGCCGGCCACCTTGCTCGAGCCGTCGGTGGCGTTGGCCTTGGTGTACTGGTACGGCCACTGCCGGTGGAAGATCAGCTTGCCGTCCTGGAACGCCCGGCGGCCCTCCTCCTCCTTGTAGGTGATCGCGTCCTTCGGGATGACCCCGGACTTCAGGCCGTCCACCAGGAAGTCCAGGCCCTTCTTTGCCTCGGGGGTGTCGAGCTTGGGCTTGCCCTGGTCGTCGACGACGTCGGCACCGGCGGAGTTGATGGCCTCGCTGAAGTTGACCGTGAGCCCCTCGTACTTCTCGAACTGGCCGGCGTAGCAGCCGAGGCCGGGGTTGGCCGCCTGGACCTTCTGGCAGGCCGCCTTCATCTCGTCCCAGGTCTTCGGGGGCGCGCTGATGCCGGCGGCGTCGAGCAGGTCCTTGCGGTAGTAGAGCATCCCGCCGTCGGTCAGGTAGGGCGCCGCGTAGACCTTGTTGAAGTACTTCACCGTCTCGGCGGGACCCTTGAGGATCTTGTCGAGCGGGAACTGGTCGGCCGGGAGCTGCTCGATCCAGCCGTTGGCCGCGAACTCGGCGGTCCACACGACGTCGACGTTGAGGATGGTGTAGGCGTCGGACTTGGTCTGCCCGTTCTGGATCATCTGTTGCCGCTGCTGGTCGGCGCTCTCCGGCAACTCGATCAGGCGGATCTGCTCGTTCGCGTGGTCCTTGTTCCACTTGTCCAGGGCCGACTGCAGGTAGCCCGAGGTGTCCTTACCGGTGGCCAGCGTGATGGGGCCCTTGCCGTCGAACGTCCCCGCTGCCGGGGTGCTGCCGGTCGACCCTCCGCCGCCGCCACCACAGGCGCCCAGGGCGGTGACCACCGCCAGTGCGCCCAGTAAGGCGATCGGCACCGCTGAGGCGTGTCTTCCTCGCATCACAGTTCCCCTCCGCGGCGCTTCACTGCGTCGCTACGGTCGTCGCGGACCCCTCCGCACGGCGGTCGGATCAAGCCGGTCGGTTGCGGTCCGCGACGGTCTGGAGTCTTGATCGCTGCCAGTATCCAATCCCACATGTGGCGAACGTCAACCGTCGTTACCGCACCGTCACCTGCATCTCGTGCCGATCCGAAATGGTAAAGAAACCTGGTCGTAGCTCGGTGTTAACGGAAATCAATAATGAGGTTGTGGTGCCCGCCGGTCCCGGCGTCGACCACCACCTCGGTCCCGCGCGCGGTGGGCACCACCCGGTAGGCGACCGGGTGGCCGTCCAGCCGCACGCCGGCGACCGTGGCCCCGGACGGCAGGACGGCACCGACCGACAACCGCACGGACAGCCGGGCGTCCACCTCGACCCGCAGCGCCCGCGCGGTGGCGGTCGCGGTCACGTCCACCGCGCCGGTGCCGACGAGGATGTTCGCGCCGGCGATCCGGTGCTGTCCGGGCGGTACCTGCGGAACGACCGCGAGCCGGCCGTGCCCGAGGTCCGGGTCGACTCCCAACTGCTGGTGCACCACCGGCCAGAGCACGCCGTACGTGCCCCAGGCCTGCAGCACGCTGGACCGGCTCAGGAAGTCGTGTTCGATGTTGGCCGGGAAGTCCGGCGACGGGGCGATCTCCGGCATCGCGCCAGGCATCTCCCACAGCGACCGGTCGAGCTGGATGCGCGCGTTGCCGGTGGTGTAGAAGCGTTGCGGGCCCAGCCGGCCGTAGTTGCCCTCGGCGACGGCCATGACCGCGGTGTTGAGCGAGAACGTCTCCCGGTCGGACTGCACCGCCGAGATGACGCTGTCACAGCTCGGGCCCTTGTTGCCGCCGGCCGCGCTGGTCGGCCCGGTACCGGTGTGGAAGAGCCCGAACGTGCCGGTGTAGCAGTCGCGTTCCCGCTGGGCCAGCGCGATCCGCGCGTGCGCCGGGTCGGCCAGCGGCCCGCCCGGCAGGCTCGCCTCCATCGGCGTCACGCCGATCCAGTGCCGCTGGAACACCTTCACGTCGCCCTCGGGCGACTCGGCGAGCGAGTCCGCGTACCCGTTGGCGTCCCCGCCGTACCACCAGGTCTGCTCGAACCGCGCCTGGCGCTGCGCGGCCTGGGTGGTGGCCCACGTCGCGGTCGCCGCGTCGCCGCGGCTGGCGGCCAGGTCGGCGAGGTCGCGCAGGCCGCGGATCGTGTAGACGGTGACGTCGAGCTTCTCCGCGCCCATGCCGGGTCGCTCGACGTTGCCCGAGCCCTCGGGCCAGCCGTCGCCGTCGGCGTCCAGGTCGACCACGAACCGCATGGCGCGCACCGCGGCGTCGTACATCTGGTCGCGGAACCCGTCGTCGCCGGTCCAGCGCCAGACCAGCGCGACCGCGCTGGGGAACTTGGCGCTCTCGTCGGTGTTGCCGGGGTCGGCGTTGGTGCCGAAGTACACCTGCCCGTCCGGGGTGACCTCGTGCACGATCTTGCCGGAGCGGGCGTTCACGAGGTCGCTGACGTCGCGCAGTGCCCGCAGGTGGTCCTTGATCGGGCCGAACTGGCCGGCCGCGACCGAGGCGAACGCCGTGTACTCCCCGTCGGTGGCGAACAGCCACGGGTAGTCCGGCCAGCCGGCACCGACCCACCGGATCGCCGGTACCGTGCCGGCCGGCGGCGGGTAGTCCCGGCCCTCGTGGCTGGCGAACACCCGCAGGTCCCGCGCGGTCTGCACGGAGTCGGCGAGGTTCTGCTTGGACCACTCGACGCTGCGCGCCAGCAACGGGTCGCCGGGCAGGTCCACCCGCGTCCGCGCGGCCAGCGCGGCGCGCGCGGCGACCTTGGCGGCCAGCGCCCCGGCCGGGTTGCGCAGGGCCTTGGCCAGCTCGTCATAGGCCGGCTGCAGGCCCTTGTCGGAGCCGGCGACCGCGAACCACACGGTCCGCGGCCCATGCGCGAGGTCCAGCGTGTACGTCAGCTCGCCTCCGGTCCCCTTGCCGTACGGGCCGTCGTCGCACCGGGGCGGTACCGGGTCGGTCGCCGGGCACACCACGGCCGGGTCCTGCGGGCCGCGCATCGCGGGGCCGAGCCGGTGCCCGTCCGGGGTGAGGCCGCTGCCGACTACGGCGGCCCAGTCGTGCGCCGGCGCACCCGCCACCGGCGGGGTACCGGTCTCCCGGAACACCAGGTTGCGCCCGTCGAAGGCGCCGGCGTCGGGCAGGTTGAAGGTGGCCTGGTTGGGTGTGGTCCAGCCCCACGGGTAGGCCGACAGCAGCTCCGAGTGCGCGTCGACAGTGAGCGCGACCCGGCGGGGGCCGCCGGTGAACGTCAGGCCTACCAGGGCCGCCCGGCCGCCGTCGGGTATCACGTCGACGCGGTGGACCTTCAGCCCGCGCGGCCCGGACAGGTCCATCCCGACGAACCCGGGCCCGCTGGTGTACCGCGTCGCGGTGAGCCACTGGCCGTTGGCCGCGAACCACAGCCCGTCCAGCAGCTTGATCGGCGGGGTCCAGAAGCCGCCCATCTCGCCGCGGATGTGCCACCCCGTAGCCGGGTACCGCGCGTCGGCCGCGCCGACCTCGTAGAAGTGCTCGCCGGTGGTAACGAACCGCCGGTCGGCCAGGCGGGTGGTCTCCGACAGCGTGGCCGACCCCGGCGCGGCGACCGCGGCGCCGGCGGTGCCGAATCCGGCCACGGCGACCACCGCCGTCCCGAGGGTGAGGATCTTCCACAGCGGGCTTCGACGGAACGACAGACGCATGGCAGCCCCCTCGGCGTGGATTCGACGCTGAGTCCAGTCCTTAGCCTCGTACGGGTCGAGGGGCGCGGCAACCGGAGCGGGGCCGCGCTACACCGGCGCCGGCGCGGGTGCGGCCGCCCGGTGGGTCGCCGCGGCCGGCCGGCGGCGCCTGCGGGCCGGGACGATGCGGAACCAGTACGAGCCGTACCCGGGCAGGGTCAGCAGGTACGGCCGCAGCCCGATGGCCGGGAACACGGTGCTGCCGGTCAGCTCGATCGGTACCTGCCCATGGAAGCGTCCACTGCAGCAGCGAGGCCGGCTGGTCCATCTGCCGCTCCACGTTGACCGCCTGGTACCCGTACACCCAGCCGGCGTTGACTGGCAGGTAGAGCTGGTTCGGGTCGCACCGGGAGAAGCCGCCGTTGCGGTCCACCGACCACTGCATCGGGGTGCGTACCCCGTCCCGGTCACCCAGGTACACGTTGTCGCCCATGCCGATCTCGTCGCCGTAGTAGATGACCGGCGATCCGGGCAGCGACAGCAGCAGCGAGGTGAACAGCTCGATCTGGTTGCGGTCGTTGGCGACCATCGGGGCCAGCCGCCGCCGGATGCCGGCGTTGAGCCGCATCCGCGGGTCGGTGGCGTACTCGCTGTAGAGGTAGTCGCGCTCCTCGTCGGTGACCATTTCCAGGGTCAGCTCGTCGTGGTTGCGCAGGAACGTGCCCCACTGGCAGCCCGACGGCAGCTCCGGCGTCTGGGCGAGGATCTCGGTGATCGGCCGGCGCGACTCCCGGCGCACGGCCATGAAGATGCGCGGCATCAGCGGGAAGTGGAACGCCATGTGGCACTCGTCGCCGCCCACGTCCGGGTCGCCGAAGTACTGCACCAGGTCGGTCGGCCAGAGGTTGGCCTCGGCGAGCAGGACGCAACCGGGGTACTCGTCGTCGATGAGCTTGCGGACGCGCTTGAGGTAGGCGTGCGTCTCCGGCAGGTTGGCGCAGTCGGTGCCCTCGCGCTCGAATAGGTAGGTCGCGGCGTCCAGGCGGAACCCGTCGATGCCGAGGTCCAGCCAGAACCGCACCACGTCGAGCATGGCCTCCTGCACCGCCGGGTTGTCGTAGTTGAGGTCTGGCTGGTGCGGGTAGAACCGGTGCCAGTAGAACTGCTGGCGGACCGGGTCGTGGGTCCAGTTCGAGGTCAGCGTGTCGCTGAAGATGACCCGCACCCCGGCGTAGTCGATGTCGGTGTCGCGCCAGACGTAGAAGTCCCCGTACGGGCCGGTGGGGTCGGTGCGCGACTCCTGGAACCACCGGTGGGTGTCGGAAGTGTGGTTGAGCACCAGGTCGGTGATCACCCGGATGCCCCGCGCGTGCGCCTCGTCCAGCAGCACGACGAAATCGTCGAGGGTGCCGTACTCGGCGGAGATGGCGTAGTAGTCGCGGATGTCGTACCCGCCGTCGCGGCGCGGGGAGTCGTAGAACGGCGGCAGCCAGAGGCAGTCCACCCCGAGCCACTGCAGGTAGTCCAACTTCGCGACCAGGCCGGGCAGGTCGCCGTGCCCGTCCCCGTTGGAGTCGTACCCGGCCTGCACGAGCATCTCGTAGAAGACCGCACGCTTGTACCATTCCCGGTCCACGGGCATCCGGCGGGCGTGCCGCGTGGGCGCGGCGGGGCGCAGGTCGGTCATGGCTGACCCCCGGTCGGCGAAGCGTGGCTTGGGCCCTCGGTGCCCGGCTCCGCTGCCCGCCCGTTGTCCGGCCCTTCGGTCTTCCAGTTGTACGGCATCGGCCCCCGGTCCGCTGCACCGGACGAACGGCTGGAATGCGTCACCGTCCGGACGACCCGCCGGTGCCTGCGCAAACCGCAGAAACTCCCGCGCCGGGCTGAACCGCTCGGGCCGTCGCGTCGTGTGAGCGGTGAACATCAAATGAGGATCGACAAAGACCATGAAGCTCCCGTAGCCCCGCCGGGCGGGTGCGCGAGGCCAGACCCGCACCCGTTCGGCGGCCTCCACCCCACGTGAAGGATCCGCAGATGACCGTGACCGCGCTGGCGTTCCGGCCACCCCGACCGGCGGGGCGCGTGCCGTCCCCGCCCGTGGATCTGGTAAGCAGTACGGCAGGCCGATCACCTGCCGGGAGGACATCCGTGAGCATCGCTGACCTGGGGTCGCGACGCCCGCGCGAGTCCAGTGACGAGGCGCTGATCCGCACCCTCTACCACGAACACGGGCGCAGCCTGCTGGCCTACGCCACCCGGCTGACCGGCGACCGCGCCGCGGCCGAGGACGTCGTGCAGGAGACGCTCATCCGGGCCTGGAAGCACGCGGCCTCGATGGTCAACGAGAAGGGCTCGGTGCGCGGCTGGCTGCTCACCGTCGCCCGCAACATCGTCACCGACCGGGTCCGGGCCCGCGCCGCCCGGCCCCAGGAGGTGGCCGAGTCGCCGGCGACCCCGCCGATCGAACGCGACCACGCCCAGGGGGTCGTCGACATGATGACCGTTCTCGGGGCGCTGGACCGGCTCTCCCCCGAGCACCGCGAGGTGCTGGTCGAGATGTACTACCGGGGCCGCACGGTCCAGGAGACGGCGGAAGCGCTGGGTGTTCCGCCGGGTACCGTCAAATCCCGGTCCTACTACGCGCTGCGGGCCATGCGCGCGGTGCTCGGTGGCGGTCGGGTGGAGGCGGTGAGCTGATGGAACACGATCGTTCCTCGCTGGCCGCCTACGCGCTGGGCGCGCTCGACGACGACGAGGCCCGGGCCGTCGGCGCCCACGTCGAGTCGTGCGCCGAGTGCCAGGCCGAGCTGCGTGAGTTCGCCGAGCTGGAAGCCGCGCTCGGCGAGGTACCCCCGGAGGCTTTTCTCGACGGCCCGCCCGAGGGCGGCGACCTGCTGGTGCAGCGCACGCTGCGGCAGGTCCGCAAGGAACGCACCCGGATCAGCCGGCCGCGCCGGGTCCTGGTCGCCGCGGGCGTCGCCGGCCTGCTGGCGGCGGCTGTCGGCGGGGGTACCCTGATCGGCCGCGCCACGGCCCCGCCGGTGCAGGCCGGCGGTACCCCCGGCGCGAGCCCGACCGCCGCGTCGCCGGTGCCGAGCAACGTGCGTACCTTCGCCGCCAAGGATCCCAACACCGGCGCGTCGATGACCGTGACGCTGACCCCGGCGGCCGGCTGGGTCCGGGTGCGCGTGAAGGCCGAGGGCATCAAGGCCGGCCAGCGGTGCCGGCTGGACGTGGTGGACCGCGCCGGGCGCCACATGCAGGCCGGGAGCTGGCTGGTCTCGCCGACCGGGGAGAAGCAGGGCACCGTGCTCGACGGCACCGCCCTGGTCGCGCCGGCCGACGTCGCCTCGGTCGACGTGGTGACCTTCGACGGCCAGCAACTCGTGTCGGTGCCGGTGGCCTGAGCGTAGGCCGAGACATCCAGCCTGAGCGCAGCCGGAGCCGGGTTGTGGCGGAGGCGAGCACAGGCCCAGACATCCAGCCTGAGCGCGACTACTTCGGCTTCCCGCCGCCGAAGAGGCGCCGGATCGCCCACCAGAGGATCATCGCGCCGAGCACCAGGCCGGTGAGCTTGACGAAGGGCAGGTCCGTCGGGCCGTCTGCGGCGGCGAGGGGGGCCAGCGCGAACATGCCCCGACTCTAGCGGCCGGCGGTCGGCGGCGCGGCCGGCGATCTGCGTCCGATCGCCGGCCGCGCCGCCCCGGCGCGCCGCCTACGGGGCGCCGGTCACATCGTCGGCGTTGACGATGTGGTTGCCCTTGGCGATGCCCTTGAACGTGCTGTTGGTGACGTGGAAGTGCGCCAGGTGCGAGGCGGGCAGGCCGATCAGCTCCAGGGCATAGGTACCGGCGCCGTTGACGGTGATCCGGTCGGCGTCGATGTTGCGCACGACGGGGTTCATGGTCGGGCCGGGGCCGGAGTTGCCGTAGGTCATCGTCACGTACAGCGCTGACTTGGTGAGCTTGTTGGCGCGTTGCGCACGGTGATGTTGGAGGAGAGCACCGGGTGCACCGCCCACATCGGCGGGCGGACCACGGTGATCCCCTCGATGAGGATGTTCGTGCAGTTACGCAGCTCGACCATGGCCGGCCGGAGCTTGTGCCCGGCCCCGTAACGGCGCTGCGCAACCGGCGTGTTATTGGCGCCCTGCCGCTGCAGGTTGGCCCAGTCCGCGCCGCCCCCGCCGAACGGCTTCCACGCCGCGCCCTGCCCGTCGAGGGTACCGGCGCCGGTGACCGCCACGTTGCTCTGCCCTTCGGCATCCAGGTGCCCGCCGGTACCGTGACCCGCCCGCCCTTGGCTGCGGCGCAGGCGGCGATCGCCTTGGCGGAGGCAGCGGTGTTG
>WNFZ01005338.1_pt1 | contig 21293 bp, 23 predicted proteins | sample 5400081 | NCBI WGS metagenome assembly WNFZ01 (sample SAMN13153365, study PRJNA577476) | soil metagenome | isolation source: 80 cm soil or saprolite under grassland replicate 1 | place: USA:California | collected 2016-06-15
TAAGTTGGTAAAGTAGACTCGCTGCCAACAAGACAACTGACATATAAATGCAAACCATCGTACAGTTTGCATCCGCCAGAATAGGGGATGAGTTCAGCGTACGCCCTACTTTGCGCTTACCCAGCACCAGCAGCCACATCATGGCGATCGAGATGACGGAAATGACCAGACCTGGGAGCGTTGTGGTGGGTTTATGTCTGGTGAAGATATTGTAAATGGCGGTGACGGCAAGCCCGGCGGCGAGAAGATAGAACGACGTGCCAGTTACTCGGAGAGCAGTCTTCTCAAATTGCGAACGGGGTGTTTCCGGGTGTTGACGAATACGCAGCACCATTGCGAGAATCCCGATTCCGGACATGACTTCAATAAATGAATCGACACCGAAACCGAAGAGAGTCAGCGCTTCATCAGAAAAACCGAAAAAGATGGAAACAAGTCCTTCGGCGAGATTATAAAAAATCGTGAACAGAGCCAGCCAAAGGGCGTATGTCCAATATTTCGTCATGTTAGATTGAGTTAAAGTTGCCATAGGTACTCCTAAGATATCTGAATATTTACATCATAACATGACGTGATGGCGCATCATTACTCACAGTTTGCTCAAAGCAATATATTACAATATAGCGCTAGGAGAGAAATATGAAAAAGATATTAATTCTTTTAACGCTGAGCGTCAGCCTGGCGTTGACATCTTGCGGTGGCGCCTCCAAGTCGGGTAGCACCAAACTCAATGTGACGCTAACAGATTTCCAGTTCAGCCCCAATCTATTTACGGTCCCTGCCGGGAAAGAGATTACATTGGATATATCGAATACCGGCGCGGTTGTACATAACTTTGTGATCATGAAGCAGGGACAAAGCGCGGGCAACGAATTCACCGATGCCGATGAACCAAATGTTTATTGGCAGGTGGAACTAGCGCCGGGAGGTTCTACACAAACGTCTTTTACTGCACCTGGTGATCCCGGCGATTACGAGGTTGTTTGCAAAACCCCGGGTCATCTGCAAGCAGGCATGACGGCGAAAATGACTGTGGTTGCTAGCAAATAATATACAACCTTGCGAAGACGCCCTTCGGGCAGCCTTCGCAAGGTTACTAAGATTTCTTCATGCAAAAGCCGATTATCACCAGTCTAAGCAATCCACTTGTCAAACAGACGCGTATGCTCCGTCAGAAGAAGGCACGCCTCGAAAGTGGATTATTTCTGGTCGAGGGGATTCATCATGTCGGCGAAGCGATTGAGGCGGCATGGAATGTGGAATCGGTTCTTTATGCGCCTGAACTTCTCACGAGTGAGTTCGCAAACAATCTGATTACTCGGCTCCCTTCTCCGCCGCAGCCAGTCTCCGCACAAGTGATGGAATCATTGGCGGATAAAGAAAACCCCCAGGGTATCATCGCCATTGTTCATCAGCAGCAAATTCGATTCTCGACTCTCAAATCTCCTCAGACCTGTATTGCCCTTGTTTCACCGCAGGATCCTGGCAATGTGGGAACCATCCTCCGCACAATGGACGCGGTCGGTGTGGATGCGCTGTTCCTGCTGAATGGCGGCGTGGAGTTGTATCATCCGACCGTGGTCCGCTCCAGCATGGGAACGATTTTCTGGAAACCAGTCATTCAAACTTCATTTCGCGAATTTGTCGATTGGTCATATGTACAAGGATATCAATTGATCGGCACCTCGGCGCATGGGACTGTCGATTATCAAACTTTTGCGCCAAGAATTCCTTTTGTACTAGTTCTTGGCAATGAGCAAAAAGGACTTTCTGCCGAACAAACAAAAGCCTGTGATGTGACCATCTCTTTGCCAATGAAGGGGCGGGTCAGTTCCTTGAACCTTGCGGTCGCCGCCGGCGTATTGATGTATCGCTATTGTTAAAAATGTAGGGGCGGAGAACTCTCCGCCCCTACGATCATAACGGGGTAATTATCGGCTTAGAAGGATTCGCTAGAATTCGTCTTCCTCTTCATCCCAAAGCTCATCGTCTTCTTCTTCCGCATCGTCTTCTTCCCACTCTTCCTGCTCTTCCTCATCCCAATCCTCTGCGGCCGCTGCCTCATCGCTGGGAGAGTAAGTGGCGCAGCCAGTATCGGGATCCAGTTCAATCGCCGCCGCGCTGCAGTAACCTTCGTCCAGGAACACACAATCAATGTAATGACATTTAATACGGGGCATTTAAGTCCTCCTGATATTGGGGTTGTCTAACTAAACGGACGACCGACAAAATAAAGATAATCGTCATCACCGTTTGCGATGTCAAACAGAACGGACAGAGGGCGTGAATGAGTTTGACTTCCACATAAATCAAATAAAGTGTGAACAAAAACCCCACGAGCGTTACACCGAACAACATCATGGTTCCGTTTTCCTGGAAGAAACCCGGTCTCCGCTCGAGGAAAAGCAGCGCAAGAATTGCCGCATACCCGCCAACGCCAATAAGGGCGACAGGGATGCCATTCACCTCCGAATAACGACTGGCATTTACAACGGAACAGCCGCCATTTCCAATGCACATCGCATCGTTATCCGTCAATTTGTAGATTGTCATGTAAATCGAAACCAGCAATCCGATGATTGCCAGAAAAGTAATGAGCTGTCGAAGACGTTTATCCATTTGTCCTCAGAGATACCAAGCGTATAATTCCTGACCAGCAGGCACGCATTTTACACCAGCGGGGATAATAAGTAAAGCATTTCCTTGTACGAGGGAATGCAAATTACCCGAACCTTGATGACCACTTAAGCGAGCGAGCAGGATGCCGTTTTCCTCGCGGATTTCACCGCGTAAATAGCTTTCCCGCCCATCGGAATTGATCTGCTCCTCGGCTCTCACGCGGACTTTTTGTCTGCCTTCGCTTAACACACCGCTCATTCGTTGAATCGTCGGGCGCACAAAAACTTCGAACCCTACGAACGCCGAGACGGGATTCCCCGGTAATCCAATGAACGGAATTTCTCTATATTGTCCGAAAGCAAGCGGTTTGCCGGGGCGCATGTTCACACGCCAGAAGTCCATGCTGCCATTCGACTCAATCACTTCCTTTGCATAGTCAAACGCGCCGACGCTGACTCCGGCGGAGGAGAGGATCAAGTCAACGCGCAGGTACACTGCTTTTTCAAATAATGTTTTGACTGCGTCGAAATTGTCTTTTGCCACGCCGAGTCGAATTGCTTCCGCTCCTGCGCCTTCGATCAACGCTGCAAGCATATAAGAATTCGAATCGCGAATCTTGCCCTTTTCCAGCGGCGCGTCGACGGGAATCAATTCATCGCCGGAGGAGAGCAGTGCAATACGGGGAATCTTATGAACGGGAATTCTCGAAAATCCAAGCATTGCCAGCAGACCTAAATCCTGTGGCTTGAGTTGTCTGCCCGCCTGCAAAACAACATCTCCCGCCTGGAGGTCCATGCCGCGTGGACGAACATTCGCTCCTGTTTTTGCGGCTTTGAAGATTTGCACTTCCTCCGGTGCAGCTGTTCCGGCGGAACGATCATGAAAATCAGTATCCTCAACCGGTGTGACAGAGTCTGCGCCCTGAGGCATATGCGCACCCGTCATGATGCGCGCGGCTTCGCCGGGTCCGATGGAAATTGTCGGTGATGTTCCAGCCGGTATATCGGCGACCACGCGCAGGCGTCGCGGCGAGTCGGGCGCGGCATTTAGTGCGTCTTCGGCACGGATCGCAAACCCATCCATGGAAGAGTTATCGAAGAGGGGGAGATCATCTGCCGCCCGAACATCTTCCGCAAGGACGCGGTTGGATGATTCCGCCAACGGCAGGGTTTCGGTTTTGACCGGATGAAACTGGGAAAGGATACGCTCGCGCGCTTCGTCTACGCTCAGTAAAGACATAATCGCCTGCACCGCTTATCTCATCGACAAGAGAGTTTTGAATACGCTCCCAAAGCAAAAATCAAACTTCAAATCTAGCAATGATGCGGCACTGTGTAAGCGGCGACATTATACTTGGTTCTATGTCATTTGGGATTCGCAAATTGATTGCAAATCAAAAATTGTCATTTGTGGATCGTAACTAGCCCGGCCTGGTGCGCGCGGCTTCCAAAACATTGGGTAGACTTTCGATGCGCGTGAGCACTCGGCTAAGTTGAGCGATGTCCCGCACTTCCACTACCAATTTTAAATCGGCGAGGCTGCGATTGATATTCACGGAAACATCTGCAATATTGACGCCCTCGTTTTGCAGTAGTGTGGATATATCACCCATCAATCCCTGACGATCGTACGCTTTTACAGTCACCGGTACTGGAAAAGTATGTTCGACTTTTCCCCAATCGACTTGCAGAAAGCGTTCCTTGTCTTTGCGATGTAAAACGTTCGGACAATCCTGACGATGTATCGTTGCACCGCGTCCGCGGGTAATGTAGCCCACAATTTGATCGCCGGGCATCGGGTTGCAGCATTTCGCGATCGTGGCAAGCAATCCCTTCAAACCGACTACTTCAACGGCATCCGTAAGTTGTTTGGATTCCTGCGCAGGAGCCGTGATCTCGAGAAGGTCAGGCGCTTGTTCCGTTTCTGCCAATTGACGAATGACTTTATTGACAGAAAGATCACCTGCACCAATCGCAATATACATCTCATCCGGCGTCTTGAATAAGAGTTCACGTGCCATCTTTTCAAAGTTGATGGATGCGATGCCAAGTCTTTGTAATTCACGTTCCAGGGTCGCGCGTCCCTGCTCAAGATTTTGTTCGTCTTCCTGTTTCTTGAACCAGGCTTTGATCTTGGATCGAGCGCGTTGCGTTTTAACCAGCCCCAGATTAGAGTTCAACCAATCACGGGATGGACCTCCACGTTTCGCCGTCAGGATCTCGACCTGGTCGCCAGTTTTTAACTCTTGATACAACGGGACAAGTTTCCCGTTTACGCGTGCCCCGCGACAGCGATGTCCAATATCCGTGTGGACGTGATAGGCAAAATCAATCGGCGTGGAACCGGCTGCAAGATCGATGATATCCCCGCGCGGTGTGAAGACATAGACGCGATCTTGAAACACGTCTGACTTCATGCCCTCCACGAATTCTTGGGCATCATTTACATCCGACCGCCATTCCATCATATTGCGCAGCCAGTTGATGCGCTGCTCATAATTCTTATCGCGATGGGCTCCTTCTTTGTATCGCCAGTGGGCGGCAATACCATATTCTGCGTTCTGATGCATTTCTGTCGTGCGGATTTGTACTTCAAGTGGACGCTTATCATCGTAAATCACAGCGGTATGCAGCGATTGATAGAAGTTATCTTTCGGTGCGGCGATGTAATCGTCAAACTCGCCGGGGATTGGTCGCCAGTGCGTATGAATTACACCGAGTGCAGCGTAACAGGAGGGCACATCCTGTACGATCAATCGCACGGCGCGCACATCACGGACTAGGTCAAATGGCTTGCCCTTTTGCGTCATTTTCTTAAAGATGGAATAGATATGCTTGGGGCGTCCGCTAATTTCAGCTTTGATATTGTTGCTTGCCAGCAGTTGCAGGAGGTTGGATTTGATTGTTTCAATCTGCGCCTCCCGATCTGGGCGGCGCTCCTGAAGTTGTTCGGCGATCTCTTTATATTTTTCCGGGTTTACGTAACGGAAGCCGAGATCTTCCAATTCCCATTTGATCTGCCAAATACCGAGACGATTGGCAAGCGGAGCGAAGATATCCAGAGTCTCCTTTGCGATTCTCTTCCGCTTGTGTTCCGGCATGAAACCAAGTGTGCGCATATTATGGAGGCGGTCTGCCAGCTTGATGAGCACCACACGCACATCATCGCCCATGGCCAGGAAGGTTTTTCGCAGCGTTTCGGAAACAAGGTCTTGTTTCCGCCCCAGCGGAGCACTCCCATTATTATGTCCGTTACCGTTGAGAGAGTCACTGGCGTCACTTCCGTTGGGGTTTTCGGCATGCTGATCATCCCGCGAGACCCTGGGCAGATTTGTCAACTTCGTCACGCCATCCACCAGGGTCGTGATCGTATCGCCGAAATCGCGGCGTATGTCATTGAGCGTAACAGTTGTATCTTCGACCGTGTCGTGCAATAGCCCTGCCGCCACAACCTCTGGCGGGACGCGTAAATCCGCAAGGATGCTGGCAACCGCGAGACAATGATTAATATAGGGTTCGCCCGAATGGCGTTTTTGCTCTCGATGAGCCTCTTCCGCTACTCGATAGGCGCGCTGAACCAACTCGCGGTCAGCAAGCGTGTAATTTTCAGGTAACTGTTCCAGCAGTCTTTCGAGCGGAATGGCATTTATGACGGATTTCATGCGATTATTGTACTACTTGCCGGCACCGGCATGATAAGAACAAATTAACCGAGCCTAAAATGATGCGCGGTAGAATTAATACCATTGTTCGGAATGATTCATAAACCTGGATGGAAATTGAAATGCCCACCGTAAATAATGTCACTCGGTTTCTTGATTCTCGAAAAGTTGCCTATCAGGCGTATGAAACGCCTGCCGAAAAATTAGGGGCGCTGGAAACTGCCAGACTTCTTAACATCGATCCAAAGATGGTTTTCAAGACGATTGTTGTGAGGCGGGAAAAGCCTAAGAAACCCGTGCTGGCAGTTGTGCCGGGTCCCTCAAGCGTGGATTTGAAATTGCTTGCCGCAGCATTGAACGAGAAGAAAGTGTATTTGCCCACCGAACGAGAAGCTGAACAATTGACCGGCTTGCAAGCTGGCGGCATTTCCCCGCTTGCGCTAATCAACAAAGGTTTTCAAGTGGTACTGGATTCTTTCGCACAGAATTTTCCAGAAATCCATATTTCCGGTGGACAAAGAGGGCTCAATGTCAAACTGCCAGTTGCCGACCTGATCAAACTTACTAATGCTCGCGTAGCATCTATCTCACAAGAAGCCAACTTGTGATTGAATTGACAAAATCTATAAAAAAAAGAGACGAGCCAACTTTGGCTCGTCTCTTTTCATAACCCAATTCAAATTAGGGACCTACAAATTTAATAGTTCCAGAGCTCACTTCAAACGTCCATTTATCAGGATTATTAATACAGCCATAGCCGCTGGAATTAAATTTACCCTTGGGAGCATCGCTCCCTGCCCAGAGGTTATAGCATCCTTGAACAAGATCACTAATCACAACATCGTTTTTCTTGGAAAGATTATAGCTTCTCCAGCCACATGCACCTTGCCCCGCAGTTTCATTGAGATAAATCGAAACTGTAATCGGTACATTGGTGGTGTTTACAATTCGAATGACCGTTGATCTTCCCCTGGGTGCGGAAAGCACTCTGTTCGCACACGGATCAACTGTAGCTGCCCCATTGGCAACATTGCCGGATGCTATCGTAGCAACAGGAGAACCTTGCGTGGGCAAAAGGACTGGCGTATCTGTGACCGCCGGAGTTTGCGTGGGTGTTTCCGTTGGCGGCAAAGGAGTTGCCGTAGGAATTGCTGCCTGCGTTTGAGCGACCATGGTGAACGCCGCAGCCTCGGCAGTATGTTGAACATCCGCAGCATTGACCGTTGGGACTGCTTGTGCACCACATGCGCTGATTGCCAGGGCTAGCACAATCGTCAGGGAAGAAAATACAAAGTGCTTCATAGTTTTGATTGATCCTCTTATAGTGTTTATCTGATTGTTTTGTTTAGCAGCCGGGATAACAACTACCAAGGGCTGTGATCTTGTCATTTCTCACTGTGATTTTCCATTCGCCTTCCGTGATGCGAAAACCGCCAAAGACCTTGAAATCTTTCTTGCCCTCGACGAACGCGCCCGCACTATACTGCCCAACCGGACCTCTGGAAAGGTCTGCCAGATAACCGCATTCTCCGCGATCTGTCACAACGTATAGGGAAAGAATAATTGTTCCCTCCGGTCTTGTTTCATTAATGATGGTGAGAGATGCACTTGGTCCGGCCCAGGCAGTGAGAGACTTATTGCAATTGTCATTCGATGAAGATGAAGGTGGGACCGAAGTAGCCGGGATACTAGTCGTCAGACCTGTCGTTGCGGTAAGCAGGTTACCTGCGGTAGCAGAAACAATCGGCGTCAACGTAGCCGGGAGCGTTGGTGTCGCTGTATCGGTCGGCGGAACTGCTGTATTGGTCGGAACTGATTCCTGAGTCTGCGCCACCATTGTGAAGGCGGCGGCTTCGGCGGTATGTTGGACATCGACTGGATTTGCTGTGGGAGCTGACTTGGGAGCGCATGCGCTGATCAAAAGAATCAGAATGGCAGCCAGTGTCAATGCTTTCTGTTTCATTTACAGGTACTTCCTTTATTTGAAATTGGACAATTCGTTTGCAGGCACAAATCGTCCCGCAGGTGCGAGAGCGATCATGTCCTACAGACCTGCGGGACGTTTTATGGATTTCTTTATTTGATAACAATCCTATCTTTATACAAAGTGATCGATAAATCATCACCAGTATGCAATCTGAATTCTCCAACCATTTCTCTACCGCCCACCCAGGCAACATAACGATAGAATCCTAACGGCGCCCGAATTACTATTGTTCCATTCACAGGATATTCGATCACTGTGTTGCTGCCATCCAGGTCCACATGGAGAGAGATATAAGCTTCCGCTTTTGCTCGATTGATCAAGGTGATGTGCGCGAAAGGGACTAGAGGTGGCAGTGTTCCATACGTACGCACCGCAAGGGTCCATGTAGCCGTTGCCTGCCCCGCGGCGAGTGCCGGGGTAGCGGTGAGACTGTCAGGTCCGCTGGTCGCGGTACCAGGAGTTGTCGTCAGATTGGGCAGCGACGTCTCTGTCACAGCGAGGGTAGGGGATGTTATTGGAAGGGTTGCTGTATCGATAACGGGCGTCGGTGTCAGCGTAGGCTGAGCCGTTAACGTTTGCGCAACAGAGATCTGTACGTTTGCCTGCGAAGTCGCTGCAACATCCACATTCGCAGTTGGCTGAACAAGAGACGGAATGGATGGCAGGGCAGAACAAGCTGCCAACAAAAACATCACGGTAACAGCGACAATGATTTGTTTCATCTCGCCTCCTTCAGGCTGACAAGTACGCACTCTTCGTGAAAGGTGAATCGAAAGTGCGGGGCTACCCCGCATCTTTCATGAAAGGATGAATCGAAAGGTGCGGGGCTACGGCTGACTGACAACCTCCATGAACTGGGTTACAACGTCGCGCAGCATTCGCTCGGGCAAAGCACCGACCTGGCGATGGACAATCTTGCCATTCGCAACAAACAACATCGTCGGAATTCCCTGAATGCCATACTTCATCATCCATTCGGGGTTCTCATCAGTATTTACTTTTGCGACAACGATCTTGCCTTCGTATTCTTTTGCCAGCTTATCTAAAATTGGAGCTACCATCTTGCATGGGTTGCACCAGGGTGCCCAAAAATCGACAATCACTGGAATCGGTGATTGAAGAACTGTTTGCTCAAAAGCAGCATCGGTTACATGAATGGGTTCACTAAACATGGTCATACACCTTTTATTTCTACCTTTACTTAATATGTCTGGCAATTATTAAGTTGAATTGCCCACAATCGAAAAACGAGTATAACACAGGTTGCCGCATGATATAATCGCCCGTCATGGCTGACCTTTTTGCAAAATGGAGAAGCGGGCTTTCCAAAACCAGCAAAACCACCTTTGGACGGCTTGCAACTTTATTCGGTGCTACAGAAATTACGCAGGAAACCTGGGATGATCTGGAAGCGCTTCTGATTCAGGCAGATCTGGGGATCGAAACAACCAGTGAAATTATTGAATCGATGCAGCGAATCGTTCGGGACGAAGGCTTGACGCGCGCTGATCAGCTTTCCACTACGCTTAGAAATGAACTCCAGCTAAGACTCGATGCCTCATCACTGCCGAGGTGGAAAAGCAAGCCTGCCGTAATCATAGTGGTCGGTGTTAACGGTTCAGGCAAGACCACAACCATTGCCAAACTCGCCCAGCGATTCCAAGCCGATGGCAAGACTATGCTCTTCGGCGCGGCGGATACCTTCCGTGCCGCCGCAGTGGATCAACTTCAAGTGTGGGGCGACCGCCTTCATGTGGATGTCATTTCCGGCGCGCCCGAATCGGATCCGGGTGCGGTCGCGTTCAGTGCTGTCCAATCGGGTGTTGCGCGTGATGTCGATTTGGTCATAATAGATACGGCAGGACGTTTGCATACGCGGTTCAACCTAATGGAAGAATTAAAAAAGGTTTATCGTGTGATCGGTAAAGCAATGCCCGGTGCGCCTCATGCCGTCTGGTTGGTGCTCGATGCCACAACCGGACAAAATGCTCTGCAACAAGCGAAAGCGTTTAAAGAAGCGGTGGGTGTAACAGGTGTAATTTTGTCGAAGCTGGATTCCTCTGCTCGAGGTGGAATGGCATTCGCCATCCAACACGAATTGAAACTCCCCATCTTATTTGTTGGCTTAGGGGAAAAGCCTGAAGACCTGATTCCCTTTGACCCGGATGCTTTTGTGAACGGTATCTTGGCAAACAACTGATCTCTAATCCTAATTCTCTGTTCTTCTGGAGTGATCATGCAAGACATCATCAATCGTCTAAAACCTTCTCAGGAATTGCTCAATCAATTATTGGTGCGTCTTTGACTTCGCGTCTAAAGAGCAAACCTTATCCCAACTCGAAAAACAAATCGAAGCACCTGATTTTTGGGACAGCCCTACGCAAGCCCAGCGGGTGATGAAACAATATAACAACACCAAAGCCGAAGTGGATACCTGGCGTTCTTTTTCGCGCCGATTACAGGATACGCTGGAACTTGCGCAATTGGATGATGAGAGTTTACGCCCAGACTTGGAAGCTGAAATCACGAGCATCGAATCAGAATTGGAGAAACGATCATTCACTGCGATGCTTTCAGGAAAATATGATCATGATTCTGCCATCCTTGCATTGCATGCTGGCGCAGGCGGAACGGACTCACAAGATTGGGCTGCCATGCTCGAACGAATGTATTTGCGATGGGCAGAGAAGCGCGGATACAAAGCTGAAATTCTGGATATCACCGAAGGCGAAGAAGCCGGAATCAAAAGCGTCACGATTGAAGTAGGCGGAGAATATGCCTTTGGGTATCTGCGTTCTGAAAAAGGTGTCCATCGTTTGGTGAGATTATCGCCATTCGATGCCGCGCATCGTCGGCATACATCTTTTGCTTTGGTAGAAGTGTTGCCTCAAGTAGCGATGGATGAAGCGGAAATCGAGATCGATCCCGGTGATATTAAGGTAGACGTATACCGTTCTTCGGGTGCGGGCGGACAGAATGTACAAAAGAACGCGACCGCAGTTCGTATCACACACATTCCAACAGGGATGGTTGTCACTTGTCAAAATGAACGCTCACAAACGCAAAACCGCGAGTTTGCCATGCGCATCTTGCGCGCTCGTCTACTGGAATTGAAGCAAGCGGAAAAAGAAGAAGAGCGCGCCGTGCTGCGCGGCGAATATACCAAGGCAGAGTGGGGGAGTCAGATTCGATCTTATGTGCTGCATCCATATCAGATGGTGAAAGATCATCGCACTGATCACGAATCAGGAAATACACAAGCAATCCTCGATGGCGACCTGGATGAATTTATGGAAGACTATCTGCGGCAGTCGAGGTAAGGACGGAAATGAAAAAGCTATCCCAAGTTCTTTTCACCCGCGAGAATCTGTTGGCGCTTCTGCTTTGTCTCATTCTGATTGCCCTGGTGATTTTCACGGCTGACACTTCACCGACCTGGATTTATCAGGGATTCTAAATGTCCCTTTCGCAGCTTTTCATTATTGCGGCGATTGCCTTCCTAGTGGGACAGTTAAAAAAAGGGCAAATCTCACATTGACCTATTGGCTTCCGACAGCCACATTGATCATAACCATTCTGACCTGGTTATTGACATCGACTCCCGAAGTAAGGGACTGGAAGCCGAATTTGCCTGTTGTTGCGATAATTTTGGGGATCGTACTTCTGTTTGACTTAAACCGTTATTTCCACCTGGATCAGATTTTCATCACGGAAACACCACGCCTCCAATGGGTTGTTATCGTTCTGATCCTTTTTGCGGCCCTTGCTTTTTTGGTGACACGATTTAGAAATTATCCATCCATTTTATTAATTCTTGCAGTTTTTGGCTTGATTATTTTATTTGTGTTGATCAAATTGCCACCTGCTTTGAGTAAACTTCTTGAAACGGTATCCGCTGTTCGTGGGAAGCAAGTGCCCGGATCCCTCACTCTTTCCTGGCTTGGGTTTTCCTATGTAGCCTTTCGATTGTTGCACACGATCCTTGATCGGCGGGCGGGGCGTTTGCCTCCGGCCCCTCTGGCAGCTTACATTAATTATGTGATTTTCTTTCCGGCATTCGTAGCCGGTCCTATCGATCGAATCGAGCGGTTCAACCGTGATCTCAACAATCCGGTACCGCTGAGCCGCGAGGATTGGGTTCAAGCTGGCAGTCGCTTCTTCCTGGGTTTATTCAAAAAATTTGTCATTGCCGATACGTTGGCATGGATCGCTTTGAACGACATTTTTGCACAACAGATCAAGTCTCCCGCCTGGATGTGGATTCTGCTCTATAGTTATTCTCTGCGGATTTATTTTGACTTCAGCGGCTATACTGATATGGCAATTGGACTGGGAAGAGTTGTTGGCATATGCCTGCCTGAAAATTTTGCATCTCCCTATTTGAAGCCGAATCTAACACAGTTCTGGAACTCGTGGCATATAACGCTCACACAATGGTTCCGCAGTTACTTCTTCAACCCCCTGACGCGCGCCTTGCGTCAAAGTAAGCAGGCGCTGCCAACATATTTAATTCTTTTCGTTGTTCAAATTAGTACGATGGTTTTGATTGGACTGTGGCATGGTATAACGGTCAGCTTTGTGCTCTGGGGCGCGTGGCATGGCATAGGTTTATTTGTACAGAATCGTTGGAGCGATTTTGTGAAGAGTCGTATTCCTGTTTGGGGACAGACGCAAACAGGACAAAGAATTCTCCAATTCTCAAGTACTTTTCTTACATTTAATTTTGTGTCTTTGGGCTGGTTATTTTTCATGCTTTCCGATCCCGCTCGAGTATGGAAGACGATTACAGTGCTATTTGGTGCGGTATGAAATCAGATTTGCATCCCGCCCGCGTTCTGTTCAAAGCCTTGTGCCTGTTTGTTGCGATCAACATCCTTTACACGTTCGTTGCCCCCCAGGTTTCCAAAACCTCAGCTTATAACTTTATTTTTCCGGGACGGACGCGATTGCCTTTTGGAACCCACGGGGATCCTTACGGAGTCACCGTCGATAATGTGGATATCATGCTTGCATCTCATTTGATTTCTGCGCCGAAGCTGGCCAATGAATATCGAGTTGTCCTGCTCGGAGATTCTTCGGTTTGGGGCGAGGGACTTGGTGCGCACGAAATCATCTCTGAACAATGGAATGAACTGAATGCACAATGCGGTAACAAAATTATTCGAACGTATGACCTGGGTTACCCACACCCTTCGCTGATGAAGGACCTGGTGATCTTAGACAAAGTAATGGAATATCAGCCAGATTTTGTGATCTGGTCCGTCACTCTCAATACATTGATGTCTCAGCGCACGAATCCATTTGTCGATGGCAACTCCGAGCGCGTAGCGCAGTTATTGAAAACATATAATCTTTCGTTCAGCGATGAAGAGAAGTTTGTGCGAACCCAACCAAGTTTTTATGAACAAACGTTAATCGGTCAACGTTCGAACCTCGCTCGTCAGATCAAACTTCAAATGCTGGGGATTATATGGACGGCAAGCGGCGCAGATACGAATAGATCATCTCCCGAAGAACTGCCCGACCCCAATGTTGAGAATGATGTGCTCTTTCATGGAATGGACCCGACAAAAGATTTAGAGCATAAGCTATGGTTTGACGCCATCCAGACGGGCTATGATATCGCCCGTAAAGTTCCGCTATTGATTGTGAATGAGCCGATCTTTGTTTCGAATGGAGTCAATGCCTCCGTCCGTTATAATTCTCTTTATCCCCGCTGGGCATATGACCAGTACCGCAATATCATGCTGGCGAAAGCACAAAGCGCAGGATGGAATTATTTTGACGCATGGAATGTAGTCCCACCGCAGTATTTCTCGGATGCAACTTTGCATCTGACTGCAAGCGGTGAAAAGACGCTGATTCAGCGGGTCCATCCCGTTTTGCAATCACTGGGATGTAACCAAACCCCATAAACTTATCGAAGGAAATTCCTGTGACCAATACAATCATCCCGCAACTTGAAAAATATATTGCCACTCAGATTCTCAAACAGCCAAATCGAAAGATCGCGACAGACGAGAAATTGATTTCGAGCGGACTCATCGATTCGTTCAGCCTGATGGATCTGGCGTTATTTGTGGAAGATACGTTTGGCGTTCGTGTTGAAGACACCGAATTAAACGCGCAGACATTTGATAATTTATCTCAGCTTGCTTCGCTAATTGAATCTCGTCAATGAGCATTTTTCCTGAACGACTTAAAGCGCTTCACGCCCAGGACCCGCAGCGCGTTGCCGTTACACTGCAATTTGCAGGCAAAGGCGACCTTCCGCTAACTTGTGATCAGCTTCTGCGCGGTTCCGATGCCTTCGCCCGCACCCTGGAACGTGAAAAGATTCAGCCCGGTGAAGTCGTTGTGTTGATTCTTCAACACAGCGAAGAACTTATGTATTCTTTCTGGGGAGCAATCTTGCATGGTGCAATTCCATCCATCATGCCGTTTCTCACAGAGAAATTATCTCCAGAGCGTTACCGCGCGGATCTGGCTTCCTTGATTGCAGTTACGAAACCATCTGCCATTGTCACCTATCCGGAATTTGAAGTAGATGTTCGCGGCGCACTGACGGAAGGCGACTCCGTCCGCTCGGTGATTCTCACGAATCAATTTGAGCCTCAATCTGAAATTCACTTTGAAGACCTGCGTGGATTTGAGCGTAGCCCTGGAGATATTGTTCTACTTCAACATTCTTCTGGAACAACCGGCTTGCAGAAGGGCGTGGCACTTTCGCATCAAGCCGTATTTAATCAACTCAATGCCTACAGTGAAGCGCTTTCCTTGAATGATAGTGACGTGATCGTGTCATGGCTGCCGCTTTATCATGATATGGGCTTGATTGCTGGGTTCCTAATGCCCATTCTTTCCGGGATTCCACTGATCCTGATGTCTCCATTTGATTGGGTGCGCGCGCCCTATCGTTTGATGCAGTCGGTTTCACAGTATCGCGGCACCCTATCGTGGCTTCCTAATTTTGCTTATAATTTTTGTGCTCAGAAGATCCGTGACCGCCATATGGAAGGCGTAGACCTGTCATCTTGGCGGGCGATCATCAATTGTTCTGAGCCTGTGCGCTGGGAAAGTCATCACGCATTTTATGAGTCCTTCAAGAAATATGACTTGAAGTGGGAAACACTCCAAACTTCCTATGCGATGGCAGAGAATGTCTTCGGCGTGACTCAAAGCCCATTAGGATGCGAACCCGTTGTCTTCGAGATTGACCGAGCAGCTTTTATGTCAGAACGCGTAGCGAAGAGTCCATTGAATGGGCAACCCGCTATGAAGATGATGTCTTCTGGTCAACCGCTACCAAATACAAAGATAAGAATACTTGACGAAAGTGGACATGATGTCCCTGACTGTGTGGTTGGAGAGGTCGCGCTCCAAAGCGACTGCATGTTGACCGGTTACTATAATCGGCCCGATCTCACCGAAAAAGCTTTTCGCGATGACTGGTATCTGACGGGCGATTATGGTTTCATATCCAATGGTGAGTTATTTGTTTCGGGGCGCAAAAAAGATATGATCATTGTGGGTGGCAAAAACGTGTATCCCCAGGATCTGGAAGCATTGACTTATGAAGTGCCGAGAGTTCACGCCGGACGCTCTGTGGCATTCGGCTTATTTGATGAAGCACAGGGGACAGAAGAGGTAGTAATTATTGCGGAAGTCGACTCGGATGATGAAGAAGAACATCAGAAAATCGCGGATGCTTTACGTGCCCATGTAACCAAGAATTCAGCAATTGCCTTGCGGCATGTCAAGGTGGTCGGTCCTAAATGGATCATAAAAACATCCAGCGGCAAGACAGCGCGTGCCGCAAATAAGGAAAAGTTCATCAGCGAATTAGATAACATAGAAAACGGGTAAAGCAATGTTGAATCAAGAGAAGTCAGCCGAAGCTCAGGGATTGCTGGAAAAGGCAAAGACGTGCATTCAAAATGGGGATGCAGGCCGCGCCCTTTATTTTGCACAACAGGCAACTCAAAAATATGCAGAATACGAGGATGCGTGGTTGCTGATTGGAAAGCTGTCTTCTTATATGGATCAACGAATCGCGGCGCTTGAAAAAGCGCGTTTAATCAATCCCGCCAACACACAGACTGCTGTTCTGCTGGAAGATGTATATCGCTTACGCGATGATCCGCTTGGTGCTGCTTCACACTATGAGCAATCCGGAGATTTTGAGGAGGCTTTGAGAATTTACAACGACCTGGCAGCACGAACAAAAGATCCCAGGGCGTTTGATCAAATTTATAAGCAAATTACTCGCATTGAAGGCTTACAAAACGAAAAGATCAGTTATGTCGCGCCAAGATCATCCATTCTTCGTCTAACGGTTGGATGGCCGTTGTTATATCTGTTTCTTGTTTTGGTGCAGGTGGGATTGAACCCTTTTGCACATCCGAGCTTCGTTTTATGGTTCGGTTTGCCTCTGGTTGCCCTGGGCAGTTTTTTACTTTCGATTTCTGAGATTCGGTCCAGGCATGCGTTCTGGCAGACTATCTTTTCTGAAGAAGGCGAGGGTTCGAACTTCGCACGGCTGGTCACTGCCGCGGCAGGATGGTTGTTGGTCATTTTTCCTCATCTGTTTCTTATTATAGATTCGATCAATCGCTTGCGAGTGTTCAAAATCCCACCCGAGCCGTTTTAAGGGGGAACTATGATTCCGTTGAACGATACAGAATCCAATCGATATTCTTTTTTCCCGGTCATGACAGTCTTGCTGATTGTTGTGAACTGCTTCATTTATTATGTTGAAATATTTGTTGTAGGGGACAAGTACTGGCCCTTCTTTATGAAGTATGCTATTACACCTCGTCTCATTTTGAGTGCACAGGGAGCAGGGGCATTGTCAAATATTACGGCGATGTTCTTGCACGGCGGGCTAACCCATCTGCTCGGTAACATGCTTGCACTGTGGGTGTTTGGCAGACGCGTAGAGGACGCATGCGGTCCCTGGCGTTTTCTGGCATTTTATCTGCTCGCTGGAACATCCGCCCATATTCTCTTTATCCTGGTGCAAAATAATTCTGCGGTTCCGGGCATTGGCGCGAGCGGAGCTATTTTCGGATTGATGGGAGCCTATCTACTTCTCTATCCCGGTGGACGTATCCGCACCCTGGTGTTTCTAACGATTGTTCCACTTTGGCCCCGCATCCGAGCAATTTGGATTGTTTTGTATTTTGTCGGAATTCAGATATTGCCCGCGATTCAAATCTTGTTGAAGAAAGAGGACTACAGTGTCAATCACTGGGCACATCTGGGCGGATTTTTCTCGTCTGTCTTTATACTTTTCTTTTTGCGACCGGAGGCCTATGCGCGTTATATGAGCGATACGGCTGTTTAATCTTCTTCCTGAATAAAATAAAAAGAAGCGGCTCATTTGAGTCGCTTCTTTTTGCTAGAACTATTTATCCACCGGTGGGAAGTCGTTTCTTGAGAGTGCGGTTGAGCAACTCTTCCTGCTCCTGTGAGGCGCTGGACTTGGAACGCTTTACTTTATAAGCGCGTTCTGCATTGGATTTGTTGAGAGCTTCTTGCCAGGCGATTTGGAAGGCAGTCAATTCAGGTTCTTTCGTTTCTTCCTGCTCAACAGATTCGATCTGATTCTTCTTGGGTCCGCGCTTGCCGGCTTTCTTATTTTCTTTCTTGGCTGGGATGAATTCCTCAACTTCCGATTCGAGCGCCTTCATGCTCAGCTTGATCTGTTTCTTCTTACGATTGACATCGAGAACTTTCGCTTCGACCTCATCGCCTTCCTTGACGATTTCGCTCGGGGTCTTGACATAACCATGTGCCAATTCGCTGACATGGACCATGCCTGGACGTTCCGCACCAATATCCACGAACGCGCCGTAAGGTTCGAGTCGAACGACTTTACCTTTTACGATCATGTCTGGTTCGATCTCTTTCCACTCCAACGCGAGGGGTTGGATCATCGTCAGTTCGATGCGATCCTTTTTTACGCGGCGAATCCACACATCCACGGTTTGACCTTCTTTTACCACGTCTTCCACTTTGTTTATGGGCTCAGTGCTCAATTGAGAAATGTGAATCACGCCGGGAATAGTTTGTCCTACATCGACAAGCGCTCCCGCCAAAGTTGTTTTCAGAACTTTTCCGCTTAATTTGGTTTTTGGTTCGAGCGTTGTCGCGGTGTTATCTGGTGTTGTCATAATTTTGCTCCTACTAGTTTGAAATAATGCCAAGAATCAATTATACCTGTTTGACAATTGATAGTCAATGTGAAATCTGTTTCAATAGACTCTGGTGGGGCTTTGTAAGCTACCCCCGATGTTCAACCTTTTCTATTTAATGACAACACCTAAATAAATCCTCTTACTTCTTTTTATAAGACTCAAGCTTAGTGATGGCTAAACACTAGTTTCTATTTCTTATTAGCAAAGAAAAGACAAATTAATCCTTGACTTGTGCAAACGTTTGGGAGTATAGTTGCGCAACTTTTGTCTGTTTCGGAAATAAAATAAGACAACTATGTACAATTTCGACAAAACTGATATTAAAATTGTCAATCTTCTTCTTGATGACGGGCGGATGCCTGCTTCCGAGGTCGCACGTCGCATCGGCGATATATCGGAACGGGCTGTACGCTATCGCATTGATCGGATGGTAGAGGAAGGTGTGATTCAAGTGAGCGCTGTTGCCAGACCACATGCCTTTGGGCTTACCACGATTGCAGACGTCTGGCTGGAGGTTGAGTCGGATCGTATTCTCGAAGTGGCGCGAAAATTGGCAGAGTTTGATAATGTCAGCTATGTTGCCTGTGGCATTGGGGAATCGGATGTAAGTATTCAAATCGTCGCAAAAGATACAGCAGAAATTTATCAATTCGTGACAGAGGTCGTTCGCAAAGTTCCTGGCGTTCGCAAGACGACAACATCCATTGTTCCTCTCGTTATCAAGGATGTATATCAATGGCGAATTCCAGCAAGCATTGTGAGGGAGCTGGCTGAAAAAGAAACTTCAGCAGCCAGTTAACTTTATTCTTTTGGAGGAAATATATGTTCGGTCCACAAACACAGGCCTTGCAAAAACGCGCTCAGCGAGTGCTGCCCCTAGGTGTCAATTCCAATTTTCGTTATTGGGGTGACGGAATTACGCCGTATGTTGAAAAAGCGAAAGGCGCGTATCTGTGGGATGTGGATGGAAAGAAATATATAGATTACCGAATGGCATTTGGTCCCATTATTTTGGGGCATGCTTATAATGAAGTAGACCAAAAGGTAATTGAAGAAATTCAAAAAGGACTTCTCTTCGCCATGACGGGTGAACTGGAAGTTGCGGTCGCGGAGATGATGACCGAGATGGCGCCCGCCGTCGAAATGGTGCGCTTTGCATGTTCCGGTACAGAGGCGACGATGCACGCCATCCGTGTTGCACGCGCCTATACAGGGCGAGAACTTATTTTAAAGTTCGAAGGCAATTACCATGGTTTTCATGATCACACATTGTGGTCCACGTACGCGCCGATTGAAGCCTATGGAAATCGGCGGAGTCCGATCCCTGTGCCGGCGTCATCGGGCATTCCGAAGTCGATGCGCGAGTTCATTATCACGCTGTCTTTCAATGACTTTGAAGGATTTGAGCGCGTGATGCGTTCATATGGCGAGCAGATCGCAGCAGTTATCTCGGAGCCGTGCCAGGGAAACTGTGCGGCGATCAATCCACAGGATGGATTTCTGGAACTGATCTGCAAGAAGACTGAACAATATGGTTGTGTATTTATCCTGGACGAAGTAAAGACAGGTTTCCGCATTGCCAATGGTGGAGCGCAGGAATATTACGGGCTCAACCCAGACCTGGCGACCTATGCTAAGGCATTGGGCAATGGTTATCCGATTGCAGCGTTCGGCGGGAAGAAAGAGATCATGTCCATAATTGGACATGGTGTTGCGCAGGGCGGAACATATACCAACAACAAACCCGGTGTTGCCGGTGCGTATGCCACATTGAGTTTGTTGAAATCAAAACCAATTCTCCAAACCATCCAACAACGCGGGCAACGTCTGATGGATGGCTTGAAAGATATTTTTGAAGAGAACGATATTCCTGTGGTCATGACGGGCTATCCAGCCATGTTTTCATTTTCATTGGGCGTTGACTCTGTGACATGCCAGCGCGATTGGGCGGCGAGCGATCATAAGCTGTATCTCAAGCTGGCAGAAAAAGCGATCTTATGTGGTGTAATGCCTGATTTCGATTCGCGCGAGCCATGGTTCTTATGTTATGAACACAGCGACGCAGACATCGATCAGACTTTGAATGTGTACGCGGATATCGTGAAAGAAGCAAAGAAATAGTCATTCGTGGATTGCGGATTACGAGATTTGTAGTTCGTAATCCATAATCCGGAAAATAAACGGAGAACAAAATGACCAAATTAACATCGAAAGAAATCGTCGACCTCAACAAAGAATACACTTTCTTTTCGTGGTCCAATCAAGGCCAGGTGAATCCGATTCCCATGGATCATGCCGAAGGTGCATATTTTTGGGACGCGGACGGAAAACGCTATCTTGATTTTGCTTCTCAGTTGGTCAATACAAATGTAGGACACCAACATCCCAAAGTGGTAAAGGCGATTCAAGAGCAAGCCGCGAAACTGACCTTTGCCGCGCCGGGAATGGCAACCGAGCCGCGCGGTCTGCTGGGCAAAAAACTCGCTGAGATTACCCCTGGCGATTTGAAGAAAACGTTCTTCACTCTGGGCGGAGCGGAAGCGAACGAGAATGCAATCAAGATCGCTCGCTTTTATACGGGGCGGAACAAAATTCTGGCGCGCTATCGCGCTTATCACGGTGCGACGCATGGGGCTATGGCCTTGACCGGTGATTATCGCCGATGGCCCGTGGAACCGGCGTTGCCAGGCGTTGTGCATTTCCTTGACCCCTATTGCTATCGCTGCCCGTTTGGATGGACGCGCGAGACTTGTCATCGGGAGTGCATCAAGCATGTGGAAGAAATCATCCAATATGAAGGCCCTGACCAGATCGCAGCGATCTTTAT
>WNFZ01005636.1_pt1 | contig 21263 bp, 23 predicted proteins | sample 5400081 | NCBI WGS metagenome assembly WNFZ01 (sample SAMN13153365, study PRJNA577476) | soil metagenome | isolation source: 80 cm soil or saprolite under grassland replicate 1 | place: USA:California | collected 2016-06-15
GCGGTCGGCGTTGTTGCCGGCCGGGTAGCAGGAGTAGTACGCGCGGCCGTGGCGGGTCTTGCCGAACATCCGCTGCCCGCAGCCTCCACAGTGGACATAGGAGCGCAGCAGGTATCCGTGCCTGGTGTGGCGGTGGGCGGTGTTCGGGCCGGGCTCGCTGCGGGATCCGCGCCGTACCTGGGCGACCTGCGCGGCGGCCTCGAAGGTCTCCCTGGACACGAGCGGCTCGTGGGTGGGCTGGTCGGACCATACCCATGCTTCGGGTGGGTTGACCTTTCCGCCGGACTTGGTGGCCCGGCGGTTCCACACCATGTAGCCGGTGTACTTCGGGTTGGTCAGGATGTCCCGCACGGCCGATCCGGACCAGGTGCCGCGTCGTCGGCGGGGACTGGTCGGCTCGGGGACGGGGTAGCGGTCCCTGTCGGCGTTCAGCCGGGCGGCGATGGCGTCGTAGCCCAGCCGCTCCATCACTCGCAGCCGGAAGATGTGCTCGACGGCCGGCGCGCGGACAAGGTCGGGGATCAGGCGGGTCTTGGTCTGGCCCTCGGCGGCCTTGGCTGGGACGGGGTGATCGACCTTGTCGGCGGCGTACCCGTACGGTGGCTTGCCGATGTTCCAGCCCTGCCCGGTGTGGACCTTGAACCCGTCCCAGGAACGTTCGAGCATGTCGATGACGTACCACTCGGCGACGCCCTGTTTGACCCGACGCGTGAGTAGGCCGGTGGCGCGCTTGCCGCGTGGGTCGATTGGCTCGTCGGCGGCGTACAACCGGACGCCGACCTGTTCGAGGTCGTGTTCGATGGTGGTGCCGATGTAGGTGCGGCGGGCGAGCCGGTCGATCGACTCGCAGATCACCACGTCGAAGCGGCGGCCGGGGTACTCGGCCTCGGCGAGCAGATCGGCCAGGCCGCCATCGCGGGGCAGGGGGACCTTGATGTGTTCGTGGGCGTGGCCCCGGCCGCGGCGGTCGAGGTCCTTGCGGCCGGACTCGATGTCCCAGAACAAGACGGTGATCTCCCACCCGTCCAGCAGTGCCGCCTGGCAGTTGGCGAACTGCCGGGGTAGAGACAGGGTCGGGTCCTGCTGGTCGTCGGTGGAGACCCGGGCCAGGAACGCGGCCCGAACCCGTGGGGCGTTCGGCCTGTCCCGGGCGGTGGGGCTTCGGAAGATCGATGACGGGTGGCTGTCGTTGGCAGGGTACGGGTTCACGCAAGAGCTCCTTGGTCAAGGCGGTACTGCGGATGGTTGTGTGCTGGTGGGCAGGCCGGGCGGCCCGGTCCCGTACCGGTGATCCAGCCCGGTGTTCATGCCGCCCGGTCCTGTTGCTCCTCGAACTGCTCGTGCGTGTGGTGCTGGGTGAGCGCCCATGCGAGTACCTCCCTGATCGCTTCAAGTTGAACCTCGGCCAGATGCGCAGCGTCCGGCCCCCGGACGCGGACGATCTCGACCGAGATGGACAGCCGGCGGGTCGCGGCCCTAGACGAGCGGGCCACCCTCTTCCCCACCGGCGGCGCCTGCTCATCCCTGGCTACCGCGATGCCCCTCCAACGACTCGACGAACTCCTCTATGGCAACAGTGCGGAAGCTGCATCGGCCCTGGCCACGACCGGTCAGCCCGGCCCCGGCCGGAGCGCTGCCGCCCTTCGATGAACACTCCAAACCCCAGAGATGTCAAGTCGCTTGGGCACCGCTACGGCAAGCCCCGGGCGGCTTGGCACGGACCGGCCGGCTGGAGACTCATTGCGGCGTGGTGGTGGGCACGGCCAAGCCGTACTGCGCCAGGTGCCAGACCAGCTCGCACAGCCGTTTGGTGCAGTTCCTACCTGCTGTTGATCGCCGCGGGTTCGAAGGCGCCGGGAACCGGCCGGAGCGGCAGGTTGTAGGTCTGGATCACCCGAGGAACGAGGAGCTGTTCGGGTAGCAGTCCGGGTGCAGAGACCGCTGACACGCGGACTATGAGGACTCGCGCTCCGGCACTTTCGCCGAGTAGAACCCAGTAGTGCTCGTCCCTCGGCAGAAAGGGCAGTAGTCCCACGCGTTTGCACGCTTCGGCGCTCGATCGGTTGGCTCGGCGCAGTACGCGGTATACAGCACCCGGTCGGGGATTTCATCCGATGGGCGCCGTAGCCCGGACCAGGCAGCGCGCCGGTGCCTTGGTCAGCTCATCCCGGCTACGGCGCGGGCGATGACCTCCTCACTGGTCAGCGGGCTGCGCGGGTGGTAGCTCAGGCACAGGGGGGTGCGTAGTTTGCGTGGCGCTGTACCTTCAGCGGCCAGGTAGAACTCGCCACTCCTCAGTCGTGAGACGTCTGGCACGTCGCCGCCCTTCGCTTTGGCCATTTCTCGGGCCGCCTCGACCTGAATCGGGCTGTTGAGCAGGCCGTAGAACTGGGTGGCCGCGTTGCCCGGGATCCGGTTGTGCAGACCTTTGGGCGCCTGGGTAGCGAAGACCAGGCCCAGCCCGTACTTGCGGGCCTGCGAGGCCAGCGCCAGGGTGCTCTGCGTGCAGGCGGTGATGGCACCCGACGGGGCGAACGTCTGCGCCTCGTCCATGACCAGCAGACCGAGGAGCGGGCGGTCACCCGCCGGATACTTCTTGATCCAAGCAAACAGCGCCATCTGTAACTGGTTCACGAAACTCTGGCGTACCTCATCCGATGGCAACCCGATCAGGCTGATGACCGAGATCCGGGCCCGCTTGCCCGGTGCCGGGGTGAGTAGCAGGCCGGGGTCGACGGGGGTACCCGCCCCGCCGAAGAGCGGGTCGTTGACCATCGTGGCGGTGAGCGCCTGTGCCAGCCCGGCACCGATCTTGTCGGCATCGGCCAGGTCGATGATCCCGTCCGGGAGGTCGGCGAGCGTATCGATGAGACCCTTCAACCGGGTACCGCCACGCTGGCCATAGTGCTCGACGGCGCGGCGCAGTACCGCCTGCCCCAGGTGTGCCTTGGTGGCCCGCCCGCCTAGCATCGCCCGGGGTGAGAGCGAGGCGACGGCTGCCTCCACGGCTTCGGCGAACTCGTCAGGGTCGTCTAGAGCGGCACCGAAGTCGGGCAGCGGCTGGAGGCTCAGCGGACGACCGGCTTCCCGGCGTGGTGTCCACACCACGACGTCGGTGTGTTCCAGGTAGTCGGCGGCCTTCGCCGCATCACCGTCGCCCCATTGCTGTGGCGGCGCTGGCCAAGCGTCGCCGAGCCGGGCTAGATCGTTGTTGGGATCCAGCACGATGGACGAGACGCCTTGCAGCGCGCACTCCTCGACGAGCCTGCGGATCAACACGGTCTTGCCCGAGCCGGATCCCGCGAAGACCGTCATGTGCTTGCGCAGCGCTTCGAGTTCGAGCCGCACCGGCTGCCCGGTTTCGTAGTCACGACCGAGGGTTAGGGCTGGCCCGGCGGCCGGCACGTCGGCCGGAGTACCCACGTGCCGTGGGGCCTCCGGCGCCACGACCTCATCCCGGGCCGGCACGCCCGGCACTGCATCGCCCGTCCTCATGTGCGGGGTTTCGGATTCCGGGCCGGTAGGAAGCCACGAGTCGACGTCCGCCAGCGCCGCCTGCAATATGGCGAGGTGTCGGGCGGGGCGGCGTGCGGTCAGCCAAGACTGTACCCCGATCGGGTCCTCGTCGAGCAGCGTGCGCAGCGCGGCGAGGACCCGCAGGTCCTCGTGGTCCAGGGGCAGCGTCTGCCCGCCCCGCTCCACGACGGCCCGGAGTTCCTGTTGGGTCTTGGCGCCCGACCAGGGTTCGTTCCGGAGCAGGAAGAGCTTCCGCTTGGTCACCATGCTGTCCAGGCCGGCGGCGCTATCGGCCCGGCGTAACCGGTAGAGCGCCGCATTGCCGTGGTGCTTGTCGCTGACCGCCCGGAAGCACCAGTGCGCCTGGTCCTCGGTGCTCTCGTTTAGGCTCAGGCGCAACCGGGCGTGCAGGTCGGGCTTCGCGCTGGGCGGCGGGTCCACGCTGAACGCCGCGCCTCGCTCGCCTTGCTCCAGGATCCACGCCGTCAGGCCGGCTTCGAGCAGCCTCGGTACCGTCGCGTCCTCGGTGTTGGCCTCTAGCGGTGTCGTTACGTCGGCGGTGTCCTTCAACGCCTCGAACCGGGCGTCGTACTTAGCCAGGGTTTCCGCGTCCATAGTGGACACCGGTGTCACGCTGGCCGGCGTCGGCCTGCCGCTCGGCGGCTCACCGAGTCGGGTCAGCTCCATGACGGTACCGGATAGCAGGCAGTCGTGGATGTGCGCGTCGATGGTGATGAGCAGCTGCCGAGGCGTGAACTCGCCCGCGTCTTGGAATGCCTCGGGCCGCACCGGCCAGGTGGGGTACGGCGGTTCGAAGCCGAGTCGGCTGAAGTACACCTCGAACCGGCGGGCGATGATCTCGCGTGCGAGCTCCCGGCTCTTGATGGTGCTCAGCTGCGGCGCCTCCCGGAACCGGTCGCGCACAGTGTCGGTGGCTCTTGTTTTGATCAGCGTCCAGGTGGTGGGGATGCAGGCGACCACGGTCAACGTCCGACGGGTGCGTTCGCGGAGCGACATGAGTCCACCGGCGACGCCCTCCAGGACCATCGCATGGTGCCAGACAGCCGCGTCCGCCCCGGGCTGGTGCGCCTGGTCGGCACCCAGCGCCGACTGGGCCAGCAGCACGTCGATCTGGTCGACCGCCATCACCGCCGGGCCGGTCAGCGCCAGGAGCCGGGACAGCTCCTGGACGATCTCCTCAGCGGTACGCGCGGCGCGGCGCATTCCCCACGCGGCACGTTCACCGGAGGCCGCCTCCTCGTCGCAGGCGAAGTAGTTGTCAGCGATGTCCCGGTGGGTTGCGTCGGCCGAGGCACTGAGCGCCAGGGCACGTGCGGTCTCCTGGCTGGTACGAACGACGTACTCATCGACCGCAGCCAGTCCTTGAATGAAAGCGTCCAGCGCCTCTTTTGTCAGGCCGCTTTCGCCCATGAAGGCACGGCGAGCGGCGCGGGGAGCGCCCACTCGGGCCGCCAGCCGTCGCATCAGCAGCCGCAACTGAGATTGGCTGCCGGGTACCGGCCGGGCCAGGCCGTCCAGCATCGACGCCAGTACGCTGACCCAGAAGTGCTGCGCGCTGAGCAGGCTCACCAGGAAGAAGTAGCCGCCGCCGGCCTGTACCTGCTGGCGCAGCCAGCCGAGCAGGTGCGTCTTGCCGGAGCCACGCTGCCCTTCGAGCACCAGGCCGATCGGGCTGCCACCGTCGCTGGCGGCTGCCTCTTCGAGGCCGCCGCGCACCGCATGGACAACGCCCGCGTGCAGCCCTTCCACGTGGAACGGCAGGGGCCGCCACACATCGTCAGGGACCGCCGCCCAGTTGAACCTGAGGGCCGCCAGGGCGGCGCGCTCCGCGTCGTTCATCACACCCCAATCGCCAACAGATGTTTGTCCTGGCCTCCTAGGTGGATCGCCGCGGCCCGGTCGGCCTCGGTGAGCGACTTCTGGTTGTCCTCCGGCACTAAGTTGACGTCCGGCGCCTGGCTCAGCCGGCGCAGCGCCTCGTCTACATCGGCCCTCAGCACGTCCTCGAAGAACGGTCGGAGCCGAGCCAGCGCCACCCATGCTCGGGGCTCAGTAGCGAGCGCCGCATAGGCATTGCGCAGGCGTACCTCCAGGTTGGTTGGCGGTTCCGGCGGAGTGATGTCCGCGCGGGAGAACATCTCGGTCAGGTTGTGGTATCCGGTGCGGGGCAGCACGCGATCCCGCAGATTGAGGTGCAGCGCAGCCAGTGCTCCGCCGATCGCCCGCGCTTTCGGGCTGCTGACGTCCAGGTCCTTCTGAACTCGCACCCAGCCTTCGTCGTCCAGCACGTGCGAATAGGTACGACCCGACTTCTCACTGTGGACAAGCTGCAGCCGGTTGAGCTTCTCCCGACGGTCCTTGTCGACGTCAATCTTGTAGAGCTTGAAAAGTTCAGTGTTGAGCATCGGGCGGGCCTCGGCCATCAGGGCGAGGAGAATCGCGCTGTCGGACGGGGTCAGGTTGTCGTTGGCCATGCTATGCCTTTCCAGATTCGCATCGTCGAGCGTTGATGAACTGGCCGACCTGAGCCACCACCACCTGGACATCGTGCAGTACGCGGACGTTGGTGAACCGCAGCACCGCGTACCCGTCCAGTTGCAGTTGTACGTCGCGACGCCGGTCGGCATCAAACTTCACGGGTTCACAATGCTCGGGTCCGTCGATCTCGACAATGCACCGTTCGTCAGGCCAGAACAGGTCGAGGCGTACCGGGGTACGCAACTTGTCCGACTGATAGCTTTGGTTCCAGCGCCGGCCGGCCGCCCACGAGTGCGTGGCCAGCGTGGCTTCCAAGGCCGCCTCGGCGGTACTGCGCGGATGTGGCGCACCGACCACTGCTGACCGTTCCGATACGGTACCGGTCGTCGGGGCCAGGCCGGTCAGCGTGACCGTGCCGAACCGGTCGACCGTCGTCAGGGGAACGCCGGTGAGCCAGATATTCGACCGGCCACGGTCGGCGAGCCATTCGCAGCCGGCCGCCACCATCAGTTCGTCACTAGCGCCGAGCCCGGCGGGTACTTCCATGATCAGAACCAGCCGAGGGCGGCGCAGCGCGTCCGCGATCACCCGGACCAGGCCGGGCGCCCGGACTCCCGGCGAAAACCGGCGGCGCCCGGCCGCTCGACTCGCCAACGCGGTAGCTGCGAGATCGCATAGAAACGGTGCGGACTGGGCCGACCCGCGTGCGTGGTCGGCCGCCACCGCGCGAACCGCGGCCAGCCCCGCGCCGGCAGACGTCTCAATGCCTTCGGCGCCGGGCAGCCAGGCAGGGAACAGGTCCACGGCAACTGACTCAAGGTCATTAAGGACATCGGTCAGGAAGGCTTCCAGGGTCGGCGCGGGGCATACCCGATGGATCAACGCCAGCGGCAGTCCGGCCGCGACCCGCGCCAGGGTAGCCGCGATGTCGTCGGCGGTGGCGCCGAACACCTGCGTCACCCGGCCGACCGGCAGTTCCGCAAGGTCGTGCAGCGGCGTGGGCGGTCGTTGGCACTGGCCTCCGCTGGCACCACCCGGCCTGGGCCGCGGTCCCCTGCCGGTCTGCCCCTCGACGCCGGCCGCGGTCATGCGTCCGCTCCGGATCCGCTGGGCAATCCGTCCGCGCGCAGGCCGAACAGCCGGATCCGGCGGACCTGGCTGCGGTCGGCCGCCGGGTCGGCAGTGAGCAGGGCGAGGTAGCGCTCGGCCGCCTGATGGGTGCCCGCGTTCACCTCGGCCAGCAGGGCTTTCTGATCACCGGCGTCGAACAGCAGCGCGATCAACTCGGCTGCGGCGTCCTGGTCGCCGCCGTCAGCGGCGGCCCGCAGCCGGGCCAGATCAGCGCCGTGCGGCCCCGCGCTAGCGTTCCGCTCGCGCAGCCGGTCCAGGTAAAGCGCGGCGGCCTGGTCGCCGTCCCCGGTACGCCGCTGGAGTTCCTCCTCCAGGCCGAGGCTGGCCAACAGGTCGGCGAGGCGCTCGGCGGCGAACTGGTGGCCGCCGTCCGCCAGGTCGCGCAGCTCGTCCAGGCAGCCCCGATCGGCCAGCAGGTCGGCCAGGTCCTCGATCGCGATCGTGTTGCCGGCGGCGGCGCGCAACCGCAGCGCGTCGGCCTGCCCGCCGTCCGCCAGCAGTTCCGCCAGCAGCTCCGCCGCGCGGGGATCGTCCGCCATCCGTTGCCGGAGCTGCTCGGCGCGCAGGTGTAACTGGATGAGGTCGGCGCGCAGGAGCCGCCGCTGCTGGTCGCCCGGATCGGCTGCCAGCCAGGCGTCCGCCAGCGCGATTGCCTCTCCGGGCCGGTCCTGACGCGCAACAACGCGATCAGTTGCACCGCAGCGGCCCGGTCACCGGTCCGCTGGAGCCGGCGGAGCGCCTGCTCGGCGTATCTGTAGCGCATCCGGGCGAGGGCCGTGCTGGTCAGCCGACGCAAGTCGTCCAGATCACTCACGTGGGTCACCAGGACAGTCCATAAGCTGTCCGGCGGGCATTCGACGCGGCGGACCATGCCGATGTGCTGGGTAAGGTAGTCGGCGACCACGTAGCCGTCAACGGTGCCGGCGTGCTCGCGGGCGACCGGGATGAGCGCCGAGACTGCGCCGTGCAGTTGGTTGGTAGCGTGCCTCAGCGCTCGGTCCAGCCACACGGCGACCGGCGCCGCCCGTTGGGCGGGCGTGAGGTAGTCGACGATCGCTTTCGTCAACACCTCCGCCGGAAGTGGGCTCTGCACGCCGAGACGCCTGGCGTCCGCAGCGGCCGAGATGATGGCTCTGCTGTATGGGTCGGGTGCCTGTTCCCACGAGATCACCAGGTCGGGTCCTGCGGCGAGTACCTGGGTGACCCCGGCGTCGGATACTGCGAGGGCGGTCTTGATCCTGCGGTCGACGGTCGCCACGTCGCTGGCGCGCTGCCGCTCATCCTCAGTGAAGGCGTCCGGAACGCGGATCACATCGGCGAAATCGAGTAGCAGGCGATCCTCTGCGTGTACGTCGGCACCGTCCGCCGGGAGGCGCTTACACATGAAGTAGTAGTCCGGCCAGAGGGTACCGACAACGATTATCCCGGTCGTCCGTACCAGCGTCACCACATGCTCCCTGAGCAGCGGCGGATCAGCACCAAGATAACGGTGGAGGTCGTCCAGCCACAGCACGGTACGGTCGGTCGGCGCCGCGAGCAGGTCGTGGATCTCGTAGGTCTTCGCCGGCTGTACCAGCCACCAGTCGGGTACCACGACCCGTACCGCCTCGTAGAGCGAGCGGGTCTTGCCCCAGGATGATCCGCCGATGAGGAGGACGAAGCACCCGCGTTCGACGCCCCGGGCGATCAAATCGCGGAGCTTATCGTCGAAGTCGCGCGGTACGTACGTGGGCAGGTCGTCGGTCGCGCCGTCAACAGAAATCGCCGGGTGGACTCCGAGTTCGCGCGGGGACGCCTCATCGACGCGTCGCGCATTGGCCGGCCCCTGGCCCACTGCCGCATTGATCCGCTGCCACGCGCCGACCACTTCCACGTATCCCGCCGCCGGCATCCGCCACGCCGTTAGCAGGCTTTCCAGCAGGTTCTTCTTCACCGGTCGCTTGCCGCTCAACGCGTCGCTGACGGTACTGGTCGGCAGCTCCCGGAATCGCCCGTCAGCCTTTGTCAGCCTCTTGCCGACCTTCTCAAGATCCCCGAGGCTCATCCCGCTCCGCTGGTGGACACCCTTGAGATACGCCGCGAAATCTGGCCAGGTATGCACCGCTGAGAGATCGGAAAGGCCGACGGACGTCAGTGTGATCACCCTTCCGGACGGAGCACCGGACGTTCCCGGACAGCCTACGGAGGGGCGAGCGATGAGCGCTATAGGCATGCTTCGCTACCCGTAACTGCCCGTTCGACCCATCCGAGATCGTCCGCGGGCGTCCGGAAACATCGACTGACCGCCCTGACCTTGCTGCTCTGAGTCCCGATCCCACCGAATCACACGGCGAGAAGCGAGGACTCACGATGCGACACCAGTGGGCGCAGTGGCGGGACCGAGACCGCGCGGCGCAGAAGTTCAATATCCGACAATTGCGGACTCTGCTAGGGCGCTGCGGCATGAGCGTGTGCGGCTACGACATCGAGTACATCGCCACGCTGCGCGGCGCTGATGGGCAGGCCGCTTATGGCGCTAGCCCTCACGACGGACACGGTCGTCCGCTCGTCGGCGCACGGGGCCGCCCGCTTATCCAGGTGTCTGGTCTGGCGCTGCGCAACATGGAGACCACCGTGGTGACCATCTTCCACGAAATCGCACACCATCGCTCATACCGTGCGGTCGGTCACGCCGGTACCGAAGCGGAGGCCGAGATGTACGGCTGGCGGATGTACAAAGAGTTCATGCGGCAATGGGCCTAACCACGCCCGGTCAGGACGCAAATGACACGGCGCACCTGATCCACTCGACGTGTAGGCGGACATATGGATTGTAGTTGGGCGAGGCAGCTACATCGCTGTCGCCAGATTTGTGACGTCGGCTGCACAGCCCCAGGACAGGGTGACGCCGGCTCCGCCGTGACCGTAGTTGTGGATCACACGGGTGCCGTTGTACTGCTGTGACTCAACGCGTACATACGGCCGGGTCGGCCGGAGGCCGACTCGGTGGTCAAGGACGCGGGCGTCGTGCAGTCGGGGTTCAACCTTCGTGCATCGTGCGATGATCGCGGCTGCGGTAGTCAAGTCGGGCTGGCGGCTCCATTCGCCGGGTTGCGCGACGCCGCCGAGAATGACCGTGTCGCCGTGGGGGGCGTAGTGCAGAAGGTCGGGTGATATGCCGGTGTCTTCGGAGAAGAACTCGGTGATTCCGGGGTTCTCGACGACGACGAGTTGGCCCCGGATCGGTGTGAGGTCGGGGTCTGGTACGAGGCCTTGAGCGCCCATGCCGGTGCCGTTGACCACGACCGGTGCCGCTTTAGTGGCTTCAGCCAAAGAGCTGATTCGCTTGATCTCGCTTGTCCCACCTGCCGCTGCGAACCGTCGCTCCAGGTAGTCGAGGTAGACGGGCATGTCGATCAGCGGGGCGGTGAACCGCCAGCCGGTGGCGAAGCCCTCGGGTAGCTCTTCCGGTCGGCACATGCGGAATCCGTCGAGCTGGCTACTCCATTCAGGTGGGTCGACCGGTATGCGGGATGCCTCGACGCCCGGGGTGAGCCGGACGCCGGTCGCCGGATTACCGGCGAGTTGCCGCAGCACCTCGAGCGTGCGGGCGCTCCAGATGCGTACCCGGTCGATCGGTTCGACCAGGTAGGGGCCCCACATGGCGCCGGCTGCGACCGAGGTCGTCTCCTGGGGCAGCTCAGCGGTCCAGATGTGGACCCGCAGCCCGGCATCGGCCAGGCAGATCCCGGTAGTAAGGCCGGAGACGCCGGCGCCGATCACGAGCGCGTCGATCTGGCGGTTGTCCACGGCCACGACGGTAGTGGTCACGCCGGTTGCCGGGCGAGCGAGGCTTCCAGGTCGGGGAGGACACCGGCGACGGCTTGGTTGCGCTTGCGGCGGCGCATCTCGCCAGCCAATGTGCGCAGCAAGGCGGCGCTGCGGGGTGAGCGGACCTGGTCGAGTCGTGGCAGCGCCATCCGGGTGACTGTGCACGCATCGTCGAGCTTGCCGTGGGCGGTGTAGCCGAGCGCGAGCCAGGCTCCTTCGTAAAGGGCTCGTCGCTGGTAGGGCACGTCGGGGCGACGGGCGTACGCCCCGGTACGCAGCAGCGCCTCGCCCTTGCGAAGTAGCGCGCGTCCATCGGCTGCTGCCCCGCTGGCGACGACTTGGCGGCCGGCGAGGAGCATCGCGTAGCCGGCCTGGCAGTCGAGGTGATTGGGTGTCAGGTAGTACATCCATTCGGGGTGGCGGGCAGGCTGTTGCTGGGCGAGCCGGTCACGGGAGTGCTGCCAGCTGTGTTCGCAGTCGGTGACCTTCCCCGGTAGCCGGCGTCGTGGGCGGCGCGTAGACCGGTGAAGAAGTACCGCTGGGCCAGGCCCGGTTTGGCCGCGTCGAACGCCTTCCAGCCGGCCAGTTGAGCCAGGTCGGCAAGTGCGACGAGGAGCCGGCGGGTGGTGGCGTCGGTATGGCCGCCGTCGCGAAGGACGAGCAGCACCGCCCGGACCTGCGCGCCGACATAGCCCAGTCCGGCGGCTCCGCCGCGTTCGTCGTCGAGCATCTGCAGGCGGGGCACGCTGGCTTCGATCTGCTCGACGAGCGGGTCGTCGGTGGAGGCGACTGGGGCGTTGGCGGTGGCGGGGGCCTGGCTCGCGAGGTAGACGCTCACGGCTTGGGCGAGCGCCGTTCCGGATACGGACAGGAACATTCTGCGGTCCACGAGTCCTCCCAGCAGCCAGTCCTCGGCTACTCGCATGGTGCTGGCGAGTGTCCAGGGGCCGTCCATGCCCGCGCTGGCCGGCAGGACCAGCGTGGCATCGGCGTCGGCATCGCGGCCAGGCCAGAGGTCTGTGACCGTAACGACCCGGCCGAGATGGCGGGAGATGACGTACGCGGTGAGGGTCGGCAGCGGCGCCCGAGGTACACCGCCTTCGTCCCGCCAGTAGTACGGGGCGGTCTCGGCCAGCGTGCCCTCGCCGAAGAGCCGGTTCAGTTCCCTCGCAAGGGTTCGCGGGGCGAGCCCGGCTTCGGTCAGATGGGTGCTCAGCGCCTGGTTGGCGCGGTCGGGTGGGGCTGCCATCGGGTCCTCCGCGGTCGACCGAGGGTACCGCGACGGTAGCGGAATGTGTCGGCCAATCGCGACCCCGAATTGACATTCTTGACGGTCTGGTCCCCTCCCTGCGGCTGGCCGGTCCGCGGTGTCCTGAAGACCCCGCCGGTGCACGCCAAAGGGCTGCGCCGGCGGGTGACCCCAACCCGGCGAGCGGAGAACCCCGAATGCGTTGCGCACCAACCATCCTGGCCGCGGGCTGCGCCAGTCGAGGAGACCGCGCCCATTCGGTTCGGCTCGGTGCCGTCTCCTCATCCCCACCAGAGCCCGGACGAGTGGATCAGCGTGCAGGTGCTCGCCCTGGCCTCGGTGCTCCTGCCATTCCGGGCGATGCCGTTCGCCTTGCCCACGGCCGACGTTCCCACGTCGCTGTTTGAGGCGGCCCTTGGGTTGCTCGATCGTGAGGACCGGTCCGCAGCGGACCGGCTGGCCGAGGCGGCGGCGCAGATGTTGGCCCGGCATCTGGTCGACTCCTACATCGCCGTGCCGTTGTAGCCAGGTGGTCGGTGGACGCTGCGGGACTGGCTGGTCATGGCCGACCTGCCAACCGTGGTGGCGGAGCTGCAGGCGGCTGCGTGGTTCAACCGATCGCGGCTGCTGGCCGACGAACTCGGCACCGATGTGCTCACAGACGCGGCGTGGTCCGGCGCCGCCGCTGCCGCCAGGGAGCACCCATTCAGCGTCGGCGGCGCTTTGCGCCCCGGCAGGTGGCCACCGTGCTGACCGATGCCCCGCCAAAGCACGAGAACGCCACAGCCACGTGCGCCGATCAACTCCGAGATGACCCGAGAGGACCAATGTCCACTACCGATGCCCTGCTGCAGGGTGAGATGCTCACCCCCCAGACCGCCACTCGGTTCGCCACCGTGTTCAAGCAGCTCATCGACATCGGCGTGCGCTTCAAGTTACGGGACGAGATCTACGTACGACGATGGGAACCCGAGCGGATCCGCGATCACCTGGTACGCGACCTTTCCGACGAGCCGACCGCGCTGCCCGACATCGTCGAGGACATCCTGTACTCGGTGCTGCCGCTGTGCAAGAACGAGAACAGTCCGTACTTCCTCGGCTTCGGCGACACCGGCGACGACCCGGCCGCACTGGCCGGCGGGCTGCTGGGGCTGTTCACCCAGCAGAACCTCATCAACCAGAGCTTCGACGCCCCGAGCGCCACGTTCGTCGAGATCGCCGTCCTGCGGTGGCTGCGCCAGATGATCGGCTACCCGGACCTTCCGGTACCCGACGTGACGTGCGTGTGGAACGTCGGGGGCATCATCACCAGCGGTGGCACCGCCAGCAACACCGTAGCCATGATGCTGGCCCGCGAGAACAAAGCACCTGGCTGCATGACCAGCGGCGTCACCGACCCGGAACAGTTCGGGGTGATCTTGCCGCGAGGCATCGGCCACTACAGCGTCAAGAGCGCCCTGACCTGGATCGGCTGCGGCAGCCAAGTCATCGAGGTCGACACCACCAACTTCCGCTACGACCTCACCGCGCTCCGCAAGGCACTGCGGACCAACCGGGGCCGGGTCATGACCGTGGTCGCCTACGCCGGAGACAGCCGTTACCGGACGGGCCTCGCTGATCCTCGGCGTGGGCGCCGTATTCCGATCGGGCGTCGAGCAGCCCCGCCAGCAGCTTGATCGCAACCAGCAGCGCCACCGCCGGCCACCCGGCCACTAACCGCCCGACCGGATCCGAGGCGCCGACCGCGATGTTCGCGGCCACGCTCGCCGTCGTACCCGCGACCAGCGCCGCCCACGGCAGCCAACCCGCCCGCGTGCCAGTCCGCCGATGGGCGAGCAGCACCAGCGACGCCACGACCTCGATCCCGTCTACCGAGACCGGGAACGCGTGCGAGCGCCAGCCGACCTCGCCATGGACGCGGGCAAGCTCAGCCATATGCGAATACGAGATCGCCCCAGCAACCGCGGCCAGCCCGACGACGGTCGCGCCAGCGGCCCCGACGATCGCCCGGTCCACCGCGCTCATCGCGCACCACCCGACCGGGACCGTGAAGTGGGATCAGACAGCGAAACGGTCGCCTCGATCACCAGCTGACGGGATCTCGACGACCGTGCCCATGGTCTGCGTGCCCCCGGCAGGATTCGAACCTGCGACACACGGTTTAGGAAACCGTTGCTCTATCCCCTGAGCTACGAGGGCGACGCGGCCCAGCGTACCTACCAGCGGTCACCAACCATTGCCAGGGCTCACCAGCCGTCCCCAACCAGCAGGGCGCCCGCACGGGAGCCCACATGGATGACACCAACCGGGCCGTCGTGCCCGATCATGTGTCCCGCCGCAACGATCATCAGCGGTTACCAACGGTGCCCATCGCACTCGCTCGCACATGGATGACACGCAAGATCAAGTCTGTCCCTTTTATCCGATATTACGCAACGTAACGGAGATCCCAAAAACCGGCGGTTGACGAGCCTGCGCTTGATACTGCGCGACGCCAGCAACTCGAACCCCGAACCCGCGGATTAAGAGCGCGGAAGTGCCAATATCGACCAATGCCATGCGGCACCATCCGGTGCCGCTTTTTGTTGCCCTGTAACGGTTGTCGCAGCCGGGGCATGCCACACGGTGCCGAATGGTGTCACCCTGTACCGGAACTGCCGAGCACACATCGATCACACATCCGCTGCCGGGCCAGGGCACTGCGGATCACCGTGGGTAGTGTCCGGCGTGTCCGGCGTGTGCGGCGATCGCACCGAGCTGGCGGTGGACTATAAACGGTGCATGCCCGGCGGTGAAGACCTGGACGCGCGGCTGCGCGCGGCGATGTTCGCCCACCTCTCCCGGGTTACCGCTGCCCACCCTGACGGTGTTCCATCCGACGTAATCAATTCGTTCACATTCGACGGTTCACCGATGCGGCTGCTCGTTCAGCCCGGCATCCGCAAGCCAGCCCAGCTCGACGCGGCCCTGACCATCCGGACCACGTGGACTCGACCAGGTGCTGAGGCGCCCTACGCCGACGAGATCAGCCTCGACGGAAGCCTCCGCTACAAGTGGCGCGGCACCGATCCGAACCATCCGGACAACCGGGCGCCGCGGGAGGCGATGCGCCGGCATGCCCCGCTCCCAGTCCGAACGCCCGCGCTGCGCCATGTCACACCCCTGTTCGTTACAGAGAACAGTGTGTCGACTACGCTACGTACGAGCCGGGCGGGTGAAAAGAGGCGTCAACGTCGGCTGCCTTGGGTCAATGATCGTTGTCGTTGATCGTGCCGTTGGGTCGCGTCCGCTTGAGATCCACCGCGGGGCACTCCGATCGAGCCAAAGGCTGCACCGCAGATGTCACCCGAACGAGTGTCGAGTGCCCCCGGCTCCGAAGGTCACCGTGGAACCCATCGAAGGATGTACCTGGAGGTGGACGATGGGCAGCAACGGTGGCGTGTTCAAACGTTGCGGATGCCGCGACCCCCACAGTGGACGGCTGCTCGGCGCCGGCTGCCCGGCGCGGCCGAGCGGGGTCACGGCAGCTGGTACTTCGACTGCGCCGTGGCCGGGCTCCAGGGGCGGCGGGAGCGGGTCCGTCGTGGCGGCTACCCCACCCGCCGCGAGGCCCTCGCCGCGCGGGACGCGCTGATCCGCCCGGCGCACGGGGCTCAGGCCGCCGAGGCGTGGACGGTGGCGCGGTGGCTGCGGTACTGGCTGACCAGCCGTACCAGCATCCGGCCTAGCACGCTGCGCTCCTACCAGCATCACGTCGATGCCTACCTGGTCCCCCACCTCGGCCGCCTGCAACTGAGTGAGTTGACCGGCCGGCACGTAAGCGCGATGTTCCGCGCACTCGCCACGGCGGACACCGGACGCGGTCGGCCACCGACGCCCGGCACGCTGCACCGCATCCGCGCCACGCTGCGCGCCGCGCTCAACGCCGCCGTGCGGGAGGGTTTGCGCTCCGACAACCCGGCCCGGCACGCCGAGCTACCCGGCCCACGCCGCCCGCACGCGGAAGTCTGGACCAACCGGCAGATCACCGCGTGGCGGGAACTGGGACAGCGACCGACCGTCGCGGTCTGGACCGCCCAGCAGCTGTCGACGTTCCTCAATCAAGTCGCTGGTGATCGGCTTTCGGCCATGTGGTGGCTGATCGCACTGCGCGGGCTGCGCCGCGGCGAGGCCGCCGGGCTGCGCTGGTGCGACCTCGACCTGGACGCCGGCACGCTCACCATCGCGCAGCAACGCATCGCCTACGGCCGCACCGTGCACGTCGGCCCGCCGAAGACCGCCGCCAGCCGCCGCACCATCGCCCTTGATCGGGCCACCGTCCGGCTGCTGCGCGAGCACCGCCGCCGTCAACAGGCGCAGCGTGATCGCGGGGACGACCAGTAGCAGGACTCCGGCTACCTGTTCACCGCACCGGACGGTTCACCGCTGCACCCGGACTGGCTGACCCGCCGGTTCCGGCGGCTGGTCACCCTCTCCGGCCTACCGCCGGTCCGCCTTCATGATCTACGACACGGCGCGGCCAGCCTCGCCCTGGCCGCGGCGCCGACCTCAAGACCGTCCAAGCGCTACTCGGTCACGCCAGCATCGTGCTGACCGCCGACACCTACACCAGCGTCCTACCCGAACTGCTCGCCGACGCTGCCGAGGCCACCGCCCGCCTCGTCCTCGCCCACGCCGCCCGCAAGCCCGGCAGACGACCCCGCAACCGCGTCCGAACCGGCCCGCCGAAATCCGCGGCTCCCGCCCCGACCCGGCAGCCCGAACCCAAACGGCCCAAGCGATCCCCCCGCCGACGCGCACGCGGAAAGAGCGTCCCACCTGCGCCCCACACACGTCCCACAAACATCAAGGCCGCATAGCCATGAAGCTATACGGCCTGCTCAGTACGGGTGCGCCGCCAGGGACTCGAACCCCGAACCCGCGGATTAAGAGCATGATCGCCTGGCCTTTCAGGCTCTTACCACGGTAGCCAATGCCGTGTTGCTTGCGTGATTCACTTTCTGTTACCCATCATCCGTCCTTGCATCATGGTGATCTTCTGTTCGGCCATCATGTGACTACTCCGCATAACCTGTATCGCATAGTTTCCTGGTGGGATATTGGGTGGAATAGGAAACTTTAGGCCGCGCATACCGCTGCTCATTTGAAGCGTGCCAAGGGTATGCCGGTAATTGCCGTTAACAAGCACGGTGCAGGCCATCACGAGGGGGCCGCCTGGAGTGGCTACGCGAGGGCAGTCCAGGCCAAGGCGATGGTGCCGGCGATGAGGCAGTAGATCGCGAACGGGGTAAGGGTACGGGTTTCGAAGTAGCGGGTCAGGAAGCGTTCGTCCTGGGCCCTGCCATCAATGCCGGCGGGGGCGCGGCGCCGGGCGGTGGCGGGCAACCCGCCCCGACCGTGAACCACAGCGCCCACCATGGCCGCTGAGCAGGCCCGTCCGTGCCCCTGCGCCGCCGGCGCACCCGCAACCCGGCGGGTCAGCTGCCATCCCGCGGTGCTGCTACCGGCCAGAGGTCACACGCTGTGGAGGTGAACACCGATGACCACACCCACCCGCCGGGATCCGGCCGCTGTCGTCTATGACCGGGTCGCGGCGATCTATGACTGGTACACCGCACCGATGGAAGCCCTCAGCGCGCTGCGCGCCCGGGACCGGTTGTTCAGCCGCGCCCGCGGCCGGGTCCTGGAGCTCGGCGTCGGTACCGGACTCAACCTGACCTCCTAACCGGCCGGGGTGCAGCTGACCGGCATCGACATCTCCGCTCGTATGGTCGCCCGCGCCCAGCGGCGTGCCGAGCATCTCGGCCTGAGCGTCGACCTGCACCTCGCCGACATCCAGGCACTGCCGTACCCGGATGCCAGGTTCGACACGGTCACCGCGGCCTGCGTGTTCTGCTCGGTCGCCGACCCGGTGCGCGGACTCCGCGAGGCTGCCCGGGTGCTGCGCCCCGCCGGGCAGGTGCTGCTGTACGAGCACGTCCGCCCAGACAACGCCGCGCTCGGCAAGCTCACCGACCTGCTCAGCCCGCTGACCCGCCGGCTGTTCGGGCCCGAACTCAACCGGCGCACCGAGGCCAACGTCGAGGCCGCCGGCCTGCATGTCACAGGCATGCACCGCCGGGGCATCTGGCGGGAGATCGTCGCAACGACAGCCCCGACGCCCACCGGACCGGACACCAGCGCCCGGTACCGCGGCGAGCGCACCTGACCCCTGCGTCCGGACCGGATCGGCCATTCTCGCCGTGGCGGTGGCGGCTCCGGTACAGCCCGGGTCGGTTCTTCCCAGTTTGACCGACGCGCCGCTCGGGCCACCAGGCGCGGGTCACCCCCGCTGGGCTCCGTCGGTTGAGCTGGATCGCTGGTTTCTCGGTGCCGGTGTTCAGGAAAGGTGGGTTCGGACCTGGGTGAGCAGGTCGGCCGGGGCCAGGTACATGGAGGGGTATTCGCCGTACCAGCGCTGGACGCCGGTCGCGTCGATGAGCACGAAGCTGTGTCCGGGTAGGCCGGCGTGCATGCCTTTGCCGAGGGTGCCGTAGGCACGGGAGACGGCGCCGTCGGTGTCGAGCAGGAACGGGGTGGTGACGTGGTTGGCGTTCATGTCGCTACGGATCTGGTCGGCGGTGTTCATCACGATCGGCAGGACGGTCACGCCGGCGGAGGTGAAGTCGGCGGCGCGTTGTTCGATGGCGGCCATCTGGTACAGGCAGGACTGGCAGCCGGCGCCTTCGGAGAAGTACAGCACGACGGCGCGGCCACGGTAGTCGGCAAGGTGCACCGGGTGGCCGCTGGTGTCGGTGAGGGTGAAGTCCGGTGCGCTACGGGTTGCGGTGCTGGTGGTGGTCCGCGCGGTCCACATCATCGTGGCGACGATCGCCACGGCGACTGCGCCGGCTATCCCCCACAGCAGCCAGGCGCGGTGGCGTTGCCGGCGGGCGGCGGCGGCCCGCGCGGCCGCGGCGCTGCGGGCCCGGCCGCGGTGGTTGTTGGTGGTACCGGAGCCGGTGCGGTGGGTGGTGTTCGCGGTCATGACTGTCCCCTGTGGACGGTGGTGTGGTGTGGGCATGCCTCGGTGTCGTCCCGCTCAGTGCCGGTGCCCGCGCCGGTGACGTCGATGTCTTTGTCGGTGTCGGGTCGGCGGCGGTGGTCGGTCAGGGTGGCCCAGACTAGGCCGGCGGCGATGGCGAGTACGACCAGGCCGAGTACGGGTTCGGGTACCGGCGCGGTCCATGCTTCGATGCGGGTGAAGACGCGGGCCAGGCCGTTGCCGATGGCGACCTGGAAGCCCGGGCCGCGGGTCATCTTCCCGGCGCCGGCCAGGTAGATGACGAACCCGCCCATCACCGCGAACGCCACCGCCACGGCGATGTTGACGGTGTTGGTGTGCAGGATGCGCCCGGCCAGCCGCAGCCGTACCGGCCGGGCCGTGACCCACCGGCGCTCGCCCAGCCGCAGCCGGTCATAGGCCAGTGCCATGAGGAACAGCGGGAATGTCATGCCCAGCACGTAGGCCAGCCCGAGCAGGACCCCGCCGAACGCCGAACCGGACAGGGCGGACAGGGTCATCACCCCGGCCAGGACCGGCGCGCAGCAGCTGGAGGCGACGCCGGAGAACACGCCGAGGGTGAAGAACGCGCCGCTGTCACCCCGGGCCGTGTCGGGGCTACGCAGGAAGCTGGGCAGCCGCCACATCCGCCCGGACAGCGAGTAGGCGGCCAGGGCCAGCATCAGGACCCCACCGGCGTAGTAGAACGGGGCGTGGTACTTCGCAACCGTGGCGGCGACCAGGCTCATGCCCAGTGAGATCGGGACCAGCACCAGGGCCAGCCCGGCGGCGAACACGAACGTCAGCGGCAGCAGCCGCCAGCGGCGGTTCTTGACCGCCGCGGCCAGGTAGGACGGGGCGAGGAACACGATGCAGCACGGGGCGAACAGGGCCACCGCCCCGGCGAAGAAGGCGGCCAGGAGGCTGCCGGAGGCGAGCAGGTTCATCGGGTACCCGCCGGCTGGCGCGCCTCGAGTTGCCGGCGCAGCTTGCCGCGCGGCAGCCGCCCGTAGCTGAAGAACTGCCCGTCGACGAGCACGAGCGGGAACATCGGTACCCGGTGGCGGGTCAGCAGCCCCAGCCCGGCCGGGCTGGTCGCGTCGATGTAGTCGACCCGCAGCCGGTACTGGCCGCTCAACTCGTCGAGGGCGGCCCGGGCGTCGGCGCAGTAGTGACAGGCGACAGTGTGTACGACGGTGATGACGGCGTCGCCTGTATCGCGTGGCGTGGGCACGGCTTCCCCCAACTCTCAGCGGCTGTCAGACCCAAGATCGGTCGTGATCATGGTGGACTTCCGGGTGTTTCCCTGAAGGTTTGATGAAGCCCGCCTGTGCCGAGGGGCCAGGATTGGGGGTATGGAGGAACGGGTCCTGGTCGTCGACGACGAACGCAGCCTGGCCAAGTTGGTCGCCAGCTACCTGGGTCGCGACGGGTACCAGGTGGACTGCGTCTTCGACGGGCCGGCGGCCATAGCCGCCGCGCGCGCCCACCCCCCGGACGTGGTCGTGCTGGATCTGATGCTACCGGGCCTGGACGGCATCGAAGTCTGCCGGCAGCTGCGTACCTTCACCGACTGCTACGTCATCATGCTCACCGCCCGCACCGCCGAGACCGACAAGCTCGTCGGTCTCGGCGTGGGCGCAGATGACTACCTCACTAAACCGTTCAGCCCCCGGGAGCTGGTAGCCCGGGTCAAGGCCATGCTGCGCCGGCCCCGCACCAAGGCCCCGGCCGATGAGGTACCGCGCCGGTTCGGGCCGCTGACCGTGGATCCGGCCGGCCGGGAGGCGAGCGTCGACGGGGTACCGGTGGAGCTGACCCGAACCGAGTTCGACATCCTCGACACCCTTTCCGCCCGACCCAAGGTCGCCTACAGCCGGGTCCAGCTCATCCACGCGGTCTGGGGCGACGGCTGGGTCGGCGACGAGCACCTCGTCGATGTCCATATCGGACACCTGCGGCGCAAGCTGGGTGACGACGCGGGGGCGCCCCGGTTCATCCGTACCGTGCGGGGCA
>WNFZ01001905.1_pt1 | contig 21256 bp, 21 predicted proteins | sample 5400081 | NCBI WGS metagenome assembly WNFZ01 (sample SAMN13153365, study PRJNA577476) | soil metagenome | isolation source: 80 cm soil or saprolite under grassland replicate 1 | place: USA:California | collected 2016-06-15
CGCCTACTACCAACGGCTACTCGCTGCCGGCAAGACCACGAGAGAGGCACGCCGCTGCGTCAAGCGTGCTCTCGCCCGCCACTTCTACCGATGCCTGCGCGAGATGGCCACGCTGCCCTTGACAACATAGAAGCGTCGAGTAACGGTCCGCAACGGAGGGCGTTCCGCATCAGAAGCCAAAGGGGTAGTTGCCGTTATGGAAGGCCGCGTACGTGGCCATGGCGAGGAAGACGGCGAGGCTCGCGAGCCCGAGCAAGGTGCCGCCCACGGCGTAGGCACGCCCTCCCTGCCCGCCGCGTGCACGCCCGAGGCCGACTCGGCCGAGCAGCAGGGCGGCTGGTGCGATCAGGACGGGCGCCCACATGAAGAACGCGGGATACGCCCCCAGAGATAGCGTGCCCGCGGCGAAGGCCGCAACCGCGGGGCGGTTCCGCCCGCGGGGCGAGGCCTTCAGGCCCCAGCGGACGAGCAGCCCGTACGTCAGCCCGACGATGACGACACCGGTGACAACTACGAAGACGACGGTCCCGAGGAAGACGTTCCAGCCTTCCCAGTCGTTGCCAAGCGTCCCGGCGGTGAGGTGAACCGTCTCGACTCCCGTGAAGACGGCGATCCCCCACCTCAGCCACGAACGCCCATCGGCTGGGGGAATCGCTCGAGTCACCACCTGTTCGACCACGGCTGTCATGACGCAGCTCCTTTCCTCCGTTTCGCGCTCAAGCTAGAAGCCGGCGCGCGGGAGCGCATCGCCGCCTCGCGCGATTCTGCCTCGCTCGCGCGAGCGACCTTTCGCGGTCCGGAATCGCTCGCCAGGCTGATGTGGACGCTGGGAGCGTGCGTTACCGTCCGCTCATGGCTCTGACTCGCTTTGTGCGGAGCCGCCCCGATCTGCTGTTCGCGCTCGGTCTTACCGTTGTTGGGCAGGTCGAGATCTGGACGCGGGAGATCGACGGCGAGCACGCCGCCTACGCGGCCCTCGCCCTCCCGATCACGCTCGCGCTGGCCTGGCGCCGATCCGGCATCGCCGGCTCAGCGAGCGTCACCTCGAGACGCGAGCGCTGACGGCCGAGCGCGAGGAGAAGGCGCGCGCCGCGGTCGCGGAGGAGAGGGTCAGGATCGCGCGCGGGCTCCACGACGTGGTCGCGCACGCGATCAGCGTTATCGTCGTTCAGGCGCGCGGCGGACGGCGCTCGCTCGCGACGGAGCCGGAAGAGGCGCAGGAAGCCTTCGACTCGATCGAAGCGACCGCGGTCGAGGCGCTCGCCGAGATGCGGCGCCTCCTCGGGGTGCTACGTAAAGGCGACGAGGAGCTTGCGCTCGCCCCACAGCCCAGCCTCCGCCACCTGGGCACGCTGGTCGCACAGGTCAGGGAGGCGGGCCTCCCCGTCGAGCTTTCGGTCGAGGGTGAGACTACGGCCCTGCCGCCCGGCGTCGACCTCTCGGCGTACCGCATCATCCAGGAGGCGCTGACGAACGCGCTCAAGCACGCCGGCCCGGCGACCGCGCGCGTCCTGGTTCGCTACGGGCCGGAGGACCTGGAGGTCGAAGTGACGGACACGGGGCGCCGACCGACCGGCGGGGATGGCTCCGGCCACGGGCTCGTCGGTATGCGCGAGCGGGTGACGCTCTTCGGCGGTCAGCTCGAAGCCGGTCGCCCCGGCGAGGGTGGCTTCGCCGTGCGCGCACGCCTGCCGCTGGCCTCGGAGCGACTGTGAGCATCCGCGTGCTCCTCGCCGACGACGAGCGCCTCGTCCGCGCCGGCTTCCGGATGATTCTGAAGGCCGAGGCGGGCCTCGAGGTGATCGGCGAGGCAGCGGACGGCCTCGAAGCCGTTAAGGCCGTCGAGGAGCTGCGCCCCGACGTCGTTCTCATGGACATCCGCATGCCGAAGCTCGACGGACTCGAGGCGACCCGGCGCATACTCGCCCGTCCCGAGCCACAGCCCCGGGTCGTCGTCCTGACGACGTTCGACCTGGACGCGTATGTCTACGAGGCACTCCGTGCGGGAGCGAGCGGCTTCCTCCTCAAGGACGCACCCGAGGACCAGCTCGTGGCCGCGATCCGCATCGCCGCCGACGGCGTGGCGATGTTCTCGCCCGCCGTTACCCGCCGCCTGATCGAGGAGTTCTCTCGCCGAGTTTCACCAGAGCCACCGCCGGCGCTCGCCGAGCTAACGCAGCGCGAGCGCGAGGTTCTCCAGCTGCTCGCCCGCGGGCTCTCGAATCACGAGATAGCGGCCGACCTCGTCGTAAGCGAGCATACGGCGAAGATGCACGTCGCCCACATCCTCTCCAAGCTCGGACTTCGCGACCGCATCCAAGCCGTCGTCCTCGCTTACGAGAGCGGGCTCGTGCAGCCTGGCGACAGTCACACCCAGACGACTATGCCGAGGCACTAACCGGTCAGAACGCGCCGAAGGGAAGCACGGGTGCGCGCGCGTTGTCGAGTCTCGGGCCTTTCCCTGCAAAGGGAGCAAAGCCGACGCATGGACTCGAACCGGGGACCCTCGACCGGGCGCCCCAACAGCATCGCCGGGGCTTACGTGTCGCTTTGCTCGGGTCGGCTCGTCTGGACGGCCAGCGCGAGCTGAAGCTCGTGAAGCGTGTCCTTGTCTTCTTCGGGCCACAAGTCAGCGGTCGCCTTCAGCGTGTCGAGGAGCTCCTGCTGCTCCTCCCGATCGAGCTCGAGATCCTGGCCGGGTGGGGCAAAGCGGCCTCGACGGGACTCGATCGCGATCCGCTCCGCGAGGTTGGCAACCGTTTCAGATGCGTGAGGCCGGCCCTGGAGTTGCGCCACGAGTAAGGCCGCTCCAGCCTCGGACACGCTCCGAGTCCGATCGGGAAAGAAGAAGCTGACAGGCGGCACAGCCACCGCGAGGATAGCGCGCTCCCGTCCTGGGATTTGTACTGGATAGCATGGCCCCATGCTCACCCTCTACGATGCGGCCCGCTGCCCGTACTGCGCCCGCGTTCGGATCCTCCTCGCGGAGAAGGAAATCCTCTACGAGACGGTCGAGATCGACCTGGAGAACCGCCCCGCCTGGCTCTACGAAAAGAACCCAGTCGGAAGGGTCCCGGTGCTCGAAGACGGCGACTTCGTCCTGCCAGAGTCGCGCGTGATCATGGAGTACCTCGAGGAGCGCCATCCGGAGCCGCCGCTTCTCCCTTCGGGGCCTGCAGAGCGCGCGCTCGTGCGACTTTGGTTCGAGCGCTTCGACGAGCTTTCCCGCCCCTACTACCGCGTCGTCTTCGAAGGGGAGGCGGCCGAGGCCCTCGATGCCGAGCTCGCGAAGCTGGACGCGACCCTCGCCGCGAGCCCTTACCTCGCCGGCTCGCGGTTCAGCCAGGCTGACATTGCCTACGTCCCCTGGATCATCCGAGCGCAGGCGCGCGTAGGCATCGACCTGGGCCGGCACGAGAATCTCCGACGGTGGCTCGCTCGACTCGTCGAACGCCGCTCGGTCGCGGCGGAGTTGGAAGTCGCGGCGGCGATCGCCACCTAGGCGCTCCCGCCCCAAAGCTGACCAGAGCCACTTCCCGTGTACAGCCGGCGATCGGGGAGAACTTCAGACCGCCGGCGTGTCAGCGTAGACTGGCGCCCTGCCGCGCGCGCCGCTTCCCGCCGAGCTCGTCGACTTCTTGAAGGATCCGCACGCGGCGGTGATCTCTACGGTGCGCTCCGACAGTGCTCCTTACTCCGCTGCGACTTGGTACGACTGGGACGAGGGGCGCATCCTCGTCAACATGGATCTCGAGCGGCTGCGCCTCCGGCACATGCGGCGGGATCCGCGCGTGGCAATCACGGTGCTCGATCTGGGGGACTGGTATCGCGCCGTCACCGTGCTAGGCAGGGTCGTCGAGATCCGCGACGACGAGGGGCTCGCTGACATCGACCGCCTGTCCCAGCGCTACCGCGGCACGCCCTATTGGAACCGCGAGCGCGAACGCGTCACTGCGCTGATCGAGCCCCAACGCTGGCACGACCACTCATAACAGAGAGAGGGCCGACGCCCGGACTCGAACCGGGGACCCCTTCATTACGAGTTATGGGCAGCTGCCGCGTCGTGCCATCGCCAGTCACTCCAGGCCGCTCTGTTCCGCGGAATCCCCTGACTGACGGTGACTCACGGTGACCCGAGATGTCAGCATCGTAGACCCCGACCCCCGTCCAGTTTTCTCTTTAGAGAACGGACGCGCTCAACGTACGCCGGCTCTTCACGGCAATCTCGTCTGCTGCCGAACGCAAGCATGTTGGTCCCGTTGGTCCCCCACATTGGTGGCAGTTTTACCCCAACGAAAGGAGACGTCTTTCTCCGTTGTATCCACGCTCAGGGGCGTTGCACTATCGATGGGGCTCATTGCGCGACCCCCGACACACACGAAGTCGTCTTTGGCGGTTGCGGTGAATGAAGGTGGCGCTGCGGTCGTCTAAGGGAGGCATGCCCACCATGACCCCGCCCGGGCCGGCAGTCGAGATCGGGGTTGCCCTCCTCGACCGAGCCCGGCGCGGCGACCAGGAGGCGTTTGCCGCCGTGATCCGCCACTATGACCCAGGACTGCGCACCCTCGCGTACCGCCTGCTCGGCGACCGCGACCGCATGGACGATGCGCTCCAGGAGGCGTACGTAAAGGCTTTCCGGGCGCTGCCGCGCTTCCGCGGCGACTCGAAGCTCGGCACCTGGCTCTATCGCATCGCCTACAACGCCTGCCTCGACGAACTCAAGCGCTCGCACCGGGTCATTCAGCTACCGCTCGAGGAGATCGCCGAGCCGGCGAGCTCGTGGGCCGATCCCGGCGAGGCGGTCGTGCGGCGGCACGATCTCGCGCAAGCGCTCGCCGCGCTGCCGCCGGATGAACGGGCGACGGTGCTCCTTGTCGACGCTCAGGGCTTCGGCTACAAGGACGCCGCCTCGGTGCTCGGCGTCCCAGCCGGGACGGTCGCATCCCGCCTCAGTCGCGCGCGGGCAGCGCTTCGCCGGGCCGTGAGCCAAGTGGAGGAAGGAGAGCCGAGGGCATGAGCGGGGACGAGAGCACGAGGCCTGACGAGAAGCTCGGCGCCGCCCTGCGCGAGCTCGAAACCCCCGAGCACGCGCCGGACTTCTACGCCACACTCCATCACCGCCTGGCCGAGGACCGCGTCGGCCGCATCGCTGACGTGCGCCGGCGGCAGACGCCGCTCCGCGCCCGCACCCGCTGGACGGTGCGGGTCGCCGTGGTGGCGGCCGTGGCGGCGGTCGTCTTCGCCGCGATTGGCATCCCGCGGGGCGAACGAATCGGCGGTCCTGGTGTCGCAACCGCCGCGGAGATCAAGGCGAAGGTGCGCGCTGCGCTGGCCACGGCGAAGAACCTCAGTGGCCTGCTCGTCGTCGACGGGCCCGACAAGGGCGACGAGGCGCGCTTCAGCTACGTCCTCACCGACCGTGGCGACTTCCGCCTCTTGGCCCGAGACCGCGCGAGCGACAGAGCCTACGACGCCACGACCGGCGTCGAGCGGTTCTACTCGACGCTCGAGGACGGCACCAAGTTCGCCGTCGAGTCGACCGGCCTGGCGCCGGGACCACCCGACCCGCACCCCTCGGACTGGGTGTTCCCGCGCGACTTCGGCGCGGTCGTGCGCGCCTTCCTCGCCTCGAAGGACCCGCGCGTCAAGGACGTGACTTACGGGGGCCGGCCGGCCTGGCAACTCGACATGGCCGTGGCGCCCAACCTCATCGTCGTCGAGCTCGGCGTCTCGGCCGACCACCTCTCCATCACGGTCGATCAGCAGACCGGGATTCCCGTGAAGATCGTTGAGACGTTCCGGGGCCGCTTCCTGAGCGAGTCCCGGATCGAGAAGCTCGCCGTCGACCGCGACCTTCCGCCGGGCACGTTCACGCTCGATCTTCCGCCCGACTTGAAGCTCGAGCACCGTGACTTCGGCTTCCGCCGCGTCCCGCTCGCTCGCGTCGAGTCGATCGTCGGCTATGCCCCCCTCGTCCCGGCCTGGGTTCCGGAGGGCTACGAGCTGACCGAGATCGCGGTCGCAAAGGAGAGCGGCTACCCCACCGGGGCCGAGGGCGGAAACCCGCCTTCGGAGGGCGTCGTCTCCCTCTCCTACCGCCGCGGTCTCGACCAGTTCATCGTCACCACCCGGCTAAGCCGCGTCGTCGCGCCCGGCGAGCCGCAGCGTCCGCCCGCGGAGCTCTGGAGCGACCCGCTCGCCACCGGCGAGGGCTTCGTCGACGAGCCGGAGCGGATCACGCTCTCGGACGGCGCGCTCGCCGGCGTCGAGGCCGACCTCCTGATCGTCCCGCGCAACGTCCCCCATGTCTGGGCCCTCACGAACGAGCTCGTCGTCACCGTCAGCGGCGACCTCAATCGGGCACAGCTGATCACGGTCACGGAATCCCTTCGACGGGCCAAGTAGGCTCGCGAAGCGGTTGCCTACCACCGGCCGATGGTGCGTCGCTCCTCTGCCGCATGCGCTTCCATTCGAAGCCGGGAACCGATCCTGTGGGGTGCGCAAATTCGGTCCTCGCTGATGAACTTACTGATTTGCAGGTGGAATTGAATTTATGCACCCCAGAGTCCACCGTCGGAGAACGTCGTTGCAAACTGATCGCTCGCACGCGTGCCGGAGAGCGCTCGTAGCCAGGACGTCCGTGCTCAGTCCTCCGTGCGCCGCACCCAAGCCGGTGATCGGCTTCCTGGTCTGCCTCCCAGCGCCGGAAGCGGCCCAGGGCCGCAGACGAGGTCCTAACGGTCCTGGCCCTTCTCGAGCTGCGGGACCTGTTTCTCCGCTTTGTTGAGGGCCTTCAGCGCCTGCCGGATCGCCTTGAAGCCCTCGGCCATGGTCTCCACCTTGGCGTCTAGATCGGCGTCGCTGGATTCCAGTTCGTCGAGCTTGTTCTGAATCTCGGCGATGGTCGTCGGCAAATCCTCGATCGCGTGCAGCTGCGTGCGCATCGCGACGAACGCGCGGGCGACGGCGACACTGACTTCAGCAGCCTTGACGCTTCGCAGCACGCTTGAGGCCTGGAGCGCGCCCTGCTCGGTGAAGGCGTAGGGGCGATATCGCCGTCCGCCGCGACCCTGCTTTGAGATCGCGTTTTGCGATCTCAAAGCTTCCGTCTCCTCCGCCGACAGCTGAAAGACGAAGTCCTCCGGAAACCGCTCCTCGTTGCGCTTCATTTGCTCTGTCAGCCGCCGGGTCTCGACCCCGTAGAACGCGGCGAGATCGCTGTCGAGGACGACCTGCTTACCACGAACGACTCTGATTCGCTCCTCAACAGCCTTCTGCGCCGACGACGGGCGGCGGCGAGCCAGCTCCTTTCCCATCTAGCTCCTCACGGTCCCCGACGCTCCGCGCGTAGCTTCTCCAGGTCGGCCAGGATCTCGTCGAAACGAGCCATTGCCTGATCGAACTCCCGCCGTGCGTCCGCCGGCGCCGTCGCCAGTTCTGGCAGCGCCTCGAGGTGAGTCCGCGCCCGCTTGATTAGGTGGGAGTCAACATCAGTCTGCGCGGCGGCGTCGATCAATGCTTCGAGCGCGCCTCTACTCGAGCGCAGGCCGTTGTTCAGACCTTGCTCCAGGCCGCGCACCTCGGTCTCGACCGCTTGCAGGGCCGTGCCGCCCTCCGATAGCGCGTCGACAGCCTTCTCCAGCTCCGCCTGCTCATAGGCGAGGAGCCCGAAGCTGAGCTTCTTCGGTGGCCGGCCGCTGACGATCGTCGTCGCGCAGATCGCGAGCACGACATAAGCCCCGACGAAGAAGCCGACGAAGACCTCGCCGCGGAATACCCACGGCGAGTTCCACGCAACGCCGGGAACCTCGGCGGGCACGGGCACGCGCCAGGCGACAATCCCACTGGCGACGACGAGCAGGGCCAGCAAGATCAGGGCCACGACCTGGCGCCCCCGCAAAGGTTTCGTTGACACATGTAGAAGCGTACGACGAGTGCGGCCTGAGGACGGGACGTTTGCCCGGTTCCGGCCTTACCCGTTTGAGATCGCAGATTGCGACGTCAAATGACTTCTGCGCTTGGCTCCTGCTCGTCGTTTCAATCCTCGAAGTGCCAGCAAATGGGATAAGTCTCGGTCCGGTCGAGGACACCTTCACTGGCCGTGAACGGGTCAGAAAATGTACCCGTTTCGTACCCTGCACCTGCCTCGAGACCTTGCCAGACAGGACAAACATCCCTGCAAATCGCACGAAAGCCGACGCCCGGACTCGAACCGGGGACCCCTTCATTACGAGTGATGAACGGATGTCCGCTCCAGTCCGCTCTAGTCACTTCAGGCCGCTTGCAAAGGGTGCTTGCGTGGACTGGAGCGGACTGGAGGTGACTGGAGAGGCCAACCTGGTGGACGGCTGGTGGACGTCTCGGATGTTGCCGTTGGAGAGAACGGTGCCCGGGGACTCTCATAAGCTGCCGTTCTCCTACTCCTCAGAGCGGGATCACGTATGAAGCGCGCGAAGCTTGCGGGCGAGCCCAGTGACTCCGTCTCCATGGCTGACCCGGACGCGGTCCATGGTGAACGGCTCGCTCCGAGAGGCGAGACCGTATTCGATCGTAGTCGCGCCCTGGTAGCCGGCGGCGCGAACCGCGGCCACGACTCGTGCGTCGTAGGCGCCGGCCGGGTAGCAGAAGAAGTTGACTGGGACGTGAAAGCGGCGGCGGAGAAGTCGGCGCGACCCGGACACCTCGGCGCGCAGGCGCGTCGCGCTCAGTCCCGGCAGAAAGGCGTGGGAGAGCGTGTGGGAGTCGAGCTCCCAGTTCGCGGCGATCAACGCACGAATCTCCCCTCCGCTCAAGTCAGGCCCGTAGTGGCTGAGAGCGAGGTTGAGCGTGCCCGGCCAGCCGTGGCGAGCGAGAATCGGTCGCGCCCGTCGGTAGTGGCCGTCGAAGCCGTCGTCGAAGGAGACGACGATCGCCTTACGCGGGAGAGGGCCGCCGTGCCAGTAGTCGTAGACGTCCTGGAGGTTGACGACGTTGTATCCGTGCCGATCGAGCCAGCGCATCTGGGCCGCGAAGGTCCTCGGTGACACCCACAGGTCGATGTTCGGCGTTCCCGGCTGCGGATCTGCGATCACGTGGTACATCAGCACCGGCACCCGGCGAGCGTGTGATGCAACGACGGGATGTCCGCAACCGGTCCGCCAATCGCCGGCGTCCGCGACGCACAGGTCGACGTCCGTTCCGCCCGCGACGAGGTCGTAGGGCTGTCGGTCTTTCGCCCGCAGCCTGTCGCGACCGTTGCCTCCGACGAGGCGGTCGCGCCCGGCGGCGTCCGCAAGCGCGTCCGCGCCGTCTCCGCCCCGGAGCCGGTCGTCTCCCTCGCCACCCCGGAGCGCGTCGTTTCCCGCCCCTCCCAGGAGTACGTCCGCGCCTGAACCGCCGCGAAGAACATCGTTTCCTGAGCCCCCGGCAAGGGTGTCGTTTCCCGGACCCCCGGTGATGAGGTCGTTCCCGGCGCCGCCGCAGATCACCTCGGACGCGGCCGTGCCGACCAGAACGTCATCGGCATCCGTCCCCAGGATTGCGCAGGAAAAGCCTTGCTCGATAATGACTGCTCCGTCCTGCCCGGTCGAGGTCGGCGGCGGAGCCCGCCCCTCGCGGCTCTCGCCCAGGCTGCATGTCGAAAGGGCGAGTGCTAATACGGCGGCTGTCACGACGGCCCGGCCCGAAAATCGCTGACCCATGTTGCCAAGCTAGGCACTGGTGCTCAAAATCCACTCAATGAGCTCTCGGGGGCCCCGAAGAGCGCGATTTCGACCAAACAGGCGCCAAAGCTGGTGGAAGGCGGGAGGAAAACCTGGGTGGGCGTGTGGACGCCCGGCGGTTGGCTTTGCCTAAGCGCATTGCGGGGGAGGGCGTTGCCGACCGCCCTCCCCCGCCGTAGCGCGAAGTCAGAACTAGGCATTGGCGTTGTTGTCGACGACGCTCAGGTAGTAGTCGTCAATACCTGGATTGGCTCCGAGGTACGAGACGCACAAGATCCGATCCCCGTTCTTGTCCAACCACCCGAACGACTCGACCCCGAAGAAGTACGCCTCCCTCTCGCTGAGCCCGAAGTAGCTCTCTACCGCCGCGCCCAGGTCCGGATAGGTGACCCAGGCGAAGTCGTACAGCCCGGTCGCTCTGTAATTCCCGGAGTAGACGAAGTCGACCGCGGTCCAGTTGCCGGCCCCGCAGCCGCCCATCTTCGTCGCCGACCCTGAGGGCGCGGCAAGCGCCAACGCAAGCGCAGCGATCACGGCCGCGACAGCGACAACCCCGAGAAGGTGACTCCACCATTGCCTGAACACATCTCCTCCTTTCGCTTCCCCCAACGACACGATCAAGCTCCCAAGTCAGCCGACGTGCACCTGGCCTTCGTGAACGACGTCGACGGTTCCGGTGGCGAAGTTCGCCGATCCGGACGCGCCGGGGTAGCCGCCTCCCTGGAGCTCGGCATATGCGCCGGTCCCTGAGACGACCTGCCAATCGCCGGCAAGGAACGTCGCAGTCGTCGGTGACGTCCAACGCACGACCCCTTGAGCGCTCAGGGTGATCGTTCCGCCGCTGCCCGACAGCGTCTTGACCACCTGCAGGGTCTCACCGGCGAGACGAAACGAGTCGATGTAGCTGCCCGAGTCCGACACGGCGCCGGAAATCACGAACGTCCCTGCGGTCGAGTCGGGACCCGTGAAGACGCCGTGCGTCTCGATCCTGACCGGCTCCGGTGCGCTTGCCGCTGCGGCCGGAGGCGCGGCCAAGGCCAAGGCGACTCCCACGCAGAGCAAGGCGACTCGCGCCCACAAGCGTGTGGTCTTCATGAGTGGCTCCTCTCGCTCGTCTCGGCTTCTACTGGTGCCAACGTTGCGAGCGTAGGAAAGGAGGCTCAAAATCGGCTCAACGCCATGACCGCACGGCCGCAGCCGTCTTGGGAGCCGCTTTTTCTGGCAGAGGGGTCTCTGGAATTTCGCCTTCTTGGCCCGCTCGAAAGTGCGCCGCGAAGGGCAGCCGCTTTCCCTCGGCGGCGTCCGCCAGCGCGCGCTGCTCGCGCTCCTCTGCCTCCACCGCGGCGAGGTCGTCGCAGTCGACCGCATCATCGACGAGATCTGGGGCGCAGCCGCCTCCGAGCGCCCGTCACATGGTCGAGGTCTACGTCTCGAAGCTGCGACAACTGCTGGGACCCCCTGTCGTCGTGACTCGAAGTCCCGGCTACTTGCTCGACACTGGGCCGAAATCAGTCGACGTTCACTGGTTCGAAGCCTTGGTCGCCGAGGGGGAGGAGGCGTCGACGGCGGGCGAGCCCCAATCCGCTGCCTCGAGATTCGCGAGTGCGCTCGCGCTTTGGCGAGGCTCTCCGCTCGCCGACTTCACCTTCGAACCCTTCGCACAGGGGGAAATCGTCCGCCTCGAGGAACTCCGGCTACTCGCCGAGGAGGGGCGGATCGACGCGGAGATTTCCCTGGGGAGGTCGGCCGAGCTTGTCGGAGAGCTCGAGCAGCTCGTAGCGCTCGCGCCTTTCCGCGAGCGCTACCACGCCCAGCTCATGCTCATCCTCTACCGTGCCGGCCGCCAGGCGGATGCCCTCGAGGCCTACCGGCGAGCGCGGCAGACGCTTGTTGAGGAGCTCGGTGTGGAGCCGGGGGAAGAGCTTCGCAGTCTCGAGCACGCCATTCTCGCCCAAGAGGCGTGGCTCGGTGGAGCGACGCGTGCGGACCCGAGTTGCTCGGAGGGAATCGCGCCGAGTCGTCACGTTGGTTCTTGCGGAGCTTGCGGTGAGCGGACCCGACGCTGACCCGGAAGCGCTCCAACCGCTGATGAAGCGCCGACCCAGAGCAACGGTGGACAAGGGCGCTACACCACCGTTCAACGCTCGCAGCCGCGCCGGGGCCCGGTGCCGGGCCCTTGCCGACACGTGTCCATCCCGGCGCCGCCGTTGAGGCTGTCGTTTCCGAGCTCGCCGCTGAGGAAGTCGTTTCCGCGTCGGCCAAACAACCGGTCGGCGCCCTTGCCGCCGAGGAGCCGATCGGCGCCACCGGCACCGCTCAGCGTGTTCGATCGGCTTGAACCCGTAAGTGAGCCACGGCGCGGGGATCCGGCGACGTTCTCGATCGAGATGATCACGTCACAGCCCTCTCCGCCAGCGCTTCCGCCCGCGAGCGAAAGCACGATCCCTGCGGTCGCCGCCGAGAAGGAAACGGTGTCGATGCCTACGTCTCCCACGACGAGGTCGTCGCCGGTGCCTGGAGCAAGCAAGTCGTTCCCCGCCTGCCCGACGAGCTTGTCGTCTCCGACTCCACCAACCAGCCGGTCGTCTCCCCCTCCGCCGAAGACGACGTCGTCCCCGCCCCCGCCTCGGATGACGTCCGCGCCGCCGAGTCCGCAGATCACGTCTCTCTCCGAGCTGCCTACGAGCCGCTCGGCAGCCGCAGTTCCCGTGATCGTGCAGTGCGGCTGCCAATCGGGGGCCGTACCGGCGCCGAGCGGGATGACGTCGGTCCCGTCGGCGTCCATGACGAAGAGGCCAGTGGTCGGCCCGTTGCCAAGGATCTTCTCCCCGTCGGGCGACCAGGTAACCGCGCCGTCGAGGACCATGGGCGAGTTGGTCAGGTTCGTTTCTGTCCCGGTTGCGAGATCGAGAAGAAAGGCGTCTCCCTCGCCGAAGCTGACTATTCGGTTGAAGAGAAGAAGGGAGCCGTCGGGCGAGAAGCGAGGGGTGGCCTCGACGGGTTCTGGTGTCTCCGTTAGGTTGACGGGGTTCGTGCCGTCACGATTGACGAGCCAGATATCGCCGCCATGGAGGTACGCAATTCTCGAGCCGTCGCGGGTCCAGGCAGGAGGCCCGCCCGCGCCAGCGGTCGTGAGCTGCTTGAGGTTCTTACCGTTTGCCTCAACCACGAAGAGCTCGGCGTCAGATCCGGTCTGGCGGATGAGCGCGATCCTGCGCCCGCCCATCGGGCGACCAGACCGGGTCGAACACGTACGTCGACAGGGGCGTCAGGCGGCGGTGACCCGTCTCGTTCGCGTTGGCAAGCCAGAGTTCCGCACCATCGTCTTCGGCGATGTAGGCAATCCGCGTTCCATCGGGCGCCCAGGCGGGGCTGTGATTCTCCGGAATGGCAAGCTCGATCCCGAACGTGATCGGCCTTGCGCCGCTCCGTCAGCGTTCATGACGAAGATCCGCCGACTGCAGAACGACGGTCCGCACACAGAGCGGGCGAAGGCAATCCTCGAGCTGTCAGGCGACCATGTCGGCTGGTAGTCACCAACGGTGTTGGTCGTCAGCCGCTGTTCATCCGTCCCGTCTGGGTTGATTCGGAAGAGCTCCTCGGTGCTGTTGGGCTCGAAGAGGGTCCGTTGAAAGACGATCGCCCCGTTCCTGCCGGGGAACGGCGCTCCCGCCGCGGTCGCGGACGCCGACTCGGCGGTGGCCGAGAGGAGCACGAGAACGGCGGCCGCGACAAGACCCCGTACCAGGACTCTCAGCTTCCCAGGCCTCATCTCTGAGCCTCCTTGTCCGTATGAACTGTTGCGAGGCTAGGGAGCGGCGCCCAAAATCGGCTCAACGTGACCGCTTGGCCGCAACGGATCGCCGAGATGCGCGTCGCCCCGGGGAGGCCGCCCCAGCGCCGGGGACCGGCCACGTTCCCGCCGCTCGAATTCCGCCTCCTTGGTCCGCTCGAGGTCCATCGAGGAGGCGAGCTAGTCATGCTTGGCGTGCGCGCCAGCGCGCGCTGCTCGCCCTGCTCTGCCTTCGCCGTAGGACGGTCGTGGCCGTTGATCGGATCGTCGACGAACTCTGGGGCGATTCGTCGCCGGCGACCGCGCGGCAGATGGTCGAGGTGTACGTGCGCACCCGCGAGTGTCCTCCGAAGCCCCTGTTGGAGGCCGAGGCCCGCTCGAACTGTCGGTACTCGGACCAATTGAGGCACGTATGCCGGAGAGGCGGTTGTGCTGGGAGGCACCCGGGGCGCGGGCGCTGCGTGCGCTCCTGCAGGGCCCGATTGGGAGGCTTCGAAGGCTCTATCGTGGACCGCCACGAGATCGATCGAGTGGCAGACACGCTGAGGCCCGCCCCCGCACGGAGTTGACCGGTTCGTGCCTGCGCGCGACGATTGTTCTCGTGGGGGCGAGCGCGACCTTCAGCTTCGACGGCCGCCGCATCCTAACGTCGAGTCTCGACGCAACGGTCCCCGTCTTCGCGTGCGACATCCGCCGCAGCTTTGAGGACCTCGTCGCCCGTTCCGAGGCGCGGCTTGCCGGGGTGGCGCGGGCGCTCATGCCCGCCGATTGGTGCCGCTATCTGGAGCCAGGCGGCTGATGTCAGCAGGCTCGGACCCGAGCGTCCTCGAGTTGAGGCTTCTGGGCGCCCTCGAGGCTCGTCGAGGAGGCGAGCTCGTGATGCTCGGTGGCGCGAAGCCGCGCGCGCTCCTCGCCGACCTCCTCGTTCATCTCGGCACGCCTGTCTCGGTCGATCGCCTGGTCGACGATCTCTGGGGCGACCGGCCGCCCGCGAGCGCCGGGCACGCGATCGAGGTGTACGTCTCGCAGCTCCGCAAGGCGCTCGACCCCGAACGCGTCGGGCTGCTCGCGAGGAGCTCGGGAGGCTACTCGCTCGAGGTCGATCCGGACTCGGTGGACGCGCGCCGCTTCGAGCGCCTGTTCGGCGAGGGTCGCGCCGCGCTGGCGGTCGGGGAGCCCAGCCGTGCGGACGCGCTGCTTGTGGAGGGGCTTCGGCTCTGGTGTGGCCCTCCTCTAGCCGATCTCGCCTACGAGCCGTTTGTTCAGACAGAGATCGCTCGCCTCGAGGAGTTGCGTGCGGCGGCGGTCGAAGCGCGCATCGAGGCAGAGCTCGCGCTCGGCCAAGCGGCAGAGCTCGCGGGAGAGCTCGAGACGCTCGTGGCCGCGCAGCCCTTCCGCGAGCGGCTGCGTGCCCAGTTGATGCTGGCGCTCTATCGCTCGGGCCGCCAGGCCGACGCGCTCGGCGCCTTTCGCTCCGCCCGTCAGACGCTCGTGGACGAGCTCGGCGTCGAGCCCGGCCCGGAGCTCCGCGCGCTCGAGTCGGCGATCCTGCGCCAGGACGACTCGCTCCTGTTGTCGGCTCCGCAGGCCGAGCCCGTCGCGCCGCGTCGCGAGCAGCGCAGGCTCGCCACGATTCTCCTCGTGGAGACCGAGTGGAGCGGTGTGGACCACGCCGCCGACCCGGAGACCCTGGGACGTGCGATGGAACGCGAATTCGCCCTTGCTTCGGCCGTGTTGACCGAGCACGGCGGGACGCTTGAGCGGCTCGCGGGCGGAGGCGCAATGGCTGCCTTCGGGATCCCAGCCGCACACGAGGACGATGCACTGCGGGCGGCACGAGCTGCCCTCGAGCTCCGCGCCGGGGTCGCCGCGCTGAACGAGGAGCTCACGCGAGATCTCGGTCTGCGGCTCGAGGTCCGCATCGGGCTCTCGACCGGCGAAGTCGTCGGGGGCCAGGGCTTCGTGGCCGGCGAGGCAGTTGCCGTCGCGATCGCGCTTCAACGGGCCGCGACTGGGGGGGAGATCGTCGTCGGGCCGCTCACTCAGCGGCTTCTCGCACACGCCGCCCGGCTCGAGCCGCTCGGAGAGCTTGAGCTCCCGGGCGGGCCCGCACCGGCATTCCGCCTGGTCGACGTCGCCGTCGGGTCTCAAGCGGTCCCGCGGCGGCTCGACGCACCGCTCGTCGGCCGCGAACGCGAGCTCGCACGGCTGGGAGACACGTTCGACCTGGCGGTTCGTGGGCGCTGCGTTCGGGCGGTCGCGGTGATCGGGCCGGCCGGCATCGGCAAGTCGCGGCTGACGGGCGAGTTCGGCGCCTCCCGCGGCGACCGGGCGATCGTCCTCACGGGCCGGTGCCTTCCCTACGGCGCCGGGATCACCCTCTGGCCCTTGCGCATGATCGTGGGGCAGGCCGCAGGCGACGAGAGCCGCGAGGCGATCGTCGACGTTCTCGCCGGTGAGAGCGAGGCGGAGGCGGCTGCCGGCGTCCTGGCCGCGGCGTTCGCCTCAAGAGCTTCGGCCCCCGCGGAGGCGGTTGCCTGGGCGTTCCGACTCTTCTGCGAAGCGCTTGCGCGCCGGCGCCCGCTCCTCCTGGTTCTCGACGACCTGCACTGGGCGGAGGCGGCGTTCCTCGATCTCGTCGAGAGCCTCGTCGACCGTAGCCGCGACGCACCGATCGTGGTGCTCTGCGTGGCCCGCGAAGAGCTACTCGAGCGACAGCCCGGCTTTCTGAGCGGGCGGGAGCGCGCCGAGATGCTCGGACTCGAGCGGCTTGCCGAGGAGGAGAGCGACGCGCTGAGCGAAGCGCTCTGCAGCGAGGCAGGTCTGTCGGCCGAGACCCGCCGCCGCATCGCGGAAGGAGCAGAAGGTAATCCCTTGTTCCTCGAGCAGCTCGTGGCCTTGGCGGCTGAGGAGGGCGGGCTCGAGGTCGGGCAGCCGCTGCCCGCCACTATCCAGGCGCTCCTGCTTGCGCGCCTCGATCGCCTCGGCCCGGCCGAGCGCGCTGTGCTCGAGTGCGCCGCCGTCGTCGGCAAGGAGTTTCCCGAACGGGCGGTCGCCGACCTGGTCGAGCCGGCGGCGGCAAGCCTCGGCCGCCACCTGGGCACCCTCGTCCGTCGTGGCTTCGTCCGGCCGGTCGCGGCGAGGGTGCCCTTCGAGGAGACGTTCCGGTTCCGACACGCTCTGATCCAGGCTGCGGCCTACCGGGCGATGCCCAAGGCCGAGCGAGCGGTGCTGCACGAGCGCCTTGCCGGCTGGCTCGAGAGCCGGCCCAGAACGCAGGTTCCAGAGCTCGACGCGCTGCTTGGCTATCACCTCGAGCAGGCCTACCGCTACACAGCCGAGCTCGGCCCTGCGGATGCGCACGCGCTCAAGCTCGCCAAGTCAGCGGGCGCACGATTGGGAGTAGCGGGCACCGGGGCGTGGAAGCGCGGCGACGCCCGCGCGGCGACGAACCTGCTCGGGCGGGCGACCGCGCTTCTGCCAGAGGGCGACCCCGTGCGGCGCGAGCTTCTGTGCGAGCTCGGCGTCGCCCTCGGAGTGGCCGGCGAGTCCGCGCGCGCCCAGGACGTGCTGCAGGAGGCTGTCGAGCTCTCGGCTGCCCAGGGCGACCGAAGAATCGAGCTCCGCGCCCGGGTCGAGCTCTCGTATCTGCGCCTGCTCGACAGGCCGCGTGAAGGCGCCGACGAGCTACTGGGGGCCGCGTCGGAGGCGATCCCTCTGTTAGGGGAGCTCGGCGACCACCGCGGGCTCGGGCGTGCCTGGCTTCTCTCCGGCTTCGTCCAGGGAGGCGTGGGGGGTCAGCACACGGCCTGGCTCGAGCGAGCGGAGCAAGCGCTCGTCCACCACGACCGCGCCGGCTGGCCGGTCGCGCCCTGCGTCGGTCAGATCGCGGCCGCTCTCTACTACGGCCCGACCCCGGTCGGTGAGGCGATCGCCCGCTGCCGGCAGCTCGAACGCGGGGCCGCCGACGATCGTGGCGCGGAGGCGAACGTCCGGGCCTTCCTCGGCGGCCTCGAGGCCCAGCGGGGCAACTTCGAGCTGGGCCGTGAGCTCGTTCTCGCCGCGAGCGCGGTCTTCGACGACCTGGGCTACGCGAGGCTCAGCGCGAGCCATTGCGGCGCCGTGGCGGGCGAGATCGCGCTCCTCGCCGGGGATCCGACCGTCGCCGAGACCGTGCTTCGCTCCACCTGCGAGGTTTTGCAGGAGATGCACGAGCTGTCGAACCTCGCGACGCGCGCCGCCGACCTCGCCGAAGCGCTCTATGCCCAGGGCCGATATGAAGAGGCAGAGGTATGGGCGCGCACATCTGAGACGAATGCCGGGGAGGACGATCTGACCGCCCAGCCCGCCTGGCGCTCCGTGCGAGCGAAGGTCCTCGCCCGCAGAAGCGCATTCGAGGAAGCCGAGCGGCTCGCGCGAGAGGCCGTGCGCGTCGCCGAGGGAACCGACGCGCTCAACCAGCGGGCGAAGGTGGAGGCCGATCTAGGCGAGGTCCTGCGTCTCGCGGGCCGGTCCGACGAAGCTGCGAGGCACCTCGCCGAAGCGCTGCGGCTCTACGAGCTCAAGGGCAACACTCCCGGCCTGCAGAAGGTCAGAGCGTTGCTTGACGAGGCTCCGGTCGCCTGAGAGCTCGTTGCAGGATGATTGCTCGTCGCCGGGCCCGTCCAGCGCCGCCGGCGGCACAGCCGGTCATTTCTGCAGCGAGCTCTGAAGCACGAGAGGCCCGATGGGGCCTCTCGTGACGATCGACTACGAGTGTGGCCTACGGCCCGGCGTTGCTCGCTGTAGCGACGATCGGCATGGCCGCCGCCAGCAAGACCGCCCCGAGCACCGTCGCGAGCGCGACGAGCCTGCGGCTCCTGTCGGTGAACCGGCGCATCGTTTCCCTCCTTCCGTCGGTCGACTGCGCCGGTGAAGGTCGAGTAGCGCCCAAACGGGAAGATCACGGCCGGCTAATCGCCCGCTAACGCCAGGCGCGCCGACCGAGTGGCGACTCTCACGAGCGGAACGACGCCGCCCCGCCCTCCGCGGCGGCCGATCTACGAGGGCGAGCGCCTCGGGGCAATGACAGGTCGCGTTAGCGACCCGTTGGCCAGGGATGACTGCGCGATTTGAGCTCCGCCGGACGGTGGCCGCATGTCCAAGGTCACCGCAGATACCAGCCCGAGCGACCCACTTCGTCGCATCCTGCAAGCCCTCGTCGTCGCCGTCCTCGTGCCTCGCGGCCACGAGGGTGTCCCCGGCTCCGAGCCCTTACGCGCATGCATCGAAGCCGACGAGCACGAGGAAGAGGAGCTCGAGGGAAGGGCGCCGACGCTCGTGGAGCTCGAGCCCGCCGTCGAGGCCGTCTTCCGTTGAGACAGGCCGGACGCGAACTGTCCGGCTGCTCGCTCCGCTGGCCGCAGATCTGAACGAATGGCGTCTCGCGCAGGGCAGACTCGACGATAGCGCGCCCGTGTTCCCCAAACAGAGAAGGCTCGACGTGGAGCGACGTGACGTGGCGAAACTGGCGCCGGCGCGTCTTCGCGCCCGCGGCGGCCAAAGCTGAGCTGGGACCGACAGCGCGCCCCTACCACCTACGCCACTCATTCGTGTCGCTCTTGCTCCTCGAGGGCGCCACGGTCGTCGAGGTCGCACGGCAGGCGGGGCACTCGCCGACGATGACCCTCTCGACCTATGCCCATCTCTTCGAGGAGCTCGAAGGTGTGGAGACGCGCTCGGCAGAGGACGAGATCAGGCGCGCGAGGGAGGCGTTGCGAAGCTCCCGTACCCGTTTGTACCCGAAACCGCGTCGAAGGCTCCTCGGCGCGGAGGCAAAACCCCTGCAAATCAGGCAAAGCCGACGCCCGGACTCGAACCGGGGACCCCTTCATCATGAGTTAAGCGCGTCGGCCAGGCGGATTCCGCGATTTCCCTGCAAAAGCGAAGGACGCGCCGGGACGGCTAGTCCGTAGAAGTCCGCAGAAGTCCAGAGTGCTCCAGCGATGTGTTCCAACGGTGTTCCAATCGATCGACCTGACGGCGTTGCGTTCTGCCCATGCACGCTCAGCGCCTTGGGACCGGGCAGAACGCCCGTTGCCAGGTACCCGTGGGCTGAGCGCCGGGCTGGGTGCACGCGTACAGGAATTCCTCGTCGTCGCCGTCTCCGACTGGCTGATTCACGAACACTCGGGCGCCGCGTCGCCTTTTGTGGGTCTGCTCGCGGTGCGTCGAAGACCCGCGTACAGTGCGGCGATGATTGCGGCCGTACCGCGCGTCAAACCGAAGCTGCGGGGAGTGTTCCACGAGCTCGGCTTCTACGCCGCCATCGCCCTCGGCGTGCCGCTCGTGCTGACGGCAGATCCTGGCCGGGCGCGGATCGCCGCGATTGCGTTCGCGAGCTGCCTCGCCGGGTGCTTCGGCGCGAGCGCCCTGTACCACCGGTGCTGTCCGTCGTCTGGAGCGGCGCGGTCGTGGCGATCATGCTGAAGCTCTTCTGGGTGCGCGCGCCCAAGTGGCTTTCGGCCGCGATCGGTCTGGCACTGGGATGGATCGGCGTAGTGGCGTTCTCACAGCTGCTGAAGGTCGGGGTGGTCGGCCTGCTGCTCGTGGTTGCCGGCGGACTCCTGTATTCGGCAGGGGCGATCGTTTACGCGCGGCGACGTCCAGACCCCGCACCGCATGTCTTCGGCTACCACGAGCTCTTCCACGTGTTCACGCTCGCCGCCGCCGGCTGCCAGTTCGCTGCGATCGCGTTCTTCGTCCTCCCTCGGGCCTAGTCGAGAGGCCAGGACAGCCGCCTCCCTGCTTGCTCGCGATGCAGGCAAGGAGTGAGTGCATGGCGACCGGAACCGTCAAGATGGTCCCCCCGGTCGGATTCGAACCGACGGCCTCGCACATCGCGACTGACGCGGTCCAAGGGGTAGAAGGGCCACGCGCAAGGAGAGTCCGTCCAGTAACTTCGTGCCAAGGAAGCCAACGGCGGACCTTCTCCTTCCTGGGCCGCGAGCGGAACTGCTCGCGTTCTGGCCCAAGCGTCGTGGGTTCACACTCGTTCTTGAGCGGACCAAACTCGCGCCCGACGGCGGCGTGCACGCTCAGCTATGACGGCGGAAGGCCAGCCGGCCTAGAGGCAGTCGCTTAGGCGCTGCGCCTCCGGCAGCGAGGCGAGCGTCTTGAGCGTGGTGTTTTCGATCTGCCGGATGCGCTCGCGCGTGACGCCGAAGCTGCGGCCGACCTCGTCGAGGGTTCGCGGCTGACCGCCATGTAGGCCGAAGCGGAGCTCAATCACCCGGCGCTCACGCTCGGGCAGCGACTCGAGCGCCCGGTCGATGTCCTCGCGGCGGAGCGAGACCGAGGTCGCGTCCAAGGGCGACTCGGCCAGCTCATCCTGGACGAGGTCACCGAGCTTTGAGTCCTCCCGTTCGCCGAGCGGCTTCTCGAGCGAGACCGGCAGCTGCGCCATGCGCAGGATCTCGCGCACCTGCTCGGTCGTCAGCTCGAGCTCCTCGGCGATCTCGTCGGGCCGCGGCTCGCGCCCGAGCCGCTGCACGAGCTCCCGCTGAATGTGTGCGACCTTGTTTAGCCGCTCGAACATGTGCACCGGGATGCGGATCGTCCGCGCCTTCTCGGCGACCGCGCGCGTGACCGCCTGCCGGATCCACCAGGTCGCGTAGGTGGAGAACTTGAAGCCCCTGCGATAGTCGAACTTCTCGACCGCCCGGATCAACCCGAACGAGCCTTCCTGGATCAAGTCGAGGAACGAGAGGCCGCGGCCCACGTG
>WNFZ01001682.1_pt1 | contig 21237 bp, 20 predicted proteins | sample 5400081 | NCBI WGS metagenome assembly WNFZ01 (sample SAMN13153365, study PRJNA577476) | soil metagenome | isolation source: 80 cm soil or saprolite under grassland replicate 1 | place: USA:California | collected 2016-06-15
CTGACGCTGCATTCGGATCGTGGCAGCCCCATGCGGGCGAAGAACACCGCGGAGCTTCTCGTCGATCTCGGTGTGGCAGCGAGCTTCTCGCGGCCCCGCGTGTCCAACGACAACCCGTTCTCCGAGGCACAGTTCAAGACGCTGAAGTATCGGCCCGAATTTCCTGAGCGCTTCGAGAGCCTCGAACAGGCGCGCATTCATCTGCGCCACTTCTTCGCCTGGTACAACGACGAGCATCGCCACTCCGGCATCGGCTTCATGACGCCGGCGATGGTGCACTTCGGCCGCTCATCGGCGATCGACGAACAACGCCGTCGCGTCCTGCGTGCGGCCTACGCCGCGCACCCCGAGCGCTTCAAAGGACGCCTGCCGACGCCGCCCGCGTTGCCCGACGTGGTCGGCATCAACTTGCCGCAACCTCAACCCACGGAGACACCCAATGCCCTGACGACGACCCCCGCGTTGCACACTAATTTCTCAACCGAGGTGTCTCAAAGTCATTGACATATTCCGTCACCAAGGCCGGCAATAGCTCGGCGCGGCGCGCACTGGTGGAAGCAGCATGGTCCTATCAATACACCGCGAAGGTGAGCGCACTGATCGCGCGTCGCCAAGCCGATGTACCCAAAGCCGCGCTCGACATCGCCTGGAAGGCACAAGTGCGGCTGTGCGCACGGTTTCGCAGACTTGCGGCACGCAGGATCAACCGCAACAAGATCGTGGTGGCGATCGCGCGCGAGCTCGCCGGCTTTGTGTGGGCCATTGCGCAACACGTCAAGCCCATTTGATTGATGCACCTCGACGAACGCAGAAAGGAGGCAGCGCACCCGTAGCCTTGACCCTTCAGCTCGATAGGCGAGGTGACGCGCTCGCGGTTGGAGAATCCTCGGACGGATTATTGGATCGCAATCGCTGCGACACCCCAGACGTTAGAGCGAGGCAGCTCCATGACGAACAACAGTCTTGCGGCTAACCAACGCCCGCATATCAGTTTGATCGACCGTCGTCACAGATGAGCCCGTCGCCTCGCCTATCGGGCTTGCTTGTCCCTACGATGCTCGGGAAGGCAGAAGTTCTCGCGCCCTCTTGACAACGGAAGCCATATCAATCCGCAGGTCCCAGGTTCGAGCCTTGGTCGGGGAGCCAAATCAATCATGCGTTGCGCGCGGATTCTGCGTTACGTTCTACTCGCGGTGTGCCCAAAAATGGGCCAAGAAAATCCGCGGGTCGTGGTCGACTTCGGCAACTCGCCCGAGTTCTGGCTGAATCTGCAGGCCGCGTATGGTGCAGCAGAACGTCACGCCGCCGCGAGAATCGAGCGCGAGGTGTCGCCGCGAGAGGCGGCATGATGGTGGATGAGCACGCCACCAGGCGGCTTGCGTCGAGGAGTCTGCGCGTGAGAATCGCGTAAATCAGTCCGGCTCAGTGGCGCTCAGTGCGGAAGAGGTGCGAGGGCCGCCGCAACACAAGGGATTGATAATAATGGCACTTTTTACCAAAGAAAAAGCTACGAACCAGGGGTCGTGGGTTCAAATCCTGCCGGGCGCGCCATTTTTTAAAGGTCCATTCCGGACACATAGGTAACGGTTTATACCGGAGACATAGGTAACACTTTTGCGGCGAAAGGGTTCTCGGCGCTGGCGAGTCGACCCGTCTCGTGATCGAAGAAACCCAAGTCGTATTCCATAAAGCTGACGAGCCAGATTTTATCGCTGACCTCCTTGATGCCGATGTTCTGGCCGGCGAAGACGGTGCTGAGATTGATCTTTCGCCGGCCGACGCAGATGCGACCGCACTGCGTGACGGTGATGGTTCGATCATGGAAGGGGTAGTGAAGCTCGCTTAAGCCGCGATAGGGTCGAGGGGAGCGGTGGTGGAGCTCGGCCGGATATTTCATGTTGAGCGCCTGGTGCGGCCGCTCGTTGTTGAAGCAGTCGATGAAGTCGTCGAACTTCGCTTGCTGCTGGAGGAAGTTCTGTGCTGCCGGCTTGGTGGCTTCTTTCTTCAAGGTGAGGTGCATGCGCTCGTGGCGGCCATTCTGCTGGGGATGACCGGGCTTGATACGCTCGATCTGAATACCGAGGCGCAGCCACCAGACAGCGAGCTTGCTCAAGCCGAACACCGCATGTGGGCTGGCGAAGGGCACGCCGTTGGCGGTGCGGATGGCTTGCGGTAAGCCGAACTCTTTGAACGCACGCTCGAAGACGCTGAAGGCGTAGATTTCCTGGGTGGTCGACAACGCTTCACAGCTCAGTAGGTAGCGGCTGGCGAAGTCGCTGATGGTGAGCGGATAGCAATAGCGTTTGTCGGCGAGCATGAACTCGCCTTTGTAATCGGCGCACCACAGATCATTCGGTCGGCTGGGGTTGGACAGCGTCGTGCCCTGCGCCTTGTAGCGGCGTTTGCGGCCGTGGTTGACCAGGCCATGGCGATCGAGCACCGCGTGCACGGTGCTGATCGCCGGAGTCGGGATGTCGCTATGGAGCCGCCTGAGCTTCTCGCGGATCTTGGGTGCACCCCAGCTCGGTCGCTCACGCTTGAGCTGAACGATCAGCTTCTCGATCTGGAACGGAAGCTGGTTAGCTTGCCGATAAGGTCGTCGACTGCGATCGGTCAGTCCTTCAAGCCCGCAATCCTTGTAGCGCTGGAAGATCTTGTAGCCGGTCTTGCGCGAAACATCAAACTCGCGGCACAGCGCCGCCATTTTCTCGCCATCGAGCAAACGCGCTACAAAGCGAAGCCGTTCGTCCATTTTGTAACACTCCTGCCACGGCATTTTGGTCTCCCCAAAGGCCTGAAGTGTTACCTATGTGTCCGGAATGAAGTGTCACCCTTGTCTCAGGAAGGGCAGGGTGCCTTACGAGCGTCGACTGCCTAATAATTAGGCAATTGGAGATATTCTAAATACCCAATTGGATTTATTTCACGCCCGCAATGATCGGCGTTTCGTTCGGCCGCACCGTCGTGTGGCACGTGACGAGATAAAGGCGGGGGCCAAAGCAAGCCGCGCCATGGGAAGCGCACCCTCCCACGACGTGCCGGTTGCGATGATGGGCAAGCTGCCGCTCCGATGCAAAACTCTCGCTCTCAGCCTGTATCGCGATTTCGACACCATTGTGATGGACGCCGACGGTATCGGGATGCCCAAGCAAACTCTTGGTCAGGTTGCCGATGCATTGCAGAAATGCGTTGCGTGCCACAATCCTTACCAGGTCAAGAGGGCGCAAGGCCAGTCGCCTGGGCCGTTGAATCAGATGACGCTGAGTATGGCGATGTACGTGACTTCTTTGCTGGTACCGAACCGCGCGTGATGAGGACTACCCCCGACGAGCGCGATTCGTCGGCTCGGCGTGAGCCGTCGGGCGGGCGCTTGCTCGCCGGACTGGCCGGCCTGTCGCCCGCGTATTTCGGCATGGTCATGGCAACGGGCATCGTCTCGCTCGCGGCTTACCTGCTGGCCATGCCAGGCATCGCGCGAGCACTGTTTCAACTCAACGTAGTCGTCTACGCCGTGCTGTGGTTGCTGACGCTGCTGCGCATGGCCCGCTACCCGCGCCTGCTCTTCGGCGACATGGTCGATCATCTCCGCGGGCCCGGATTCTTCACTACCGTGGCCGGGACCAGCGTCCTCGGGAGCCAATGCGTGTTGCTCGCGGCCGACTATCGCGTGGGCGCCGCGCTCTGGGTCGTGGCGATCCTGCTCTGGATCGGACTGACCTACACGATATTTGCGGGCTTCACCATCAAGGAGCGCAAACCGACCCTGGATCAGGGGATTAGCGGTGCGTGGCTGCTCGCAGTCGTGGCAACGCAATCGATCGCGGTTCTCAGCGCGCTGCTCGCAGCTCATATCGACCAGCCTTACAAACTGGAGATGAACTTCCTCGCGCTCTCGATGTGGCTGTGGGGTGGCATGCTTTACATTTGGATGATGTCGCTGATCTTCTACCGTTACACCTTCTTCCCGTTTTCCCCGGGCGATCTCTCGCCACCGTACTGGATCAACATGGGCGCGATGGCGATTTCGACGCTGGCAGGCTCGCTGCTCATCATTAATGCGCCCGACGCGCCCTTCCTGCTTTCGCTGCTTCCCTTCATCAAGGGTTTTACGGTCTTCTACTGGGCGACGGGCACCTGGTGGATTCCCATGCTGGTGGTGCTCGCCCTGTGGCGCTACGTGTACAGGCGCTTTCCGATGAAATACGATCCGCTCTATTGGGGCGCGGTCTTTCCCATTGGCATGTATGCGGCCAGCACCCAAGAGATGATCGAAGCGATGGGATTCGATTTTCTCCGATTCCTGCCACCGGTCTTCTTGTATATCGGGCTTGCCGCGTGGACGTTGGCATTTGCCGGGCTTGCCTTCGACGTGCTGCGCCGCGTCGGCGCGCTTCGATCCTAGGCGTTCGTGAACCCATGCCAGCGGCGGGATGGCAATCGGGGCAGATCAGGGAAATGTTTCTCGGCTGCTGTGAGCCGGCCGCCGCAATCGATGCGCACATCAATGCCGGCGATGCACCAAGGCGGCCACCCAGCGGCCGATGGAAACGTGTTCAGCGCCACCAGCAGCTTGCGGCCACGGCGGTGAACGTACGCGATGCCTTCACGAAGGGCCGATATGTCGAAGTTGACTCCGCAGAACGTGCGGGCATTGGTTTCGTCGCGGAAGCCGACGTAGACGCAGTCGGCGCCGTTGTCGACCGCCGCCTTAAGCGCCGGAAGTCCCCCGGCGGGACAGGTTAGTTCCGGGCGTTGAGTGGGATATCCCGGGGCGGGTTTTGGGGGCGGGGGGCACCGCGGAACGCTGGATGCCAGGCATCCGACTCGCGAATGCCTTGATGCCGATCAAGTCCGCCGCATCGGGCCTGACCACCGTGTTTTGGACCGGCCCGTGCTGTCTGGTTCACACGTCGAGGCTGCAGCACTCGGCCAAAAAAAAAGTCGCACAATGTCTCTGCAACCCCGCGCGGATCGAAAGGCCGGCGCCGTGAATTCCTTCTGGTCTAGCCACGCAATCCCGACAGCTTCTGGAGCTTCAAGCACGTATTGAAGTTCGTCTCCAAGAAGTCCGCATTTCTGCCTGTGGGTGGCGAAATTGTAGTCAAGCAGGAATCGGAATCTGAAACAGACCCCCGAGGCGGATCGGGACAAAGCTGCCGAGCCATGCCGAGTACGCCTTGTGCAACCACCGCCACCGCGACAAGCTTGAGCCCATGAAGCGCCGCTTGGCCCGCGGGCCCGGAAAGCTACGGTAATAGCGCTGCAAAGGCGAACAGCAACGCGGCCGATGGAAGCGTAAACGCGGCAAACGCGACCAGTGCGCCGGACCATCCGGCGCGCAGCAATCCAAGACTGAACCCGAGCTGACTGCTGGCCGGCCCCGGCAGGAACTGACACAGGGCGAGCAGGCGCGCGAACTCAGCGTCCTCGATCCACTTGCACCTCTCGACGAATTCCTGGCGGAAGTATCCGAGGTGCGCAATCGGACCGCCAAAAGAGGTAAGACCGAGCTTGAGAAACGCGCCGAACACCTCCAGGACGTTGTGACCGCTCGCCGCTCGCGGGCGCTCGCTCACGGATCGAGCCCGCGAATCGTCGCTCATCGCTCAAGCGTGCCTGCCCGGCACGACAAGGCACGCGTGCCGCGTCGCGCAGACGCGCGCAATCGGCCGCGGCTGGCCACCAGCCGCCGTTCTTCTACCAGCTTCTCGCATGGCACGGGACGCTGCATCGCATTTCGGTGGAGCTTGCGGCCCCGTCGGCATGATGCGCATCCTCGGCGCAGCAGCGTTACCAAGCTCGCAACGTGACGCCCATGCACGCATTGAGCGTGCACTCGCGAAGGTATAAGCGGGCGCTGCGGCAAGCGCCGCCTGCTCGAGCGGTCAGTCCTCGAGATAGATTCCGTTGTGGCCCACCGAGTGGGCGGCGCTCGAGTTCGGAAAGTACGTGAGGCCATGGGGACCGGCGTCGGTACGGATCGAGCGGATCACTTCGCCGCTCTTCGTATCGATGACCGCAACCTCGCCGTGGTAGCGGCCGGTGATCCAGAACTGCTTGCCGTCGGGCGATAGCTGCCCCATGTCCGGACTGCCGCCGATCTTCCACTCCTTGACGACCTTCTTGGAAGCGACGTCGATGACCGAGATCGATCCACCAAGGCGGTTGCTCACGTAGAGCAACTTGCGGTCGTGGCTCAGCAGGATGCCGTGCGTGCCTTTTCCGGTGGGGATGAACGCGATTTCCTTCCACTGGTCCGGGTCGATCACGTGAACGCCGTTCTTCTTCTGATTGGCGACGTACATCAGATTGCTTCCGGGAACGCGAACGACGTCAATCGGCAAGCCGCCGACTTTCATCGTGGCCGCGACTTCCAGCTTGCCGAGATCGACCTTGACGAGCGTGCCCGAATACTCCGTGCTCGTGACGAGATAGCTGCCGTCGCGCGAAAACGCCATGTGATCGACCCCCGGCTGCGGGATCGATACGCTCTTCACCAGCGTCCACGTCTTCGGATCGCGAAAGTCCAGCCTCTCGTAGCGCTCGGCGACGACGATCGCGTACTTGCCGTCCGGCGTGAAGTAGAGGTTGTAGGGGTCGAGCACCGGGATCTCGCCGACGATCTTCGCCGTCGACGGATCGATGACGGTCAGCGAATTGCCCTTCGTGTTGTTGATGTACAGGCGCGTCAGATCCCACGACGGCGTGATGTGATGCGGTTCCGTGGCGGTCTTGTAGGTGGCGATCACGCGGAACGTGCCCGGATCGATTACTTGCACGGTGTTCGCGACCGTGTTCGGCACGTACACGCGCTCCGGATAATGACCGAGCGGGCTCATTCCGTTCTGGTGCGGGTTCGCGACGGCGGGCAACGTCACCGGACCCTTCTCCTCGTAGGCCGGAGCGGGCCCTGTGGCGGGCCCGTGGTGCATGTGCTCGTGGGATGCCATGTCGGCGGCCTGGACGACGGCCGCGAGGCCGAGGACCGAACAAGCGACCAACGCCCGACGCCCGATGCGGAGTGCGCGTTTCATCAAGTTTTCCTTCAGCGATTTCGAATTGCGTGCGGGTCGACTGCAGCGTGGGAGACGCGATGTATTGAGCGAAGCGCATCCAACGTTGTCGGCACGTGGTCACGACGCTGTCACAGGCGCTTCGGGATGAGTTTGATCCACGACAAGGTCTGCAGTCGCGGAAAACGATCGGTAGGCTCGGGACAGCGGCTGCGGGCGCCTAGAAGAGATGCCAAAGCGCGCATTGGTTATCGGCCGCGAAGTCCGATTCCATCACCGGTACCGTCGGCACCAACGACAGCCGCTCGTCAATCGACGGATCGTGCGGCGCCCCTGACCAGTTGAGCCGGCGAATGGGACTCGCATCTATGTCATGGCGGACAAGAAGCCGGTACCGCGGACGCATAAAGAAACCGGCCTATCCGGACGGCGCGAATTATTGCGGAGGACAACCTTTCGGATTGCCCATTGTTCATCGACGCGAGCGCGGCCGAATGGGTCAAGCGAGTGTTCGGCCGCGAACTCGTGGCTTGGGCGGGCGGCGCAATAAAGCTAGTCGTCGCGTGCCACATACAAGCGCGCGACGAGCGCTGCAATGTCATCGACGAACTCACGATGATGACGACGAACCCGCAATGGATCCCGCTCGAGTAACTTTACGAAGCCGATGTCGTAGCGAAGCTCGATGTTGAGCAGCGAGCCTTCATCAGACCGCTTCGCTACGACGCGGCCGGCGCCGCCTGGTTTCCCAATTTTCTGCTGCTCGATGGAGGCGGCCGAGCGTTCGCGCTCGACATGCTCAGCGCATTTGCGAGCGAAGCCGATCGTGCCGCCAACCTGGACGCGATCGGCCGCCGAGAACCGAGGGGCTGGGTATGGGACACGGCACGCGTGCCGCGCACTTTCCGGGTCACGCTTGCTTCGGTTGTATGTTGAAGGCGCCCGATTGCGTAGTCGCGAACTGTGAGCTCATCTCGGCGTAAGGCGCCGGCGTGCACGCGTTCGCCGTACTGTTTTTCGTCTCGGTCGGCATGCTCTTCGACCCGACCGTTGTATTGAACGAGCCGCTGAAGGTGCTCGTCGTCGTCGCGATCATCATCGTCGGCAACCCGCTCGTCGCAGCGACGCTCGTGCTCCTCCTGCGATACCCGCTCAGCACTGCCCTCACGGTGTCGGCGAGCCTCGCCCAGATTGGCGAGTTTTCGTTCATCCTGGCCGGGGTCGGCATGTCGCTGGGTTTGTTGCCCGCGGAGGGACAGAGCCTCATCCTGGCCGGCGCCCTGATCTCGATCGCCTTGAACCCCCTCGTGTTCTCCATGCTCGATCCAGCGCTCGGTTGGCTGCGAAGCCGGTCGCAACTCGCGCGTAGGCTCGAGCGTTCGGACGATCCACTCGCGGAACTGCCGACGTCCACCGAGCAGAAATACCTCTCCAGCCAGGTTGTTCTGGTTGGATACGGCCGGGTAGGTCGGCACATTGCGAGGGCGCTCCACGATCGAGGCATTCCGTTCGTGGTCGCCGAGCAGAACCGGGAGGTGGTCGAGCAGCTGCGCGACGCCGGGCAAGCTGCGGTCTACGGCAATGCGGTCGAACCCGCAACATTGATCCAGGCGCATGTCGCCGAAGCGCGCATGCTCGTCATTGCGACACCGGAGACAGTCGAAGTGAGGCGGATGATTCAAACCGCGCGCGCGCTCAATCCCGGCATCGAGATCGTAGTGCGCAGCCACAACGAGGAGGAAGCAGCGCTACTGGAGGGCGAGGGCGGCGGGAAGGTGTTCGTCGGCGAACGGGAACTCGCCCAATCGATGACCGAGCATGTCATCGGACGCATTGAGGCCCGACACGCGTCATCGGAGGGCCGCAGCGTGGTTCAGAGCTAACGCGTAGGGCGGACAGCCGGTAGCACGAGCGAAGATGGACACAAGACGCACCGATCGTGCGAAGAAAGCGGATGCGTGAAAATCGTGTGAATCCACCCGGCTCCGTGGCGCTCAGTACGGAAGCGATGCGAGGGTGGTCGACCTCGTGATCGCGGCCCGAATCGCTGCTTCGGGACGCCGGTCGCTCATTCGCCACTGACGCTAAGCTCAGTGACACGTTCTTCGCATGGCACCCGCGGCATTCGCACTGTGAACGCGGCTCCTTTGCCGGGGCCCTCGCTCTCGGCGCTGATGTGGCCCTGCTGCGCTTCGACCAGCGACTTCGCGAGCGCGAGCCCAAGGCCAAGACCGCGACGCGTGCGATCAAGCGGCGGATGACCTTGCACGAACACGTCGAAAATGCGTAACAACTCATCGCCGAGGATGCCATCGCCCGTATCTTCCACCCGCAATAGGGCTTCCGGCCCCTCGGTGATGACGCTCACGGTGATCGTTCCGGTCGCGGGCGTGAACTTCAGCGCATTGTCCACGAGGTTCGTCAGAACCTGCGCCATGCGATCCGAGTCGGCGTAGATGCAGACGCTCTCGCCTTTCACGCTCAACTGGTGATCGGCGCTACGTCCTGTACGCACGAAGTCGCCCACGCAGGTGGCTGCCAGCTCGAAAAGATCGACCTTTTCACTCACCAGCGCGAACTTGCCCGAGGTGACGCGCGCCACATCGAGCAAGTCGTCGACGAGCTTCCTCAAGTGCTCCAACTGTCGCTTCATGATGGAGATCATCGACGGACCTGTGGCAGGCGTCTGCCCCATCACCGTGGCTGCGTTGCTGATGGCCGCCAGCGGATTGCGCAGTTCGTGTCCAACCATCGCCAGTAATTGATCCTTCGCCCGATTGGCCGCATCGGCTTCTTCCCTGCGCGCTTCGGCCGCGAGCCGGCGTTCGCGTTCGATCGCTTCCGCTTCCCGAGCGCGGCTGCCGGCATCGATTGCTCGATCGATTTCGACCAGCTCCGAAGACAAAAAGGCTGTACCCGGCAAGGCCACGGGTTTCCCGGACGCCTTGGCGGCCAACGCCAGCATAGGAGATCGCAGGCGGCGGCCGAACCACAACGCAAGAAGAATGCTCGTGACCAGGCCGATAACGCCAACCACGCCGGTGCGTAACAGCCCAATCGCCACTTCGCGGTCCGCATCGGCCTTCAGAACAGTGAACGCCACCGTCCATCCCGTGACAGGCGACCGAGCATAAGCAAGGTACGCGGGTTCGCCCGTAAGCGCCGTTACCGTGCGTATTCCCGTTGCCGGGCCTTCTTCTAACGGAACGCCGAATGTCGCCGGAACTTTTGTGGCGACCAATTCCGGTTGCAGCGAGCGCGCGACGATGAATCCGTTGCCATCGATTAGCGTCGCGCGTCGGCCCGCACTCTGCAGGTCGACGCGGATCAGATCGATAAGGCCTTGCGGCGGGAACGTCATGCTGACCACGTAGCCGATAGCGCCGTCGCGGACGACGGGTGCGTTAACCGCGATCACGGGGCGCTTCTGCGCAATGGACGTGAACAGGTGAGAGTTGTTAGCGGTGCCCACGGCAAAGACTTTGCGGATATCGCGAGCTGTGCCGATAGGAAGCTCGCGTTCTCCAACTGGTGCGCTATCCGTCGCCAACCGGTTGGGCAACGGCATCCCAGCCTGCAGGCTGGTATTGATGAGTTGCGGGCCCGAGCGATCGGTGAGTACGATCCAGGACCCCGGCCAACGCTCGGCCACCCGAGACGCTTCCCGGGAAAAAGCCGCTATATCGCCGCGGTCGATCGCCTCGGAATCAGCCAGCGTTTCGAGGCTGGAACGAACAGTGCCGATCTCTCGATCCACCGCTAGAGACAACGCTTCCGCTGTCCGCAACATGCCTTGATTGCCCGAGTCGCGCAGATCCTGGCCCCTCCACCACGCCAGCAATCCGAAAACGGCCACCAGTGGCAAGACGGCGAGCAGGACCAGCGCTATCTGGTAGCGGCTGAATGGCCAGGACTTGTTGATCGATGGGAGCGGCATTGCGGTTAGCTGATCACGTGGTCAACAGCTATGCCGGATCATTCGCCCTGGGGTGCGGGGTGTCAAACCCAACCTACCAGGTGATCATCGAGGGATATTAGGTGTGAGGGTATGTAAAGGGTCACGTTGCGTGAGAAGTGCGTGAGAATCCCGTAAATCAGTCCGGCTCAGTGGCGCTCACTACGGAAGCGATGCGAGGGCCGCCGTGGCGCAACTTGTTGATAATAGTGGCGCTTTTGACACCCTGCGAACCAGGGCGTCGTGGGTTCAAATCCTGCCGGGCGCGCCAGTCATTAACGAAGCTGGGCACTCACCCAGTTTTCTTTTTTGCATGAAACCGATGGCGTCCGCTACCCTGCGGTGACTGCCCTGAACGACGAGCTCGTTGCCGTCGAGTTTGATTTCATCGACGAGCAGCCGCAGGTATGCTTTGCCCAGGCCCGACTTCGGATCGGCGAATCGCTCTTTGAGCGCGAGGCAGAAGGCGTTGACGGTGTCGGCGTTCACGCGGCGCACGGCGAGCGCCTGCCGGTCTTTGAGCTTCGCCATTTCCGTTAGTATTTCGCAGCGACGCGCCTTGAGCTTCTGGGTGCGCGTGCGCAGCGTCTCGTCGATCGATACCGCGCCTTCCTCGATGGCCTGATACAGCCGGTCCAGTCCGATCGAGGCGCGTTCGAGTTCTTTGGTCAGCGTGATCAGCCGCGCATCTTCGGCGGTTTTCGCCTGCCGCTGGTGGCGCAGCAGTTCGTTGAGCATCAGCGAGACACGCTGCGGTGTGAATACGCGCTCGGAAAGCGCATCGAGAACCTTTGCGTCGGTCTGCTCGCGGGGGAGATTCTTTGCGGTGCAAGCGTCCCCGCTCTTGGCGAGGCGTGTAGTGCATTTGTAGTAGCGATAGCGGCCGCTCTTGCCGGACATTTGGGTCATACCCGCACCGCAATGCCCGCATTTGAGTAAACCAACGAGCGGTGCCGGCGATGACACCACGCGCGGCGGCGCGGTCTTCGGATCGCAGCTTGCCCTGCGCTTCGCCGCCCGCTCGAAGATGCCGGCATCGACGATCGCAGGGACGGCGACGGCGATCCATTCGGGCTGGGGGCGCTCCTTTCGCGTCCTGGAGTTGCGGCGGTTGAAGTAGAAGCATCCGCGGCATAGAGCGGGTCGGAGAGCAACCGGTTGATCTTCTGGATGCGCCAGGGACGTCCCCGCATGGTCACGCCTTGGCCGTTCAGATGAGTGGCGATCGCCTTCATCCCCAGCACGTTGCCGTCGTGGCCCTGAAGGTAGAGGCGGTAGATCTCGCGCACGCTTTGCGCTTCCAGAGGATCGATTTCGAGCCGGCGCTTGCGCCGGCCGCGGTTGCCGAGGGCATCGGTGGCTATCGCGCGATAGCCAAACGGCGGCACAGAACGACCGCGCGCCTGAACGGCAAGCTCACGTATGAAGTATTCCTCGGGCAAAGCGACGAGGAAAGTTGGGAGCTCACGAACTACAACGACGTGACCTCGAAGTTGCCGAAGACGCGCACCTCGATGCTCGACGCGTCGAACAACCTCCTCTACGACAGTTACGGCAATCCGACGCAGATCACGGTGACCACGTTCGACGGTACGGGGCTATCCGAAGGCTACAAGAAGGTCACCAGTAACACGTATCTAGCGCCCGACATCGTCAATTGGATGATCGGCCAGCTCGGCACGGCCACGGTGACGAGCTACTTGCCGGCGAGCCTTGGCAGCCAAACGCGCACGTCTTCGTTCACGTACTACTGCGTCGGCAGCGAGGCGTGTCCGAGTACGCTGTACCGCGGCCTCATTGCGAGCGAAACGATCGAACCCGACTGTTACGCCAGCGGCCCGAGCTGCACGTATGGCCAGAAGACAACCTACCGCTACGACGCGTTCGGAAATCGCATCGAATCGATCGTAAGCTTCTATGACTCGTCGGTGCTGATGTCGCGCAAGACCGAGAGCACGTTCGATAGCGCGGGCCGCTTTCCGGTCATGAGCGAGTTGGTAAGGGACTCCATCGGCGGGCCCGGAAGCAAGCGTGAGTACCGCTCGTTCGACCGTCGCTTTGGAAGCGTCATCGCCAAGACCGGTCCGGATCTAATCCAGACCTACGCCGAGTACGACGGCTTCGGTCGCAAGGTGCGTGTGAGCGCCTGCAAGGTCTCCAATCCCGATCCTGCGGTCTCGACTTGCAATCCGAATGTCGGCACAGGCTTGCTCGGCCAAACCGCGACGTACTGGGAGGCGAGCGGTCTTTCGACCGACGAGAAGTATCGTGTCCGCCAGGTTTCGAGCGGCGCACCGGAGCGTCGCGTCTATTACGACATGCTGCAGCGGGAACGTCGAACGGAAATAGCCGCATTCCAAAGTGCCGCCTTTGCCACGACGACGATCGGATACGACTCCCTTGGTCGCAAGAGCAGCCTCACGCGTCCGTACGCCAACAGTGCCGGCGCGTCTACCAACCGCACGACAACGTATACCTATGACGTGCTCAATCGGGTCGTCCAGGAAACGCTGCCGCTAGGCTGGACGAAGACCACGTACGAGGTCGTGAGCTACACCGATCCGGCGATGGGCAGCACGACCGCGAACCGGAGCCAAGTCACGGTCGAACGGCAGAACTTCGACGCTGGAGTCCCTGCGAACCAAATCACCCGACGCGTGCTCAACAGCCAGGGCCAGACGATCCGCATCCTCGAGGCAAACAACAGAGTCACCGTCAATGCCTACGACCCGGCGGGTAACCTCACGTGCGTGACGCCGTCGGGCACGGTGCCGTCAAGCTATCGCTGCACGACCGACGCGAGGAGCGCGTATCAGGTTGCAGTGAGCTACGACCTGCGCGGGCGCAAGAGCGCGATGAACGACCCGGACATGGGGTCGTGGACGTACGGCTACAACGGCGTCGGCGAGCTCGTGAGCCAGATCGACGCCAACGGTGCGGTCACCTCGCAGCAGTTCGACAGCCTCGGAAGGCTTTTCTATCGGGCGGAAGGAGCAGTCTATACGCGCTGGGTCTTCGACGACACGACGAGCTGCAGCTCGGACGGGGCGGTGAACCGCGGGCGGCTGTGTAGTCTCAGCGTCGACAACGGCGCGTTGAAATCGTATCACTACGACGACTACGGGCGGCTCTACAGCGCCCGCACGACGATCGTCGACACGACGGGGCTTGGGCGAAGCTTCGAGCAGTTCTCGCTCTACGACGATAAGAACCGACCGGCCTATGTCGCCTATCCGCAGGTCGCGCCCAACGCGATGCCCTACGCGGTGCGCCAGCGCTACAACGTCGCCGGCTACACCGACCAGGTCTACGAGGCGGCGAACCCGACGATCGTGCATTGGCAGGCGAACACCCGCTATCTGGACGGCCAGCCGTACCAATCAATCGTGGGCGGGCAGACGGTGAGCCGCAACTACGACACGCTCGCGCGCGTGTCGGCGATTACCGCGAGTGGCATTCAGAACGCAGGCTTCGGCTTCGACCAGCTCGGCAACCTCACCACCCGCTCGGACATCCGTGGCGACGCGGTGACCTACAGCGAGGGCTTCCGCTACGACACGCTCAATCGGCTGGCAAGCGCGAGCTGTAACAACACAGGCGTGTGCGGCGCCGCATCGCGCAGCTATGGCTACGATGACTTCGGCAACCTGACCTCGAAGGCTGGGACGATCATCACGTACTTCGCCGGAACCCACCGCGTGCAGAGCGCGCCGGGGCGAAGCTTCAGCTATCAGAACACCGGGAACCTTTACAGCGACACTACGCACACGCTCGGCTGGACGCCGTTCAACATGCCGAGCTATATCGCGGGCAGCGGCAAGCAGGTCGACTTCCGCTACGACGGCGATCACGCGCGCACGGTGGAGAGCCTTTCCACCGGCAAGCTCACGCTCTACGTGGGCGGCCAGTTCTACGAGCAGGTGATCGAGGGAGCGACGGTGACAGGGCGCGCCTACATCGGCTCCCCGGAAGGCGTGCTCGGCGTGGTGACGCTCAACTCAGCGGGGGTCACGGCGCGCAAGCACTGGTTCAAGGATCACCTGGGCAGCGTCATCGCCGAGCGCGACTACGCAACCGGCGCGGTGGTCTATCTTGGCTACGATGAGTGGGGCGCGCGAAGGGGCACGTTCAATCCGGCAAGCGTTGCAAGTCCGCGCGGGTTCGCCGGCCACGAGCAACTCGACGACTTCACGCTCGTGCATATGAACGGGCGCGTCTACGACCCGACCACCGGGCGGTTCATGAGCGCCGATCCGCTGGTGCAGGCGCCGTTCGATCCGCAGAGCTACAACCGGTACGGATATGTCCTTAACAACCCGCTGAGCTTCACCGATCCAAGTGGCTTCAGTTGGTGGACCGATTGGCGGCAAACGATCTTCGCGATCGCAGCCGCTGTCACGATGCAGTACTACATCATGCCAGCTTTGCTGGCTGGAACCGCCATCGAAGGCACAGTCGCCGGTTCAATGCTGACATCCGCGGCGAGTGGCTTCGCTGCGGGCGGTATTCAGGGTGGAAATCTGCAAAGCGCCATCTATGGTGCTCTAACTGCCGCGGCGTTCTACGGGGTCGGCGAGCTGGCTGACGCACATGCCCTGGGTCCATCGGACTTTCTTACACAACAACACGTCGCTGCCATTGCTGGCCATGCCGCGGTCGGCTGCGCAAGCTCTGCCGCACAAGGCGGTAGCTGTGGAAGCGGCGCGGCCGCTGGTGCATTTTCTGCGCTTGGCGGCCCGGTCCTGCCAGCGGCACAAGACTTTTCGATCGTGGGCGTCGTTGCGAACGCAATGGCGGGTGGAATCGGAGCCCGACTCGCTGGTGGCAGCTTCCAAAATGGCGCTACCACTGGTGCGTTTGGTTACCTCTTTAACGCTGTCGGGGAGAACTACGCTGCTGGGAAAGCTGCCGAAGCAAGGGTCATTGCGGCCGAAGAGGCCGCCGGTAGAGCAGTCTATAGGCAGGTCGCTCTGACAGTAAACGTTGCAGGACGAGAAGTTGAAGCGATCGCAGACTACGCGTTTAGATTTGAAGACCGGATCGTCTTTGGCGAAGTCAAGCTGGGACCGGCCGCCAAGCTTACCATCAACCAAAAGCTAGTGTACGAAGCGTTGATAAGAGGCGATGCGGTCATCGTCAACGGTCAGATAGCAAGCGGGCTCGGTGTCAAGTCCGGCGTACCAGTGGGAGAGCGCGTCGCGCTGTCGCTAGTGACAGAGAACTCGCAGCGTGCAGTGGGGCAGCTAGGTCGAATCGCAGGGGTTCGAGCCGTAGGCGGATTCACTGCACTCGGTCGATTTATGGCTATTGGCGGCGCTGTCATACCGGTCGTGGATTTCATCCAAGGTATGACATGGTCAAACGAAGCGCATTGAGGACAATGGTGCGGTGATGAGGTCAGTCGAACTGAACATCCTCGAAGCAATATCTAGGAAGCTAGAATGCGTCGGCTTCGAAACGATCGCCGACAATTCGCCACCCTTCTGGCGCCGTCCGTTTGGCGAAGGCGTGTATCTTGCCATTGGATGCACGTGTGAACGCAAGTCCGCGCAAGAAGTCAAGTTCCGCACTGCATACTTCGTTCAGTCCTGCTATGTCACTGAGGTCGAGCATGCTTTGAGCTTAAGTCCAGTCCATGATTCAGCTGTGCGAAGCGCCTTTGACGCCTGGCAAACGGTACTTACGGCCGAGTTGTTTTGGCTGGTCTTGAACGGAAGCCCGCCAAAGGAGTTGACATGGTGGTCAGCAATATCTGGCGGTGAGGAAAGCGCAGCGTCCACATGGTGGGATGACTTCTTGCACTACGGTGGCCCGTTCCTAGCGAGCATCGATCGCCTCGATCGACTCATTCATTGGATCTTGCACCTCGACGAGTATCCTCATCGTACGCGATACGGCCTTACGAAGAGTTCGTACGCAACTGAATATGCTGCCATCCTTCTTCATTACCTGGGGCGGACGGAAGAGGCGCTTCGTGAACTGCACATTGAAGAGCAAGTCGTTCGGGCGAAAGTCGCCCAAGGCCGATCGGACCAACGGGTGCTAGACGCAACACTGCGGACCAATGAGCACCTGATGCAGTTCTTCAGACGAGAAGCTGGTGATCCAGTCCAGCCGGAACGCGTTCGTCCGAGATATCAGATCCAATGTGCAATGTTCCAAGCCCCATTCTGGCACAGCGCGCGTCGTGGTCGGTGCTGACGTGTTTCGGTACCAGCCGGCCAGCAACGGCGTGATTGAACATTCGACATACGGAGACGCCGTCGATGTCTGCACGCTCGAAGCCAAAACCAATAATACGGCGGGTGAACAGGTCCATGACTACCAGGACCCAGTGACTGCGTAGAAGGATGGATTCGCAGCGGAATAGGTCGACGCTCCACAGGCTGTCCTTGACGTGACCGATGAATGTCAGCCAAGAGGGGCCATTGCTTCCGGAGTCGCCTGGCCGATAGTGGCTGGCAAGAATGCGGCGCACGACATCCTTGTCGATCTCGATTCCGAAGGCATGAGTGATCTGCTGAGCGATTCGCACGCAGCCGAAACGCGGATTGCGCCGCTTCATTTCGACGATGGCGGCGATGAGGTCGGGGGATGGTCCTTTCGGACCGGGCTTGCGACGATGCGACAAGGACGAAAACAGGAGGTGATATTTCCGATCGACCAACGCTTTGTGGAACTTGAACAGCGTTGCCGGCTTGATGAGCGCGCCGAGCTTCGGAATCCGGCGCGAGTTCACGAACAACGTGGTCAGTCCGAGCACCACACGATCGAGGGCGGTGAGATTGGGAGCGCGACGGCGGGAGCGATTGCTGATGAGCAGCTGATGCTTCAGCAACAACGACTCCGCAGCGACGGCACGTACGCCACCTGGGCGGAAGAGTTTCACCAGGGTGACCAGCAGGTGGATGGCGAGGATGAGGAATTCGCGCATGGGGCGAACCGTAGCATGACCACCGGCGTTCGCAAGACTGCACCGCACAGGGGGATTCCCTCATACTACGAATTCGCCACCCACTGGTACAGCAACGGCGATGGCCGCTATGAGAATCGGCGAAATTGCCCGCGCCGCTCGCACGGGCGCGGACACGGTCAGGTTCTACGAGCGCAGCGGGCTGTTGCCCAAGCCGGGCCGCACGCGCTCCGGCTACCGCAGGTACTCGCCGGACGCAGTGCTACGGCTGCGCTTCATCGTGCACGCGAAGGCGCTCGGATTCTCGCTCCGCGAAATCAAGGAGCTCCTCGCGCTGCGCGTCGCGCCGGGCAAGTCGTGCGCCGACGTCCGCGAGCTCGCAACGCAAAGAATCGACGAGATCGATCGACGAATCGCCGCACTGCTCCGTGTAAGACAGGCGCTGGAAACGATAAGCGCATCGTGTACGGGCGCCGGTCCGGTGAGCGATTGTCCGATCGTCGAAGCCCTCGAGAAGGAGCGCTGGAACAATGAAGGTTGAGCTGATATTCGATCGCGATTGCCCGCATTCCGCCGGCGCCCGAGATCGGCTGAAGGAAGCATTCGACAAGCGCGGCCTTCCTCCGCGCTGGACCGAGTGGGCGCGCGACGAGCCCGGTAGCCCCGATTATGCGCGCCGCCACGGCTCGCCGACGATTCTTGTGGACGGTCGCGACATCGCACCGGGGACCGAGACCGCTGGCGCAGGCGCGTGCCGGCTCTACACCGATGCAGCCGGTCGAATCAGCGGCGTGCCCGATGTGCGTGACATCGAAGCGGCGTTCCTTGCTGCGGAGTTGCATAGCGCGGGCGTGGCGCAGCCCATCAAGCGCACGTTGCCCTCGTTGCCCGTGATCGGCGTCGCGTTGCTTCCGAAGCTGACGTGTGCCGCATGCTGGCCGGCGTACACGGCACTGCTTGCGTCGTTCGGCGTAGGCTTCCTGGACTACACGCCGTACCTGCTGCCCTTGATGGCGATTGGGCTGACGCTAACGCTGATCCTGCTTGTCTACCGGGCTTCGACGCGCCGCGGATACGCGCCGTTCGCGCTCGGTGCCGCCGCCGGCGGAGTTATCTTGATCGGCAAGTTCCTGCTCGATTCGGACCTTGCACTCTACGGAGGTGCCAGCCTGCTCGTCGCAGCTTCGCTATGGAACGCCTGGCCCATGCGCAGACGGACGTCGTGTGGCGCGTGCGAGACCGAGCTGCAATAGTTCGCTGAGGCGCCGCTCCCGCACGCGCGCTGCAAGCGTTACCGCTATGACGACGCCCGAACCCGGCACCTACAAATCGCGCCTGTACCGCGCAGGCCTCGTTGTCGTCAGCATCCTCGTACTCGCGGCGTCGATTGTCGGCATCCGGTCATCGCTGCGGCCGTCAGCGACCGCGCCGAGCGTCGACTGGTCCGCAGCGGCCATCGTGGCACGCGGCCTTCCGGTTCCGAATGTCGCGTTCGAAGACGGTCAAGGCAGGAAGCGCGCGTTGACGGATTTTCGCGGCAAGGTCGTGCTGCTCAACATATGGGCGACCTGGTGCGCGCCGTGCCGGGCGGAGATGCCGACGTTGGATCGCCTGCAGTCACGTCTGGGCGGCGAGCAGTTTGAAGTGGTTGCGTTGTCGATCGATCGCGGCGGCCAGGCGGCGGTCAGGAGCTTCTACGATGAGATCGACGTTCGAGCGCTCGCGATTTACGTCGATGCCACCGTCGCGGCGCAAGCAACGCTCGGCGTCGTCGGTGTGCCGACGACGCTGCTAATCGACCGGGAAGGGCGCGAGGTTGCGCGTTACACCGGCCCGGCGCAATGGGATCGCCCGGAAGTGATCGACGCCATCCAACGCTATCTGCCGCAGCGCATGTCATGAGGCGAGAATCGCCTCACGGCAGCGCGCAAGCGCACTCCGCCTTCAGGCCGGCTGCTGGACAAAGAGCGGCCATGCGAGCCACCGTGCTTCGCTAATCGCGCTGGCTTTCCGCTTCGCGCAAAGCCACACCGAGGAATGAGGGTCGGTCACCTTGCGCGCGCTCCCAGAACGTGCGGGTCATCGATGTCGGCTCGATGCGCGAGAAATCGGAGGACACGACACTTGTGGGCGACATCCACTCCGATGGCAAGGCGAACCGCAGGTTCTTGCCGCTTCGCGCCTTAAAGGCGAGCAAGCCAACGAGATTGCCTGCCTCGTCAAACAGGCCGCCGCCGCTCGACCCGAAGTCGAATACGGCCGTCGTACGAATGACTAGACCGTCATCATAAGGATAGAGCGCGGCAATCGAGCCACGTTCGATGACGAGATGCTCGCCGCCGCCCTGAAATCCTGCCGCGAGAACGCGTTCGCCCGATCGTAATTCTTGCGAGCCGCGGATGCGGGCGATTGGAAGCTCGCCCGTTGGGACGTCGAGCACGCAGAGATCGTGCAGCGCGCTTCCGAACTGGCGTTGCGAGCTCCAGCGATTACCGCCACGTTCGATTTCAATCGTCACCGCGCCCCGAGTGACGTGGCATGCAGTCGCGACGCGGTCGGGCGCGATTACGACTCCGCTGCCGAACTGTATCGTTGGATCTTGGGATCGCTCGCTGATGTCGACCGGCGGCCTATAATGGGTCAGGAGGGGCTCATGCCGAGCACGAGACGCTGGCGCCGCGGCAACATCGCCAAGACGTTCCTGGCGGCGCTCCTTGTCGTGCATATGGCCGCATCGGCACAGGCGTGCCCGTTGCCGATGGCAGGCGTCGGCATGGCCTTCGATGAAGCGGCCATGCCCGCCGCCTGCGCCGGGCTTGCGAAGCACGCTTGCCTGGCCGCGTACATCCAGAACGATCAGGCTTCGAACAGTAGCGACGCCAGTATCGCGGCGCCGGCTGCGCGCGTCTTGCTTCTGACCTTCGCCAGCTCGTTGCAACCTGCTTCGCGCTTGATTGCCGCCGCGGTCTCATCCGTGCACTCCCGCGCGCCGCCGCCACGTCTGCTGTTTTGTCGCATGCTCGAATAGGTCGAAGGCTCTTTGTCGCGCTTAGTGCGTAGACCCGTGCTGTTTGATGGGCGTAAGGCTCCAACGACAAGGAGGCAGTCATGCGAACACTTGTAGCGGTCCTCGTAGTCATCTTCGTTGGGGGCTGTGCCACGGTTCCCGCCGGCGAGAGGATTGCCGTCTACGACCACAAGAACAACACGACGCGTTATGCGTACAGGTCGGCCGACAGCGAATTTGTCGGCACGAGCGACAAAGCGGGCGTGCTGAAGACAAAACCATCCCGCTACCAGTTCGGTCATCCGTAGACGCGTGCGCGGGAAACGGGAGAAGACGCGAGCTTCTCCCG
>WNFZ01002382.1_pt1 | contig 21217 bp, 19 predicted proteins | sample 5400081 | NCBI WGS metagenome assembly WNFZ01 (sample SAMN13153365, study PRJNA577476) | soil metagenome | isolation source: 80 cm soil or saprolite under grassland replicate 1 | place: USA:California | collected 2016-06-15
TAATCCCCTATAGCTTCTGTGCGACGGCCCAATTTGCTCTTACCCTGGGTCTTAGCTCAACTATAGTACTGGGGGTAACCATTCTTGGTTTAAAACTACACGGATTCCACTTCTTTTCTCTTTTTGTACCAGCAGGCACTCCTTTAGGTTTGGTTCCTCTTTTAACTTTGATCGAGACTGTCTCTTATGTAGCTCGCACTGTCTCTTTAGGTGTACGTCTCTCAGCCAATATGCTTGCAGGACATATACTTCTGCATCTAATAGCCTCCTTTTCATGGAAATTCATAACAGGTTCCCTAATAGGAGTACTTTTGGCTCCTGTTCCTCTTATTCTTTTAACTCTTCTATTTGGCCTGGAGATTGGTGTTGCCATAATTCAGGCTTTTGTATTCGTCTTACTTACATGTTCTTACATTAGTGATGCTATTTCTCTTCATAATGAATCTTCCTCAACCTCTTCTTCTATCAAAATTTCCCCCTCTAAAGCTTTTGGTTTTAGGAAAAAAAGAAAACATACTTAACTTCATAAGTAGTATAGATGCGTGAAGTATAAACTAAAAAGAATTCTAACAAGAAAGTTTTGTAACAACCACTAAAGGTAAATTAAAACTAGTGCCTGGGTTAATCAAGTTAAAGCTGAGCCACTACTACCGGCGGTATCAATAATTTCAATTGGTGCACCAAAATAAGAAACCTGTCTTCCTTCTTTCAAACAATTATTAACTCAGTCTTGGGCTGTCTGAATCGGATCAGTGTCAATTAAGTAAGCTTTCCGCTTTTTGTAATTTAAATACTCGACTAATAGGGCTGTAATAGTAGATTTGCCCGTACCACCCTTCTCGTTTGTAATTACTATTTTCATGTTACATATCTGATTTTACCACATCTATCACATCTGTACCTATATGAACTGTAACGTATGATGCCTTTATTTTATCTCCCTAATCTCTTAGGAAATATTTCAAGCATAAAGCCCATAGAAAATGTAAGCCTGTCACTAGTAATTTTAGAATGAACTTTTGTCCGTAGATGTAATTCCTAGGCCAAAAGGAAGAATCTCAGCAATGCATTTACGATTCCCTTAGTATCCAATATATTATTACTCCATGTTTCTTAATGATTTTGGCTATAATCAAGACAATAATTCTTCCAATTAAAGAAGAAAAAGATATTAGATTGTATGGTATATGAGTTTTTATTGGTGTAGGATAGATTAACTTCTGTTTTGATAGATTTGGATGTAGTTTAGGACTAGATAGTTTTTGATGGGATAATATCTTTGTTTTATTTGATGTTGTGGTTAAAACACTAATTCTGTTTCTATTTAGCGTACAATCTCATTGGTGATTATTCTTTAGGTATTTAATTTGTTTCTTAGGGTCCCTAGGTCCCAATGGCCATCGGTCTCAGGGACCGGCCCGGTTACCTAGCTTGCACTTGTAACCTAGGGAACTTGATAAACATTCCATTTTTGAGATTACCCTTTAAGCAAAAATCAGGGGAAAATACTCGATTATATAAGACAAGGTGGAGAAAATATACTCAATTTTGTTATCTTAGAAGAATTCTCATTACCTGATAGACCCAATGAATGAAAAGAAACACTAAAACTAGACTACATCCCTTTACTAGCCGACATTGTTACATTCCATCTGTAAGGGGAGACAGATATTTCCTATAAATCTACATTAAATCCTAAATTGTACAAACCAGATGGTACTCTACCCCCCGGTATCATTCACATTCATTTAATAACTTGAAATAAGGGGATTATATATTTATACTTACAAATACCTAACTTTAATTTGATTGACCACGAGGGAGGAAGGACAGGAAAATAGGGGAGGGGGGAATGTTTCTTTTTGTTTGTTTTTGGCAAGTTTTTTCAATCGACCCGTGGCCTGGACCTAAGGGAACTTGGTCAACGTAGGGCCTAGGTGTAATTCCTTTGTAAAAACCAAAACGAAAGAGCATGCTAAGAGGTGGACCCGCTAGTTTTGTCAAGGCATAATATAATTGGGCCTATAATAGCCAATAGTAGAATGATCCCCGTATAAATTAACCAGAGAGGGTATATAGTATATAAGCATACGCCTAATGAATTAATGTTAGAGAAGGCCGCGAAGATGGTTGTCCATTGGAGGGCTGAAGGATCAGAGATGTGAGCAATGCCCATTGTGGTTTGGTCAAACCAACTGTAAAGAGTGTCACCTCTAAATAATGGTGAGCCGGTTAGGGTCCAAAGGAACGGTGTTCCGATAAGGAATGCGATAGGATATACTTTGCTGGCCTCTTCTCCTGAAGAGCTTAATTCAGCCAGCTTGATATCGAGCATCATTATTACGAATAGAAAGAGTATGGCAATAGCCCCTACGTATATGATGAGATAACTCAGGGCTAGAAAGGTTAGTCCCAGAAGAGCTAGGTAAGCCGAGACGGTAATGAAGACAGCTATCAGGAAAAGCACAGCAAGGATGGGGTTGACCGCTGTTATAACAAAGATAGCAGAGAGCACAGCCACGAAAGGCAGTAATTCCAGTAGGAATGGACTCATTACTTTAGGGTTTGTTTTTGCTTACTTCTTGGTGCGGAACAAGTCACGTTTCCTTAAGAGTTGGGACAATTGAGTTCAGGGGAAATTTGATTAGAAGGCAATAGGGTATTAGGAAACTAGAAGATGGTAACTTTTGGTTTTGTCTGTAAACTGTAAAGGACAATTTGTCAAAGGAACTAGTCTAATGAAAAGGGAGGAGAGGGGTAAAAAGGTCACAAAACCATGGGGAGAAAATCAAACAATGAGTAACCAAAAAGGTCTAGCTATTAGAAAAGAGAGGTTTAGGGAGGAATTATTCCAAATTTTAAGGACAATATGTTGTAAGGTATAAGTCGATAACTTGGGTAGCATCCCGAGGTCCTGCAAAACTCTGTTCAATTGTTGAATAGGTCCTAACACAGCTTAAGCCTTGAGAGGCCAGTTCAGGATGCCCCTAATTAGGTTATTCCAATTGGTAACATCAATTATATATTGAGAAATGTAGACCTCTCTCTGAGAAGAATTAACAGGCATAGCAGAGGCAACACTTTCCTCAATTTGGGTGTCTGGTAAACCAAGATGGTAAGAGATTTGATCTTCATGCACTAACCAGCATTGATACCGAGTAGCAGAAAGTTGTCTATCGATAACAGTCTGTAAATTCATAGCACTCCACTACGCCAAGAAAGAACAATCTAAGGATAAAGAGAAAAAGAACCAAGAAAAGAGGAGAGGTAGCTAAGCGATAACCCCAAAACCAGAGTAGAGATGCGACAGATAGTCGAGTAAGGGATGTTCGATAAGAAAACATCATTATGAAAATATCCTTTGTTAGGTTTCCTATACTACACACTGTAAAAACCAACTCTGAAAGTGAAGAACTTCTAAACACAACAAGAAATACCCCCAATTATTGGAAATTAGGGGAAGGATAAGCTGTGGCAAAGAAAGGGAAAATAGTGGGTTTATTGGTGGTTTTGATGAGTATTGGAATGAGGTTGATATTGAAGGTTATAAGGAAGAAAGAGAGAAGGTAGATTTTAAAGGATGGAGGTATTTAGGTGTTAGAGATTTAGATGGGTTTAAAAAGAAGTATTTAGATAATAATTGGTTTGTTAAGAAGTTAGATGAAGTATATGTTGAAAAGGTTATTAAGTTTTACAGGAATAAATCTAAACATCTCTCTCAAAAGATCGAGGGAGTAAAGTTCTCAGTTTTTGAAAGTATGTGGAATTAGGAGAAGATTTGAGAAGTAAGGTAGCGAATAATTCCTATATAATATGAGAACATTATTTATGATAGCATTTTTACCTTTTCATGGTATAATTTTAACTACTTTAGATACTACAATATTTGTATTAGATTATCTTTTGAAATATTAAAGATGTAATTTCTTTTATGAATAATCCCCTTTTTTTAATATTAGATAAATTTGAATGAGCGAAGATGATAATAAATTATGAGAGATGAATAGGTTGGTGAACTGAGTTTTATAATTCTGATTTATAAATTAAGTTAGTTTTTAATGAATATTATGTACCCCCCGGGATGTCTTTTTACCTCTATGATTTTACGGGTATGAGCTATTGTTTAGTTATATTAGGCCCCCTTGGTTGGCATTCTCCTTTAAGTTTGGATTGTTGGGTGGGGCCCTGTTTCTTAGTTACTTATGGGGTCTTATGTGGTCCAGGTCCCTACTTGGCAAGCCGTGCTGGGATTTTTAGGGAATCCCCTAATTTCTAGGTAGTATTGGGCCCTATATTTCTGTTTGGTGTCTTGTTCCTTTGTCTTGATTGTAAGTATGTAGAGCATAAAGCTTGGAGCTTAAGACTAGAGCATTGAGTAAGACTTTACAGTAGTCCTTGGTTGTCAAGTATGGTTCTTTCTTTGCCTGTTCTAGTTAAGTCCTACTCTCCTCTTTCTTTAAAGAAGATAACTAAAGGTAAGTTGGATGAACAAGAAGCTAGAGCTAAAACCTTCACTCCTTTGCCTTGGTACGTCCTAGTCCTACTCGTTTCTACAGGGAGATCTTGTTAATGGGAAACTGTTTAAGTAGAGGATGCCCATACAAATAGGCGGATAAACAAAAGCATAGAAGCTTTAAGCTATACTTCTTGTATATTTCCTTTTGTCTAGTTCTATTCAGTTCTTCTAGGTTAAGATTTGTAGGTAGACATTAGGAGCGTAGAGCATGGAGCATACCTTCTCTGCACACTCTTCTTTGAACTCCTTTTAGTCTCTCTTTGGTTAGCTATCTTTAAGAGGTGAGTAAGAACTAAACTAAACAAATTGGTCTATCCCCTACACTCTTTATTATTAGCTGCTATCAGACTATCCTGGTCCTTGCCTCAGCAAAGAACTGAGAATTTCTGGGGTAAGGGAGTAGCTGCTGTGAACGGTGAATATTCTATTATCGGCAAAGTAATGGGGACATTTTCAACACTCATGAAGATGATTCATTGTTACTTTCCCTCCTTACTTATTTAGCTATACCAACTTAGCTCTACCATAAGCTCTAACTAACCCTGGCTCTTCCCTAACCTAGTAGGGGGCCTAAATCTCCCCTACCTTGGCTAGACCTATTAACTAGTAGACTTTAGCTCTTAACCTTTTCCTCCCCCACCTATTATAACCTTAACCTAGGACTTAAGTTATTCACTTAAACAAGAAGTGAAAGTGTCACCCACCTGTTCTCATTGGATGGGCTCCCTGGGGGCCCCTCTCTATCTCTGTCTAATTCTAACTCACTTTAACTCTATAACTAACTCTAAGGAGGGGGGGTGTTTTGAATAGAAGAAGAAGCAGAGGAAGGTTCATCATGAAGAGAAATAGCATCCTTGAGCCTTTAACTCCTCACCATCTTTGCTCTCTTCGTTTGTGGAGTTAGCCACTATTTGTAAGAAAGGCTACCTCAATCTCTTGCTACTGGCCATTTGGCTAACCATAGGTGTTATTTCACGAGTTTTCTCCTCTTTTCCCTCCTTTTCTCCTCTGTTTTCCCAAAGGAACTAGTCGATTGGGTTTTGACAAAATAATTACACTGTAGGCCCTAGTTGACCATGGGCCCTTAGGTCCTAGGCCACGGGTCTAATGAAAAAAGTTGGGAAAACTTCCAGGCCAAACCCTTGGCCCAAGGACGACTCCTCATGTCCAAGACCAGGGGGGGGTGCTCAGCGGCTATCGCAGGGGAACGGGGGTCTGCTCTCTATGCTCTTCCCTGTCGTTCTTACGGCTTGATGGCGGGCCATATAGATGGTCAGTATAGCCCCGGACTTTCCTATAGAGGATAGCAGTAGGGAACCTAGAGGCATAGAGTAGGCTTTGCTGTCTCCAGTCTTCCTTACCAGGTCTTTTCCTTCCCCTACCCCTCGAGTTCTTTTAAGGTATCTCTTCTTATAGTCATACTTGAAAATAGGGAGGGAAACTTCAATAAATACATAAGAAAACTGGGGATACCCAGTAAATCCAAGTCCCACAAATACATCCCACAACTCTTGGAGATTCAGGGCTTCCCCATAATCCTAGTTAAACTCAAGGTTTAATTCAAATATAAGGTAAGAGTCTAATGGATTAGCTGGGAAGATGGATAGGAAGGGAGGTGTTTTAAGAGTTCAAATTAGTACCTAGGTATCGAAGGTAAACATAATGGCCCCTACGTCACAAGATATGCCCCCACCTAGGACTCTAGTGCCTGATTACTACTCAACCTGCTTCGGCTACTTGGATACCAGTACAGCTACAGTTCTAGCCCCATACCTGCTATAGATTGGGTGTTTCCTTCAGTGATCCCTAGGGAGATAATGACTGTATACCCTGACAGATTAACCACGAAGGGTGAACAGATTCCCTTCTTCTCCTAGTGCTTCATGTGCTGCTAGCTATCCTTGCATTCAACATCATGTGCTGGTCTTCCGCCATATGGTTGATTGTTGGTCCAATCCACAAATCCTCAGTGCTTGACCTCTACTGCCAGACCAAGTTGAAGGTAGAAGTCCAAGGTAGAATTGGTATACAGTAGGTCAATGAGGCGGCATGGCAGAACCAAAGGTATCAGAGTCTGTTGGATAGAATAAGGTTTGACTCCTCCACACTTATCCAATTCCTGCTTGGGAAAACTCATTCCAAATTGCCTACCCTTGCAATCTCCTATACCTAGTCCAACTCAAGCTTGCTTTTCTCAGACCTTTTTAGCATCATCTAGACCTCCACATCCTTAGGTAGGACATCCTACTACAACCTGTAGGGTTGGTGAGGGTATTCTGCTTAACCCCTTTACTGATACCTCACCCTCACTTGGAACTCGTCCTTGATGTTACTCTTGCTTTCTAGTTAGGCCCTAGAGTCATTGAGTAGAGCCTATACTGCATTACTAGCATTATCTATCATGGGTATTGTGGTATAGATTCTCTTCAGGCATGTTTGAGATGTCACTAACCAACTAGCCATTCCTTGGGTCTCTGTTCTCTCCCTAGGTAGTAGTCCCTATTCTACCATTGGTACTCTGAAACTAAGATCCGCCCATAATGATCAACAGCCACCACTACCTGAGCTCTCTCTTGACTCTAGAGAATACCTCTACCAACAGAGGAATAGCCAGTAGAGTAGGAGTAATAGCACCACCTGTAGATACACTTCAGATATCTGCCTAGCCTTTCTCATTGGCTCGACTATCAGTGTTTTACTACCTTGGCTATAGTGCTTGAGGGAGAGACGGGATTCTGAAACTATGGACTCTAAATCGATCCGATAGGACACCACTGCCTCAGGTACCACTATTCTGATGGAGCAAGGCTTTATTGAGCCCTCTCAGCAGAGAACTGCTACACTTTAGGTATCCTTCCAATAGTCTATACTCAACCCACAGGTATGTGGACTCCAGCACTATCTGAAGAACCTTTACTATAGAGATTATAGTCTGCTCTGTCACCCTCCAGATAGACCTAGACAGAGACTAATAGATAGATATAGAATAAGATAGACCCTCTAACTAGGCAACCTATAGGTATTAACTATGGCAGGTTAGCTAGGCTCAGAATACGGCTAGAGGGATTTGAACCCTCACGGTATTACCCACGTGATCCTAAGTCACACTTGTCTGCCAATTCCAACATAGCCGTGTTTTCAGTGTGGAGTGGCCACTAAGTATTTTGGACCTAGGGAAGTTAGAATGAGGGAACAACAAGACAAATAACCAATAGAAAAGTAGCCTTACAATCCTACCCCAATAGGACATTGAACTAGGATAAGAATCTTGAAAACCTACCGATGGTATGCTAATTCGGAACTGCCCGGGCCGGTTGAGATAAGGAGTAGATAGAATTCCTATTATGCCAAAAGCACTTAACTAATAAGCAGCATAAAACGTAAGAATACCCTGGCACGACATTCTGATGAACCAGGTGATGGCCCAACACTACCAATGGTTCTTCTACTGGTCCGCCCTCATATCCATTCCTCTATGCTCTATAAGCTGCCTACTATAACCTCATGCTATTCAAGGGTTACCTTTATATTAGCCCGTTCCAATGCACTGAGTCGGGGTCCAGAATTAGAATTCCCTCCAGAGGTAGGGGTTCCATTTGAACCTCCAGCGTAAGAGAAAGGAGGGGGGGAATTTTGAGAAGAAAGCCATAACAAGTAAGATTCGAGGGAAACACTTTCAATAACGATGGGCATCGCGTAGTGGAGAACACCGCAAAGCTCCGAGCACATACCATAATAGACACCTTCACGGTTTATGATAACTGAGGTTTGATTTAATCTTCCGGGCAGGGCATCAAGTTTAAGACCAAGGGAAGGTACAGCAAAAGAGTGAATAACGTCACGGGCAGTTACGATAAAGCGTATGTGGGTATCTACAGGAAGGATAACCCTATTGTCAACTTCCAGTAAACGTAATTGCCCTGGCTCGAGTTCTGTATCAGGAATCATATAAGAGTCAAACTCTATAGTTTCACCTGTGTCATTGACATAATCACTATACTCATAGGACCAGAACCATTGGTTTCCTATAGCCTTAACAGTGATGACTGGGTCTATCACCTCGTCTAAAAGATACAGAAGCTTGAAACTAGGGAAAGCAATAGCAATCAGTACGAGTGCTGGCGTTATAGTCCAAATAAGCTCAATAAGCGTCAACCTCTCTTCCTAAGAGTGCAATAGGATTGAGAGGTCGGACTATCTCTTCATGCCTTGCTAATTAGCATGTTCCACATATAGTCTCTGAGGATCCCTCAGCTAAAGGTTTCCTGCTGATAATCACTATAACATTTGCCTATGTTACTCCCTGGTTAACAGGTAAGTTGACTTATGTAGTGATGTTCCAGCATACAGTGGAATGCACAGGGCAGCAGATTCTTTCATTGTCTGTTAGGGTTTCTGCCAAGAATTACTGGTTATAGTGTGATCGGCCAATCAGTTTGAAGTATGCTGTAGTGTCAATAACATTAACACCATTTGGCACAGCATTACTGTAGTGGAAGCTTAGTTCGCCTTTGTACAGTAACTTAGGATCAGCTAAGTACCAATCAAACGCTTGAGATCAGTTAGCTACTCGCCATATGAATCGTGATTCATCAGCTTTGGACTTGAATGTCACCCAAACATCGTGTTTGATATCATGCATTACCAATGCCAATTTAGCACCTTTGGGGTTGTTAGATCTCCATTGGATGTTAGTAGCCACAACGTAGTTAGGGTTCTTGACAAAAAAGAATGGTCCCTAGGTCCCAATGGCCATCGGTCTCAGGGACCGGGTAGGGCTAAAAACTGTAGTATCATTATTCAGATGTGCTATCAATGTGTTGTAGCCTATTCCTAGCTGGTTTGCTAATCTTCCTTTGAAGAGCGAGTTGGCTACTTGTCTAGTTACATTTGTGGTTGCATCAGTAGTGGTTACTACGATGTTAGCTTCAGATGGTTTGGCCACATTCTTAGGAGTCCATTGAGTTAGGAACTTCACGTTATCCCTGTTAACAGTAGGCTTTAGTACAGTGATTATAGCCTGCTCCTGAACACAAATTATCCATCTAGTACAGTTGATGAGAATGTCTATCTCATTGACGCTAAGCACGTAGTCCTGGTGTTTGATAGCAAACTCATGTAACAGGTTCACTTCCGTAACTACTACACCAAACGTAATATTTGCCCACCCTCCTGCTCGTTTGACAAAGCCATTCATTGAGCCATGAGCCCTTTCGTATGAGCTTAGAGCTACTCCGATCTGTCTTTCTTTATTCGATTAGAGAAAGCTACAGTGGATTCCAACGTGAAATGTATTCAAGTGATTACACATTAGAAGGAACACACCTGCGTAAGGTATTAGGTCAGGATTGTTAAACAAGGATGCCATACTTTGACTGTGATGGGCTACAGTTTTTGGGTCACTTTGAGTGGTGTCATTATACACAGCAAGTGATGGTTTAGGGTCTTTCGTAATCAGATGTTGAAGTCGCTCATTACTCTGTAGATAGTCTAGTACAGGGCTATTTTTACCCTTAAGGTACTTAATCATAGCTAACACTACGTTACGACCAATTATCATTGCTTGATGGCATACCATGGGATTGGCTGCACAGAGGAATTGGATGGCAGCTTACCCTTAATGCTCTTCACGGGTATAGTAGACTGAGTAGCACTATGAGGACTAGAAGTCGAGTAGTGACGACCTGAGTCCAATGAGGAGAACAGACAGGTTTCTGCTGCCCTGAGGGCCCTTTCAGACCATGGTTATGGTATTTGTGCACGATCTGGTTATGGTAGCTATTGAACTTCCGGATCGTTGAGCTTAGCATCCAGCCAACTCCTAGCAGGATAACTATGAGGTAAAACATAACCTGATCATGCAACTCTATGATGCCCTCGAACGAAGGTGATCCCCCATCTTGGAACCCTATTTGCCATGGCTGAGGTGCATCATTGCATACTACTTTAGTCGTAAGAATGGTAGTGAATAGGAATCTAAGCATATTAGTCATTAAGATTGATGAGCCCTTAGATGTAGAGAGAAAGAAGCGAGATGATCCTCGTGGTTTGAATGGTAAGGGAGATTTTACCTACAGAAGCAGGAACTAGTCTAATGACAAAACTGCCAGGGGAACGTCCGGCGGCTTGATTGCAGACCAGAGGTTGGCGGCCTTTTAGGCAACAGCAGCCCGAAGCTGCGAGGTGAAATCCATGAAACCAAAATTAGAGGGATTGAGGATTGGGTAAGGCAGAGCATCCCCTATTTGGAGTCCAAAACATAGGAAATTATGGCTAAAGTACCTACCCCTACCCTACGAGCTCTTTAGGAGAAGCAGTAAGGGCGGCTATAAGGCCTCCCTCAGGTGGATCGGTTGAGGTTGCCATCTTGTAGCTGTGCATTAAAGCTTGACTAAAACCTCTCGGACCTATTTTTATGAGTTTAACTTAAAAGAAGGTAAGTTTTAAAGTGCAAGTTCCCTAGGTTACAAGTGCAACCTAGACCGATGGCCATTGGGACCTAGGGACCTTGGAGAAGAACTCTCAATTCTGTAAGATAAACACCACTCTGATACCCCTTCTAAGCAAATCATCTATTATTGTCAACAATTCCAAGAAAGTTCTGGATATTCTTGATGTTTCTGTACTGACTAGGGTATCACCTTCCTTCAATGTGTTTAGAAACATCTCACTTTCTAGCTATAAGAGTTGAAGATATCTCCCCACCCACAAACCTACTAACTTTAAGCCCTTCGCGTCTAGCCCAATGTCTAATGGTATCCTTCTGTTTCCCAATATCCTGTAAGTCCATAGAAACCCTTACATATCCAACCACTTCACTATCATCCTTCAATAATAGGGTGTCTCTATCTTCCTTAGTGTTATCCATAGTATTATAAACACTAATTATTTAAAGCAAAGCGTTAGAACTTATGCCCAATAATTTAGAGGACCCAATCAATATTTATAAGCCGATTTTGAGCCTTTAGCCTTAATGCTTGGATATAGTTCCAATAGTGAGTACAGGGCGGAATAAAATAGCCCACAAACTCCTCCCTGCTACCAGAGATGATATGATTACCCCTTTGCCATCCTCTGACCCTTGCCAGGGTCGAACTGGCGTTTAGGCAGTGAAGTTGCCTTGTACTATACCTGTCTATACGAAAGGGCCCAATAAGAGAGGTTATTCTAAGGTGGCTCCCCCTTCAGTTTAAGAGATGCCCTCATCAGGACAGTGGAAGAGTTGCTGCCCTTGCCACCCCGGTGCTCGACTTGTTTTAAAAGTTGCATAGTTCTCTCTGATATTTATGAGTCATATTATAAGGTGGATCAACGAAGAGGAAGTCGTTTGATTCAATCTCAGATAAGAGATGCTTGTAATCTACGCACTTGAATTTAACATCTATGGAATTTAAGGTATTAATTCATGGCTAGGATATCCTTTTCTATTGGTAGGTATCTCTTCCTGGAGAAAAGAGAGCCACTATAAAGAAAGGAGTTCCCCCCAAAGAACTAGGGTATAGATTCTAAGGTATAGGTAGTGTAGGTTTATGGTCTAAGGTATGGGGTTTAAAGTCCGTAGGACATAAGGGATGTGGTTAGAATGTTAAAATAAGGTAATAGGATATACATTACTGCTCTTCTATGCCTTACTTAGAGTCTTTCTTAAAGAGAGGGAATCTTCATTACAATTATCGTTTCGAGACAAGAGCCTTCCCTGTTTTCACCTCTTTGATAAACATTTGGTATCCTAATGGAACTAAGTTAGTACCCGATACTATCTATGACCTTCTTACCCCTTTAGCCTTAGCCCATTGGGCTCAAGGAGATGGCTCGAAACAGAGTACAGGTTTTGTGCTATGCTCTAGGAGAGCTTATCTTTCTCAGAGTTTGTAAATTTCCAATCAAAATTATCTTACTTGCTTTACTTTCAAATTCATAATGAAACGCTTAAAGGTATCAGTTAAACGTTGATTAATTTGATTAATGAGAGTCGTTGTAAAACTCATTGCTCGATTAACTGCATTAGTAATTTGAGATGGAAATATTTCAATGATATAGTCTCTTCAACGATTCATTAATAAAGAAGAAGTACTCTCGCCAATTTCACCTATTAATTCACTAACTTGGGGTATAAAGTTATTATTACGGATTACATCTTGAAAAGATTGATAATTATGCTGATTAAAACCTAAGGTCCCTAGGTCCCAATGGCCATCGGTCTCAGGGACCGGGTCTTGAAAAAGAGTTCTAATCTTACCTCTAAATAATCAAACATCTTCTTCAACTTGACTAGCTAATAATGCTTCTTCTGCTTGAACTACTCTTTCAAATATATTCTTTAAAGTGGTAAATGTTCCAATAGTGATAGCATACTGAATAACCATGAAAATATACATTGGAATCACTCGATCGATGTAAACACATACTTCTGACAACTTTTAGGATTAAGCACTGTTATTGGTGTTCCTAATCAATAATCTCTGAATGACTTATCAGCTCAATTAATATTAGCAACTAAATAGCGGAAATAGAAAAGGAGACCTCAACAATATGAAAATTATATCATTCAGAGGAAACCATTGGTAAATTATGCTGATTAAATGTTAGCAATTGAGAGTTATAGGTAAAATTCTCTTCTAATATTGGAGTATTCTCTATTTGTTTTTCATTAGTTTCTCAATAGATTGGAATAATGTAATCATAATCATCATTCTTACTCCATCAGTAATAAAACTTAGAGAAAAGTAAAGGTTTATCAATTGGATAATTGAAATCAGCCCAGCCCGGTTCCTCAGGAGGAGTGGGGGGAAAAGAATTAGGGGAAGCTTTTGGAGGGGCAGGTCCCTAGGTCCCAATGGCCATCGGTCTCAGGGACCGGGCCCGGTTACCTAGGTTGCACTTGTAACCTAGGGAACTGGAAGAACCTGATTCAGGAGGAGTTTCAGAAGGAGAGGAAGGGGCACCAGAAGGTGTAGATGCAGGAGAAGAAGATGAAGAACCACCTCTTTTAACCGAGGTAAGGACAGAGAAGATTTGACCCATATGAGACACAGTATCTGACATTGCTGTCATGGCTTCAGTAAGTTGTGTCTGACCTTGAGCCATAGTACTTACTGTAGAAGTAAGTTGGGTCATTGCTGATTCTAGGCTTCCGAATTTAGACTCAAGGGTAGAGATTCTTGTCTCTAAAGGAGTCAAATTAGCAGTTGTAGGAGAAGGGGTTATTGGAGGAGAAGTCTCCAAGGATGATGAAGGTTTAGAAGAAAGAACTGCAGTTGCAATTGGGAAGTTTACAGTTGCACCGAATGAAGTAGCTACCCCAGAGACAACTCCTTGAATTATGGGTGTCCAATTGATTGAACCTAGAACAGGAGTTTGGGTTTGGGCAGGTATGGATTTGATTGCATCCACTATTCTGTCACCTATAGAGGTGAAGCCAGAGTTAAGTTGAGAAGAGATTTGGGTAACCCCAGTATTAAGTTAGTTGGCATAAGGTTAACAGCCTCCAGAGTTTGAGATTGGATAGAAGTGGGTCTAGAAGCTTGTTTACGGGCTGTATCAGCCTGTCGTTTAGCCTGGGCTTTAAGGTCCTTAATTGCCTCTACATTGGCAGGGCTAGAAGTAATAGGAGTTGCTGTAGGTTCTGGTAAGTCGGTTACATTTCTGATTACAGCCATAGTAGCATCGGTAAACATGTTATCACCAGAAGCTGATTGTGCCTCAAAGGTATCTATAAGAGGTTGTAACCAGTTAATTAAGACATCCATTTTGGGTTGGATATTAGTAGTGAAAGAATGGCCTAGTGTTCTACGTTGACCGTTAGTATACATAGGTTGAAGAATAATAGAGAATTGCTCTTCAGGGTCATTGTGGAGTTGAGAAATTAAAGACGTCTTGCGACAGGCTTTGAAGAACTCGGATGAGTACATAGAGGGTAGAGTGTAATTCCAAGGTTTAACCCCTCTAGGTATAGGCTTACCAAGGTCTAAAGTAAGAGCCTCAAATGGTAGCGGAGAAGATGGTTGAGAGATACCGTCTATGACATTAGCCGAAGGCTCAGAAGCACGTTATACTCCCCTATTTTGGATTTCTAGGGTTACCCTCTTTAAGATTGACCCTTATTTTTAAAGGAATAAAGAGTATCTATCAGGAGAGGGAGGAATCGAACCCCCAACAAGAAGTTTGGAGCTTACCATTTTACCATTAAACTACTCTCCTTATTGGCGTATCCTTTCGTTGCTTAGCAGGTATTGGTTTTTGGAGCTCCACACTCCTCAACTTTGTCAAATCGATGGTTCAGACGTAGGGGAATTCACATTGTACATCAAAAAAGGAAGGTATTACTAAAGGAATGAATCTAATGACAAAACTGCCCGTGGATTAATTCCAATGGAAAAACAAAAAGGAGAGTTTCTCAAAAGAAAAGGGAGGGGAGATTTTGGAGTAAATAAGGGATGATACAGAAAAATGCAGAGAATCTAGGACGACGAGAGGTAAAATACCTAGTACGAAAATTAACAGAAGGAAAGGAAGTAGGAGGTAGTACTCCCTACGAGTGATATCTAGGCAAGGATTGAGGTAACGGCTAGGACTGCCCAAGCAAACCCGGTTGTAAGTCCAAATAGTATACGCCGCGGTTAAGACTACTGAGGAAGAGGCCAATATAGTGATAAATGGGTTCCGTTGATAGGCACCTGCAAAGGAAAGGAACTCCCCTAAGAAGTTAGCCGTTAGTGGTACTGCCATATTAGCTAGGCAGAAAACGAAAAACAGAAGAGAGAACAAAGGCATGGTCGAGGTTAGTCCTCGATAATAAGGCAGAATAAGTGTGTGCCAGCGATCATAGAGCACACCGACACAAATGAATAAGGCTGGTGAAGCTAAACCATGGGCTACTGATAGTAAGATAGACCCTTCTATGCCTTGTACAGTATTGGAGAATACGCCCATAGTGGCAATAGCCATATGGGATATGGAAGCGTAAGCAATTATACTCTTAAGATTAACTTGCCGCAGGGTACTTAGAGAGGTATAAATGATGCTAATCGTACACAAGGTGTACACCAGAGGGGTAAAATAGGAAGAGGCCTCAGGGAAAAGAGGAAGCAGGATTCGTAAATAACCGTAAGTGGCCATCTTTAAAATTACACCGGCTAATAGCATGGAGCCTGCTAAAGGAGCCTCCGTGTGTGCCAAGGGAAGCCAAATGTGAAAAGGGACGAGAGGTGTTTTGATAGCTAAAGCTAGGAAGATTCCTAACCACAGAATATTTTGAACTTCCGGTTTAATACAGCTTGTAGCTATTAGTTGGTAATCAGTTGAGCCTATGGACATATATATGGCAATAAAGGATAATAGCATGAATAGGGAGCCAAACAGAGTGTATAAGAACAGCATGAAGCTAGCCCTAACTTTGTGCTGGCTATGAGACCATATACCTATCATTAAGAATAAAGGGATAAGCACGCTCTCGAAGCATATGTAAAATAGCAGCAGGTCAAGAACCACGAACAGAGCGATCAGGAGCGTCTCTATTACTAGTAGCGCTATCAGGAAATATTTGAACAAGGGAATATTGGCTGTACTGGATGGGATACTGGTTAGGGCGGGGGTACCAAGGATACAAGTAGGTATTATGAAGGTAGTCAGAAGCACGAAGAACAGAGAGATACCATCGAGCCCTATGATAAAATGACAGAACGTAACACTACTCCAATCCTGGACAAACTGGAAGTGGCCGCAATTGCCGTCATATTCACCCCAGAGCACAAGGGATAATGAAAAGTTAGCTAATGAAGCTAGTAGAGCTACTTGTCTACTCTGTCTTTCATTAGAGCATCCTAGGATGATACCTACAACTCCGATAAGGGGAGTAAGTAGCAATACAGTAAGCATGTTTTTGGTATTGTGTTAACTCCAATTACTTCTGAGGTTATTGGGGAATCCTGAAATAAAGATTAGAAATTGCCCAGGCGACCATAAAGACAAAGTTCCCTAGGTTCAACGGGTGTCGAACTACGTGAACCGGGCAAAAGGCCAAGGTTTAAGATACTAATTAAGGAAGAAGAATAAAGAGGGCGGAAGAGGAAGAGGCCACCGTAGATGGTAAACAAGGAGTAGGATGAAGCTAGAGAAGAAACAAGATGACACCCAGAATAGCTCTGACTGGGTAGGGGGCCTGCAAAGCGTAGGCATAGTCCGCTAGTGTCGCAGGAATGCGCTATTAAAAACTGGGGGGTTTTAAGTTATTAAGTTGTAAGAAAAGAACTCAAAATAACCTACCCCCTCTCCATTTATCTAAAAAGAAGGGTAGATAATCCTCTTTGTGTTTTGTTAGCTTTTGTAGGGTCAAAGGGATTCGAACCCTCAACCACTGCGTTATCAACACAGCACTCTAACCGACTGAGCTATGACCCTAATCCTAGTAGGAGGCAAAAGGGAGGTAACAATAAGAAATAATAAGAAGTAATAAGAAGTAATAAAATAAAAGAACACTTTCAATTTTTCAAAGTTAAATTAGGGTAGGGTGGGACGACATGGGGGTTCTTTATTTATTTATATCTGATTATTAAGTTATTAAGTGTGTTGTGGCGTTTATCTATATTCATTTAAGTTTTAGTGCCTCGGTAATGAGGGTATGTTGGGTCTGGCGGAAGATTAGGACGTTTTTGAATCTCAGAAAGAATAGTACGAGGATATCTGTACTGGTAGTCTTTTCCGTCTTCGTCTTGAATTCGAGGCTGATTCGTCCAAACCTAATTGAAGTGGTTCAGGCACGAACACTCTTTGCTACCTTGGCATAATTTCTAAATTTCCCCTCCCAGTCGCTGACTTGCTCAAAGCCGTAAATTGTTGGGTCTCCCGGCCCTATTTTCCAGTCCTTTTTTGTAGAGACTATCTTTTTCCTTTCGTGATTCTGTCTCTAATTATACTGTCTTGCCTGTATTGTAATAAAAATCATGTTACAATGAAGTAAGTATTATGATAGAAGTAAACAATCTAGTAATAACCAATGAAAAAGGAAGCCCAGAAAAGGAAGAGTTTTGGGGAGTTTAATATTTGATGATAAGCCGTATGAAGGTATTTTTTAACTTTAGAGTAATTGTTCTAATTAAAGGTCCCTAGGTCCCAATGGCCATCGGTCTCAGGGACCGGGTAGTAGTAAAACCAATTGACTGCGTTATTGCTTGATTAAGCTGAGATGGAAATAGTTCAATAACATGGCTTCTTCAATCATTTCTAAAAAGAGAAGGTCAATTTTCACTAAATTCGTTAATTAAACCTCTCATTGGAAGATGGGAAACTAGTTTCAGGATGAGTGAAACCTAAGGTCCCTAGGTCCCAATGGCCATCGGTCTCAGGGACCGGGTCTTGGAAAAGACTAAAAGAAGGAATGGAGGTCTACATATATTAGTTTAGACAATTGGGGAAAAGGAAGGGAAGGTATGGGTAGATTAGACTTGCTGGGTTAGGAGTAAAGCTTGAATAACACCAATAGGTCTTACCAAAGCTACTGAGCTGCTCTGCGCCCTTATTCCTGGCAGCCTTTATAGCTCTGATGAGAGTTCAACCTTCAGAGGTGCTGCTAAGGCGGGTAGACCTTACCTCAAGCATAAAATGAATCTCTACAAAAGAAACATAAGTTCACAAAAGCCGAGGCTAGCCTCTAATTAATTTCAACTCTAGAGTGACCCCTATCTAATTCAAGGTGTCCATATTAAATACTCCAGGGAAAAGACTTAGATTTGAATCCAATTAGTATGAATTATTACACAAGGTATATAGGAGATGGCAGAATCGAACTACCACCTTGTGCTTGTAAGGCACCCGCTCTTCCATTAAGCTAATCTCCTTGGGGATTTAACATAACAATCCTTTTTTTTAAAGAGAAAGAACGATAAAAGATAATTAGCTTATAAAGAATGGGTTCCCCAGCTCCCCATAGAGGAAGGGATGTGATGAGCAACTAGGGCCTGCAGCTTAGGAACTCCTACTTGGGGAATGCGGTATCGATATTGGCCTTTACCCTTACCATTAGCGATTCGGGTAGAATGAATATCATATTTAACCAAAAGAATAGAGCGTATCTGGTTCACCTCAGAGGGTGTCATACTATCTGTGCTTATGATTACTACGCCATTGCGTTTACAGCAGCTCCCATCGGAACTCAATAGTAGTGTACCTAGATTAAGCTGTTCCGTGAAGAAGATATAGAGTAAAGGCAGTGAATTAGGTAGAAGTTCCCTAGGTTACAAGTGCAACCTAGGTAACCGGGCAGGGGGAATTTTTTAGAGTTAGAAGGTGTAGAGGAGTTCTTCGTACCTATATCAGAAAGTGTGTTTTCAATAAGACCAATGAACGGAACTAAAATTAAGAAATAAGCAAAGTAAAAGGCTGTACAAAGTTGCCCTAAGAGAATGTAAGGAGGTTCAGGATGATTTGATCCTATCCACATAAGGAGTAAGAAGTTTACAACAAATAGCCAAAAGAAAAAACGCATAAAAGGTCGGAAAGCAGAAGATCGAACTCGAGAGCTCTCAAGAAAAGGAAGTAGGAAAAGAATCAAGATGGAAGCTAACATAGCAACTACACCTAGGAGCTTATTAGGGATCGCTCTCAAGATGGCATAGAAAGGTAAAAGGTAGAATTCTGGCACAATAGAGATAGGGGTTTGCATAGGGTTGGCTGGTATTGCATTGTCTGGGTGCGTTATATTGGACTATATCTTGTTCCTCTGTTTGAATATTCTAATTAGATTATCTATTCTAACTTTGTTAGGATGGTTCTGATGATGGTAGTTTCTTTCGAGGTAGAGTAGCAGTCTTCTAAATGAGATGTAATCTACGTTAGTCAAAAGGTTTTAAGGGGATATTTAGAGTAGGCGGCGTATGAGGATAGAAAAATAACCCTCCCTTTTGTCAGTAGATGTAATTTCTATGACAAAACGTCCCTAGGTCCCAATGGCCATCGGTCTCAGGGACCGGCTCAGCGTCGAAAAAGCCTGCGAACCAAGAGCTATCTTTATTAAAACTATTATCGATTATGGGTTTAATATTTAAGAAGCTAGAAACCTTAATTAATTGCGAATGTTTAGATGGAGTGAGAAGTTTACCGTTGATTAATCCTATTAGTTTTATCATTACAGATCTTTTCGCGGATCTCCATCTATAAGCTTCAACTTTGGATCTTTTGGTCACTTAACCACCTAACTTACTCTTGATTTTATTTTGAACATCTTTGGCATCTAGAGTAATTTCACAACGGCAAACATTACCATTAAAGCTTAAACATCCATCTCCGTCTATTAGACCTGCCAACCAATAACCAACATCTTCATCCACATTAGAGGAACTAGCACGTATAGTCTCTGAGGATCCTACTAGGGACTGGTCTAAATCGAATAAGTTCTCAACATTTTCTAAGTCCTTTTGGTTTCCTGCTGATTCGCTCTTAACTCTTTGTGGAATTTTCACTGGGAAGGAGACAACAGCTGCGCTGTCTCCTCTTACATCCCGAGTATCCAAAAGAAAAAAGCTATTCCAGCACATAGTGCTATCGTAATACTATGGATTACTCCAAAGCACGGCCGCCCATTGACCCAGAGCATTAGGGAAGAAGAAAACAAAGATAGATAGAATGAGGAAGAAAGCAAAAAAGCCCACCAGGTCTTTGAACACGTAATAAGGATAGAAAGGGACACGGTCTAGCTTAGAACTAACTCCCATAGGATTATTGGAAGCATTTTGGTGAAGAGCAATAAGGTGCATAAAAGCTAATGCTGCTAACACAAAGGGTAATAAAAAGTGTAAACTGAAGAAACGGGTAAGAGTAGCATTACTTACAGAAAAACCTCCCCATATGACATGATTATTATCGATATAGCATTTAACTACATCTTCTTACTATCACTAGTAAGATTAGACTATGTCATCTACCAAAATAGTTAACTGGTAGTAGGGCACTCGTGTCCGGATTATTGCTAGTGCGGCTCACCGATTAGTCGTTGAACGTTCGTACATCTATTAAAGCACTGATATACGCTTCGCTGCAAGTTGTCTCTATATTCAGAGAGGTCCTTGCAATTCACCCTATTTGCAATTAAGCCTCTCAGCTTAATGGAACTCATTTGTATCTTCAATTATCTCTTTTACCTATTCAGCTATGTGGAATGATGGGGCTCTAAATTGGATTACTTAGGTAGTCGAAGGTGGCAGTAGCTCTCGCATATTCATAGAGAGAATAAGCTGAATACGAATGAAACCACCTGGTGTTTGAGTAATAGCAATATACCCATCCCCATCAATTAAACCTACTAGCATAGATAGAAAATCGAAAGGGATATTTAGTGCATATCGCTTATCATTTTCAATACGAAGTAGAGCTCCACGTAGAGCCTTAAAATGTACAGTTCCAATAGTAGAAAGAATAGCTAGAATAAATAGAGAGATAATTAGTAGATGTGGAATTCTACAAGGTCCGTGCCAATCCAAGGTATAGCCGAAAGGAGATTAGTTATAACTGTTGCCAAATCTCTTATTTCTACTATTTCCCTCATTCTAAATATGTAAATTGCTTCGCTAGATTTGTTTGAATGAAAAGAAAAGCGAAATACCTGTATTCTCTTTATTTATAGAAACTACAAATTGATCTTTATGAAGATCTAAAGAGAACCTTGGAGCAAACGCAGAGATTCCGACTGTACATTAAGCAGCAATTTTC
>WNFZ01004931.1_pt1 | contig 21207 bp, 25 predicted proteins | sample 5400081 | NCBI WGS metagenome assembly WNFZ01 (sample SAMN13153365, study PRJNA577476) | soil metagenome | isolation source: 80 cm soil or saprolite under grassland replicate 1 | place: USA:California | collected 2016-06-15
CGGGCAACGCCGCGCTCGAGACGATGTCGGTCGATCTCGCGATGACCGCCGGCGTCGACGGCGCGCAGCTCGTCCACTCGCACACGTGGTACGCGAACCTTGCGGGGCACCTGTCGAAGCTCAACTACGGCATCCCGCACGTCGCGACGACGCACAGCCTCGAGCCGCTGCGCCCGTGGAAGGAGGAACAGCTCGGTGGCGGCTACCACCTCTCCTCTTTCTGCGAGCGCACCGGGCTCGAAGGGGCGGACGCGATCATCGCCGTGTCCGGTGCGATGCGCGACGACGTGCTCCAGTGCTATCCCGCGGTCGACCCTGGGCGCGTGCAGGTGATCCACAACGGGATCGACACCGAGGAGTACAGGCCGGACCACGGCACCGACGTGCTCGAGCGGCACGGCGTCGATCCCGCGACACCGTACGTGATCTTCGTCGGCCGGATCACGCACCAGAAGGGCCTCGAGCACCTGCTCGACGCCGCGCCGTCGATCGACCCGGGCGCGCAGCTCGTCCTCTGCGCCGGCGCGCCCGACACGCCCGAGATCGGCGAGCGCGTCCGTTCGCGCATTCCGCAGCTCGAGCGCACGATCTGGATCGAGGAGATGCTGCCGAAGCCGGAGGTGATCCAGCTGCTCACGCACGCGACCGTGTTCGTCTGTCCGTCCGTCTACGAGCCGATGGGAATCGTCAACCTCGAGGCGATGGCGTGCGAGACGGCCGTCGTCGCCAGTCGCGTCGGCGGCATCCCGGAAGTCGTGGCGGAGGGCGAGACCGGTTTCCTCGTCGAGCCGGGAAACGCCGCGGACCTCGCGTCCCGTGTGAACGAGCTACTCGGGGACGCCGAGCTGGCTGCGCGCTTCGGCAAGGCGGGTCGCAAGCGCGCCGTAGAGCATTTCTCCTGGCGCGCGATCGCGGAGCGAACGGCCGACCTCTACAGGAGCCTGATCGGCTAGTTCCCTCAGGGCTCGCTGATTTCCGCGTGCCGGTCTGAGATGCATGCGTTCGCCCAGTGCTCGGCGAGGACGACGACGCGGTCCGGGTCCGCGTCGTCGGGCAGCTCGATCCGCACTTGATGCACCGACATCTCCGAGTGTGTCGACAGCTCATGCCGCTCCTCGGCGACGATCGTCACGCGGCCGAACTCGGGCATGAGGGCCTTCCCAAGCTCGTCGATCTCCGCCGCGGTGACCTTGCGGCCGGCGAAGACACCGAAGTTGACGCGCACCTCGGCCGGGGGCGCCTCCGGCTGCAGGGCAAAGGCGAGCACGCGGTTGAGATCGAGCATGCCTTTCCCTTCCCCGATGTCACGACGGTTCTAACGCTCGGCCGGTTCCCAGCGAAAGCGCCAAATCGCGACAAGTGCGCCGATCGCGCCCCAGGCGGCGATAACGCCCACATCGGCCCAGTTGTCCCAAAACTGGTGGCCGTGGAGCATCACGTCGCGCGTCAGCCGGATGAAGTATGTGAGAGGAAGCACATCCGCGATCGCGCGCAGAAACTGCGGAAAAGAGTGCGGCGAGAAGAACGAGCCGGAGATGAACGCCATCGGTAGGTAGACCGCGTTCACCGTCGCGGACGCGCCCTCGGCCGAGCGCACGATCACCGTCATTGCGAGGCCCAGCGCGGCGAACGCTGCCGCGCCGAGCAGCAGCGTCACGACGAGCGAGAGCCAACGGGCGGGTAGCGGCACCGAGAAGAGCCCGCGCCCGATCGCGATCATGCAGACCGAGTTCACTGCAAACGCGATCAGCGTCGCAGTGAGGACGGCTGCGAGGTACGCCGACGCCGGCAGGGGCGTCGCGCGAACGCGTTTCAGGATTCCCGACTCCCGCCGGATCACCATGAAGATCGCGAGGCCCGCGAACGCGGTCGAAACGAGACCGTAGCCGAGCATCCCCGCCTCGAGGAAATCGGCGCCGCGGTCGTTGTTGATCTTGTCGTCGCCGTACGTCGCGCCGAGCAGCACGAAGAGGATCAGGGGCAGTAGGAACGTGAAGAACGCGAGCTCCTTGCTCCGTGTGTACAGCACCAGCTGCCCGCGCAGTTCATGCAGGAAGATCTTCATTCCGTCAGCTCGAGGTACACCTCTTCGAGCGACGGCCGTCGCACCTCCAGCGCCTCGAGCTCACGCCCGTCCTCGACCGCGCGCCCCGTCAGCTCGGCGAGCACGCGCGTCGGCTGTTCGGTGCGGAGGACGACGTCCTTGCCGTTCTCCCGGTACCGGATCTCCGTTGCCGGCGTACGCGTCAGGTCGGCCGGCGTTCCGCTGGCGACGATGCGTCCTTCGCGCAGCACGGCGACGCGATCGGAGAGCTGTTCCGCCTCGTCCAGATAGTGCGTCGTGAGCAGGATCGTCTTCCCGAGCCCGCGCAGCGAGCGGATCGTCCCCCACGCGGCGCGCCGCGCCGCCGGGTCGAAGCCGGTCGTCGGCTCGTCGAGGAAGATCAGCTCCGGGTCCCCGATGAGCGCGAGCCCGAAGTCGAGTCGCCGCCGTTGTCCGCCCGAGAGCTTGCGGACGACGGTGTGCGCCTTCTCCTCGAGGCCGACGACGCCGATCACCTCGTCGACGGGCCGCGGCGAGTCGTAGTAGCCGGCGAACAGCGCGAGGCTTTCGCGCACCGAGAGGTTCTCGTACATCGCCGACGACTGCAGGACGACGCCGATGCGTGCGCGCCATTCCCGTGGTGCACGTGCGGGATCGATCCCGAGCACCGAGACAGAGCCGTCGTCGCGCCGCCGGTAGCCCTCGAGGATCTCGATCGTCGTCGTCTTGCCCGCACCGTTCGGGCCGAGCAGGGAGAAGACCTCGCCTTCGCGGATCTCGAAGCTGACCCCTCGCAGCGCCTCGTGCTCGCCGTACCGCTTGCGGAGGTCCTCGACGACGACGGCCGTCACAGCTCGAGCTCGCGCACGCCGCCGGCCGGGAACTCCGGCGCGGGGCCGCCGCTGATCGCCGCCGCGATCTGTCCGCAGTCCGGCTGATGAGCGACGACGACGACCGTCTCGCCGCGGCCGGCGACCGCCGCCCGGATGTCGGCGGCCGTGGCGCCCGGCGCGAGGCGCTCGTGGGGCTCGGCGTCGATCCCCACGCCTGCGGCGATGCCGTCCGCTGTCTGCCGCGCGCGCAGCAGCGGGCTCGAGAGCACGGCCTCGGGTTGGATGCCGTGCTTCGCGAAGCGTTCTCCCAGCTCCTTCGCCTGGCGGTGGCCGTACGCTGTCAGCGTCCGAAGCTCGTCGGGCTCGCCCGGCTCGGCCTCCGCGTGACGCACGAGAAACAGGCGCACGGCGGAAGCTTATGCGGCGAACTGCGGTAAACCTTGTGCGAATGCGGGCACCACTCCGCCTGGTAGAGATCCATACGTGCGAAGTCGCCTGAGTGCGAGGATGAAAACCGTGCATGTCACCGCGGCGCTCGGCGCGGTAGTCCTGCTCGTAAGCGCCGCCTCAGCCGCGACCGGGCCGACGCGGCTTCGGATCGCCGTCTGGCCGCAGGGGCGCGCCGCCGCCCAGGTTCATCGCTACACGCTGACGTGCGCGCCGGCCCGCGGCACGGTTCCGCATCCGGCGCGGGCGTGCCGGCTGCTGCGCCGACTCGGCGCGGAGGCATTCGCGCCGACGCCGCCGGCGACCGTCTGCACCCAGATCTACGGCGGTCCGGCGCAAGCGCGTGTCCTCGGTCTCGTCGGAGGCCGTGCTGTCGACGCGCGCTTGAAACTGACCAACGGCTGCGAGATCGCGCGCTGGAATCGCGTGCGCGCCGCGGTTCCGCGCTGATGTCTTCGACGCTTCGCTACGTCGTCGCCGACGTCTTCACCGACGCGCCGCTCACCGGCAACCAACTCGCCGTCTTCACGGACGGCCGAGAGGTGGACGACGAGACGATGCAGTCGCTCGCGCGCGAGATGAACTTCTCGGAGACGGTCTTCGTGCTACCGCCGGAAGCGGACGGGCACGCGCGTATCCGCATCTTCACGCCGGTGTCCGAGCTCCCGTTCGCGGGGCACCCGACACTCGGTTCGGCGTTCGTCCTCGCGCAGCCGTTGCAGCTCGTGGAGATCCGGCTCGAGACCGGCGCCGGCACGGTGCCCGTGCGGCTCGAACGCGAAGGCCCGCGCATCACGTTCGGCTGGATGACGCAGCCGTTGCCGCAGTGGCGGCCGTACGAGCGCGCCGACGAGTTGCTTTCGGTGCTCGGGGTCGAGTCGGAGCTACCGGTGGACTGGTACGACCTCGGGCCGTCGCACGTGTTCGTCGCGCTGCGATCGGCCGAGGAAGTCGCGGCTTTGCGACCGAATTTCCAGGAGCTCGCCGCCTTCGACACGGGCATCAACTGCTTCGCGCCGCTGGACGGGCGCTGGAAGACGCGCATGTTCGCTCCCTTGGACGGCGTGCCCGAGGATCCCGCGACAGGATCGGCCGCCGGCCCGCTCGCCGTGCACCTGCTGCGCCACGGCCGGATCGCATCGGGCGAGGAGATCGAGATCGAGCAGGGCGCCGAGTTGAAGCGGCCGTCCAGGCTCTACGCCCGCGCCACGGGCACGGCCGCCGAGATCGAACGCGTCGAGGTCGGCGGCAGTGCGGTGGTCGTCGCGAGGGGAGAGTTCCGGCTTCCCTGAGCATTAGGGCATGAGCGATACCGCTTCGATCTCCGGCAGCTCGACCGCGAGCGACTGCCAGAAGACGCCTCCGTCCGTGGAGACGTGCAGGCGGTTCCGCGAGCAGTAGACGATCAGGTCCGGGTCGTCGTCGGCGATCGCGACGGCGCGCCCTTGCGGCAGCCCTGCGCCGGCCTCGCGCCAGGTCGTCCCCGCGTCGTGAGAGATCATCAACGGCGGCTTGCGGTCGACCACCGCGACGACGGTCGAGCCCACGGCGTCCCCTGCGACCACGCGCGGCAGGGCAGCGGTGAACGTTTCCGGACCGGCGACCTCTTCGGCGGGTTCGACCTCCTCGGTCTCGAGATCGACCGCGAACGCGCCGTACTCGGTCTGCACCACTGCCGTTGTCACAGTGCCGCACCTACGACGGACGTGGCGCGGCGTGCCGCGGCCGCGGGCGAATGGCCGGCCGCACGCGAGACGAGGTACGCCGCTGCGAACGCATCGCCTGCGCCCGTCGGGTCGCGCGGGAGTGGCCGCGCGACCACATGCGTTTCGCGCCCGTCGGCGTGAACGATCGCGCCACGCGAGCCGAGTGTGACGATTCGCTCCGGAACGTCAACGTCACCGACGATGGAGGCTTCGTCTTCGGCGAGCTTGAGGATCGTCACGTGACGCAACAAGCCGGGATCGAAGTCGCCGTCGAGCTGAAGCGGCCCGACCTGCGGCCTACGCACGAGGCCCTGGCCGTCCAGGAGCAGGTGCCTGCCGCGGGCGAGCTCGGCAAGCGTCTCTGGAGGAAAGTCGGAGCGCACGAGCGGCGCGACGTGCAGCCAGCGAACGCGCCTGTCGACCGCGCGCGCGTCGCGCGGCGTCCAGGAGTCGCCGATCGCGTCGACACTCATCGTCCTTGTCTCCCCGGCGTACTCGAACGTGAACGCGCTCGTGCTGGTCCCGTGCAGCATCTGCAGCGGTATGCCTAGTGCGGCCAGGCGTGGCAGGAGGAAGCGCCGGTCGGCGTCCGCGCACCGCCCGATCACCTCGCCGCGAGCGGCGAGCAGACGGAGCGCGCGCGCCGCGTGGTAGGGGCCGCCTCCGATCCGCGGCGGCTTACCGCCGATGCGGTCGATCGACAGGTTGCCGACGACGGCCAACACCGCCGTCCATTCTCAGCCTTCCGCGGGCGCGACGACGCCGCCGCGGCGTGCAAACAACCCGACCAGCGAAGCGAGCGCGAACGAGAGCGCGAAGCTCGGCAGCGAGGCGCCGATCTGCGAGTCCAGCGGATGCAGCGAGTTCAGGAAGCTGGTCCAGAAGCCGAGATCCGCGGTTGCGCCTGTCGACGTCGCGAGCCATTCGTAGAACAGGAAGCCGCAGAGCCAGGCACCGATCATCCCCGGTCGCACCTCGGGCCCCTCGAAGACGTCCGCGCGCGTGTAATGCAGCCCCCGCTGGATCCAGTCGGCGAACAGGACGCCGAACAGCGGCACGAAGAAAGCGCCGAGCAGATAGAGGAAGCGCGAATACTGCGTCAGGTCGAACGAGAGCGCGCCGACTGTCGCGACCACAGAGCAGCCCACGATCAGCGCACGCTGCGAGACGCGCGGGAAGAAGTTCTGCAACGAGACCGCGGTCGAGTAGACGTTCGCGAACGCTTCGTCCGTCTCGTCGACGGTCAGCGCGAGCAGCGCGAGAAAGCTCGCGACACCGCCGGCCGCGATCGTGGTGAGGATGTCGACCGGCCCCTGGATCGACGGATGCGAGAGCACGAGGATCGCGCCGAAGCCGAACTGGAAGAGCGTGGGGAAGAGGTAGCCGAGCCCCGCGCCCCAGAACGCGGCTCGACGTCCCGTCGAGAAGCGCGTGTAGTCGGCGACGAGTGGGATCCACGACACGCTCAGCGCGATGATCAGATCCATCCCGGCGAAGAACGAGCCGCCCTGGCCGCCGCTCGTCCACAGACGGTGCAGGTGTCCGTGCGCCGGGATCCACCACGCGAGGTAGAGGATCGACGCGGCGACCGCCCAGATGGCGAACTTGCGCACGAAGCGGCGCACGAACCCGATCGGCCCGAGCAATGCGAGCGCCGTCGCGACGCCGCCGAAGACGAGCTTCCAGAACCAGAGCGCCTCGAGGCCGAACGCTCGGTCGGCGAGCGCGGACGCGGCGGTCGCGATGATGATCAACTCGAAGATCGACCAGCCGAGGCACTGCAGGACGTTCAGCCCCGTCGCCAGGTACGAGCCGCGCTGCCCGAGCGGCGCGCGTTGCAGCACCATCGTGGGGACGCGCGCGTCGGCGCCGATCAGTGCGGCCACGCCGAGCATCGTGTTCCCGATCAGCGCGCCGACGATCGTCGCGAGGATCGCCTGCTTCAGCGAGAGGCCGAGGTACGCCGCTGAGACGAGGACGAGAATCGAGATCCCGAGGTTCGTCCAGAGCAGGAACGTGTCGAGCGTTCCGAGCACGCGCAATCGCTCCGGTACCGGCTCGACTCCCCACTGCGGCGTGTTCATCTCGCTCCCTTCGCTGGTACTAGCCAGATCAGGTTCGACGGGTGTGATCTCAGCCCGATAGGGGCACCCCGGCAACCGCAGGCTACCAACGTCGCTGCATAGGCAACGCCTATGCGTTAGCATCGCCGCCGTGGCGAAGACGCTCTCGGCTGGAGAAGCCGCTCGCGCGCTCGGGATCAGCCTGGATACGCTCCGGCGCTGGGACAAGCAGGGACGAATCCGTGTCGAGCGCGATGCGGCGAACCGTCGGGCCGTCCCCGTCAAAGAGGTCGAGCGCCTACGCGGCGGCGGGAGCAGGCATGCGCTCAGCGCGCGCAACCGGATCGCCGGCGTCGTCCAGGACGTCAAGGTCGAGGGACTGCTTGCGCAGATCGAGATCGAGGCCACCGAGCGCGCGCGCTTCGTCTCCGTGATCACGCGCGAGTCGGCCGAGGCCCTGGGCCTGAAGCCCGGCGTCACCGCGACGGCTGTCGTGAAGGCGACCTCCGTGATGGTCGAGCGGTGACCGGGAGTCTGGCTGCCGCGAAGCTGACGGTCTTCGCTGCGGCATCGCTCACCAGCGTCTTCCCGCAGATCGACAGAGCGCCCCGATACGAATTTGCGGGGTCGGACCAGCTCTCGTTCCAGATTACGCAGGGCGCGCCGGCGGACGTCTTCGCCGCGGCGAGCCCGAAGTACCCGGACCAGCTTTATGCCCGAGGACTCGTCTACAAGCCTCGCGTGTTCGCGACGAACGAGCTCGTGCTGATCGTCCCGCGCGCGAACGAGGCCGGCATTCGCTCCGTCTACGACCTCCGCCAGAAGGGGCTGCTCGTTGTGATCGGCGCGAAGGGAGTTCCGGTGGGCGACTACACGCGGAAGGCCCTTGCTGCGCTCAGCCTTTCGTCCGTGCTGAAGAACGTCGTCAGCCAGGAGACGGACGTCAAGTCTGTCGTGGCGAAGGTCGCGCTCGGGGAAGCCGACGCAGGATTTGTCTACCGCACGGATGCGCTCGCAGCCAAGCGCGACCTGCGCGAGCTCGAGTTGCCGGCACGCGCGCGGCCGAAGATCTCCTACGAGCTCGCGGTCGTGAAGGCGACGAGCCATCTTCAGGCCGCGCGCTCATTCGTCGCTCGCGTGCTCGGCACCCGCGGAAGGGTCGCGCTGCGACGGGCCGGGTTCGGGCTGCCGTGAGAGTGCTTTTCGCCGCCGCGTTGGCGCTCGCGACCGCGATCACGCTCGTCTTTCTCGCGCTACCGATAGCCGCGCTGTTCTTGCGTGTGGGGCCCGGCGAGCTCGTCTCGTCGCTTGGCAGCCCGGTTGCGCGGGACGCGATCGTCGTCAGTCTGAAGACGAACCTCATCGCCGAGGCGCTCATCGTCGTCCTCGGCACGCCGGCGGCATACCTCCTCGCGCGTCGGCGCTTCCGCGGCCGGGCGCTCGTGCTCACGATCGTCGAGCTGCCGCTCGTCTTGCCGCCGGCCGTCGGGGGAATCGCGCTGTTCGCGGCCTTTGGACGCACCGGGCTCGTCGGCGACGAGCTGCACGCGCTGGGGCTCACGATCCCGTTCACCCAGACCGCGGTCGTCTTCGCGGTCACGTTTGTCGCCGCCCCGTTCTACGTTCGGCCCGCGGTCGCCGCTTTCGAGTCGCTCGACCAGTCGCTACTCGAGGCGGCGCGCACCCTCGGCGCCGGAACCGCGCGCGTCTTCGCGCGCGTCGCGCTCCCGCTCGCCTCCGGCGGGCTGAGTGCCGCGGCCGCCGTCGCCTTCGCGCGCGGGCTCGGCGAGTTCGGCGCGACGATCATGTTCGCCGGCAGCCTCCAAGGCGTGACGCAGACGCTACCGCTCGCGATCTACGCAGAATTCGCGCGTGATTTTCACCTCGCGCTCGCACTCGGTGCCCTGCTCGTCGTAATCAGCTTCGCAATCCTGCTCTCCGTCAAGCTCGTGCCGTCGTGGACCCGCTACGCGTTGACGTTTCCCTTCCGCTCCGCGACTTCGACCTAGCGGTCGAGCTCGACGTCGCGGCCGGAGAGACGGTCGCGCTCGTCGGACCGTCGGGCGCCGGGAAGTCAACAGTACTTCGCGCGGTCGCAGGCCTCGTTCGTCCGGAGCGCGGTCGCATCGTGTGCGGCGAAACGTGGTTCGACGGACGAGTCGACCGGCGGCCCGAGGAGCGCTCGGTCGGACTCCTCTTTCAGGACTACGCCCTGTTTCCCCACCTCAGCGTCGAGCAGAACGTCGGCTTCGGCGGCTCAGTCGACGGATTGCTCGAGCGTTTTCGCATCGCGCACCTGGCGCGCGCGCGGCCGAGGGACCTTTCGGGCGGCGAGCGGCAGCGCGTTGCCCTCGCGCGCGCGCTCGCTCGGCGACCACGCGTGCTGCTCCTCGACGAGCCGATGTCCGCGCTCGACCCACACACCCGTGCCGCCGTCCGAGGAGAGTTGCGCGCGCTCCTGCACGAGCTTGCCCTACCGACGCTGCTCGTTACCCATGACTTCGAGGACGCCGCGACCATTGCCGACCGGATCGGGGTGCTGGTCGACGGGAAGCTCCGTCAACTCGCTTCGCCCGCGGAGCTCGTCGCCTCGCCGAGTGACGCCTTTGTCGCCGCGCTGGCGGGCGGGAACCTTCTGCGCGGGAGCGCTCGGGCGCTCCCCTCCGGCGTCACCGAAGTGGACCTCGATCTCGGCGGGGTCTGCTACTCGACCGACATGCGCGAAGGACCGGTGAGCGTGCTCGTCTACCCGTGGGATGTCTCGCTCGCGCACGAGCAGCCCGAGGACTCCGCGCTGAACCACGTGCGCGGCGAAGTCGTCTCCGTGGTCGCGATCGGCAATCGCGTCCGCGTGCGGGTCGGACCGTTGACGGCCGAGGTGACGTTGGCGTCCGCCCAGAGGCTCGGGCTTGCCGCGGGTCAGGAGGTCGTCGCGACGTTCAAGGCAACCGCGACGCGGCTGGTGGCCTAGACACGCCGCGCGAAGGGTTCGGCGGCCTGCTGAGAAACTGTGAGTCGTGAAGGTTTCGCTGTATGCCCTCGCGATCGGAATGCTCGCCGCCGGCTGCGGCGGCGGGGCTGCAAAGGTCGAGCAGACTCCGCAGACCACGGCTCCTCCGCCGACCGCCACGACGGCCACGACCGCAGCGCAGCCGATGTCACTCGAGCTGTTCTTCCTCGCGCCGGACGGAAAGCTCGTCGCGGAGTCGCGCAGTGTCGAGCACACGCAGGCTCCGGGCGGGGCTGCGCTCCGCGAGTTGACGAAGCCCGCGGCCGACACGACCACGCAGGTGCCGGACGGTGTGCGGCTGACGATCGACAGCGGCCGGGCACACGTCTCCGGCGCGACGCTGAACGATGCCGCGCTCGCGCAGGTCGTCTACACGTTGACGTCGTTCCCGACGGTGCAGTCGGTCGACGGGAAGACGCGTACGGACGTCGAAGCCTTCGCGCCGGCGATCCTGGTCGAGCATCCCGCGCCCGGGGACGCGGTTAAGAGCCCGTTGCAAGTCACGGGCACGGCGAACACGTTCGAGGCGACGTTCAACTACCGGCTCCAGGACGCCGACGGCAAGCTGCTCGCGAAGGACTTCGTCACGGCGACGTCGGGCTCGGGGACAAGAGGAACCTTTGACTTCAGCATCACGTTCGACATCGACGCGGCGCGGAACGGAACGCTTTCGGTCTTCGAGCTATCGGCCGAGGATGGCTCGGTGATACACGAGCGGGTCGTTCCGTTGCGGCTCAGTCCCTGACACTTTGCTTGACAGCGTGACGCGACCGTCGCACGATCTGCCGAAAGGAGGCAGGTCGTGGGACTGAAGGAGATGATCGGCGAGGCACGGCGGACAGCGTCCGAGACGCCGCCTGACCAGGCTCGCCCCGTGGTCGACGCGGGGGCTCTCGTGCTGGACGTCCGCGAGCCGCGAGAGTTCGCGAAAAGCCGGATCGCGGGCGCGCGGAACGTGCCGCGGGGAATGCTCGAGCTTCGTGCTGCGGAGGATTCACCCGTCGCAGATACCGAATTGACCGGCCGCCGCGGCGACGACATCTTCGTCTACTGCACGAAGTCGCCGAGCGCCCGCTCGCTGTTCGCTGCGCAGACGCTGGCGGCTCTTGGCTACGAGAAGGTGAGCGTGATCGAAGGCGGGCTCAACGCCTGGGCGGACGCAGGCCTCCCCACCGAGGAGGACTCGTAGGCCACTCGTTCGCGATACGCGAGGTGCAGCAGCGGCTTGCGGCCGGCAGCGGCGGCTACGAGATCGTCCACCGGTCGCCCGGCCTCGAGCTCGGCGTCTACGTGCTCGTCGCGCCCGAGCCCGACATGCAGCAGCCGCACCCCGACGACGAGGTCTACGTCGTGCTCGACGGCCGCGGCACTCTTGAAGTCGGAGGTCAGGTCTTCCACGTTTCAGAGGGTGACGCACTGTTCGTCGAGGCGGGCGCCGAGCACCGCTTCACCGGCTACGAGTCGCTGAGCGTGCTCGTGATCTTCACCCGGCCGGACTGACGCCTACTCGTTGAGGAGCTCGTTCGCGAGCGCCGTGAGGCGCCCGATATTAGGCGGTTCGCTCAGGTCGAGCTCGATCAGCTCGCCATCCAACTCGAGAGGTTTCCACTCCTTGCTTTCGAGTCGCTCGCGCAACTCGGCGACGATCTCGCGGTCGAGGTGACCCGGATGACGCGTGCGATTGGAGTAGCGCTCGAGCACCACATCGATGGGAGCACTGCAGAAGATCTGGACGACGCGCGCGGACGGCAGCGCGCGCAGCGGCCCGGCGTTCGAGAAGTTCGCTTCGAGGATGCACGATGCTCCGGACTCGAGCAGCCGCCGGGCCACGGTGAACAGCACCTCGTACGTGGCGCGGCCGAGCTTCCTCGACCACTCACGGTCGCCGGTGCCGAGCGTGTCGAACAGCGTCTCCTTTACGTCGTCCTTGGCGAGCAGCGGCAGACGGAGTTCCGCAGCAAGCGCCCGCGCGAGCGTGGTCTTGCCGGAGCCGGGCGCGCCGGTGACGACGACCAGAAGAGGCAGGGCCCGAGCGATCATCTTGTGTCGCGTGCTCGACCAATCGACGATTCACTCGTGGAACCTCTACCAAGCGATACGTCGCTGATCATGGACTCAATGATGTGGGCACACGAGAAGCTCGACGACATCCTTAGAATTCTCAGGGACGATGAAGAAGAAGCGGAAGACGAGACTGAAGCTGGCGGAGCGGATCGCGTACCGCGAGCTGCAGGCCGAAGACAAGCCGTCATGGAAAGAGAAGCTCGACCCCGAAACGAGACGTCGCGTCGAAGAACGCGCCGACGAAATCCTCGGGCAGTCTCAGCAGCCTTAATTCGCCAGCAGCCGCCTGAGCACGAACGGCAGGATGCCGCCGTGCCGGAGGTACTCGCGCTCGCGCGGCGTGTCGAGCCGGAGGCGCGCCGTGAACTCAGTCGTGTCCGCGCGCACCGTCACCTCGCGCGCCTCGGCATTGTCGACTCCCGTGACCGCGAACTCCTCGCGGCCCGTGAGGCCGAGCGACTCCAGGTTCTCGCCGTCCCTGAACTGGAGCGGCAGCACGCCCATCATCAGCAGGTTCGAGCGGTGGATTCGCTCGTACGACTCGGCGATCACGGCCTTGACCCCGAGCAGCTTCGGCCCCTTCGCCGCCCAGTCGCGAGACGAGCCCGTGCCGTACTCCTTGCCGGCGATCACGATCAGCGGCGTTCCCTCCGCGAGGTAGCGCTGGGAAGCCTCGAAGATCGTCATCTCCTCGCCCATCGGGATGTGCACGGTCCACGTGCCCTCCGATCCACGCACGAGCAGGTTCCGCAGCCGCACGTTCGCGAACGTGCCGCGCACCATCACCTCGTGGTTGCCGCGGCGCGAGCCGTACGAGTTGAAGTCCTTGCGCTGAATGCCGTGCTCGACCAGATACTTGCCGGCCGGAGAGTCGGGCCGGATCGCACCCGCCGGTGAGACGTGGTCGGTCGTCACCGAGTCGCCGAGCAGGACGAGACAGCGGGCGCCGCGGATGTCCTCCACCGGCTGGGGGTCGCGCGGCATGTCGTCGAAGTACGGCGGCCGGCGCACGTACGTCGACTGCGGATCCCAATCGAACAGCTCGCCTTCGGGCACGGGGAGCGAGCGCCAGGTGTCGTCGCCCGTGAAGACGTCGGCGTAGGTGCGCGTGAACATCTCGTTCTGAACCGACGAGGCGATCACGGCGTTGATCTCCTGCGACGTCGGCCAGATGTCGTGCAGGTAGACCTCGTTCCCGTCGCCGTCTTCGCCGAGCGGCTCTTCGAGCAGATCGATGTCCATGCGGCCCGCGAGCGAATATGCGACGACGAGCGGCGGCGATGCGAGGTAGTTCGCCTTCACCTCCGGATGGATCCGCGCCTCGAAGTTGCGGTTGCCCGACAGCACCGAGCAGACGACGAGGTCGCCTTCGGTGACCGCCTCGGAGATCTCGTCCGAAAGCGGACCGGAGTTGCCGATGCACGTCGTGCAGCCGTAACCGACGGTGTTGAAGCCGAGCTCATCCAGGTACGCGTCGAGCCCCGCCTTCTCGAAGTACTCGGTGACGACCTTCGAGCCGGGAGCGAGCGACGACTTGACCCACGGCTTGCGCTGGAGGCCCCGTTCGACCGCGTTCCTGGCGAGCAGACCGGCGCCCACCATGACCTGCGGGTTCGACGTGTTCGTGCACGACGTGATCGCTGCGATGACGACGGAGCCGTGGTCGAGCTCGTACTCCTTTCCGCGCACCGGCACCCGGTTGTGCTGCGGCTCCGCGAGCGCGACCGGTGCTGCGACGCGATCCTCGACCTCCTCGCTGCCCGGCGCCTGTTCGACGGTCGGGTCGCTGGCGGGGAACGTGTCGGCGACGGCCTGGTCGTGGCCGCCGTTCCCGTACTCGACCCCGAACGTCCCGAGCGCCTGCAGAAAGCTCTCCTTCGCCCGCGCGAGCGGCACCCGATCCTGGGGCCGCCGCGGCCCCGCGAGGCTGGGCACGACCGACGACAGGTCGAGCTCGACGACCTGGGAATAGCTCGAGTGCGCCGTCGGATCGTGCCAGAGCAGGTTCTCTTTGCAGTAGGCCTCGACGAGCGCGATCCGCTCCTCGCTGCGGCCCGTCAGGGTCAGGTACGCAAGCGTCTGCTCGTCCACGGGGAAGAAGCCGCACGTCGCGCCGTACTCGGGCGACATGTTCCCGATCGTCGCGCGGTCGGCGACGGGCAAGGAGCCGAGTCCTTCGCCGAAGTACTCGACGAACTTGCCGACGACGCCTGTCTTGCGCAGCTGCTCCGTGACGGTGAGGACCAGATCCGTCGCGGTCGCGCCTTCGGGCAGCTCACCGCTGAGCTTGAAGCCGACGACCTGCGGCACGAGCATCGAAAGCGGCTCGCCGAGCATCGCGGCCTCCGCCTCGATCCCGCCGACGCCCCAGCCGAGCACGCCGAGGCCGTTGATCATCGTCGTGTGCGAATCGGTGCCGACGAGCGTGTCGGGAAAAGCGACGCCGTCCCGCTCGTCGACGACACGCGCGAGGTACTCGAGGTTGACCTGATGGACGATGCCCGTCCCGGGCGGGACGACCTTGAAGTCACTGAATGCGCGCTGGCCCCAGCGCAGGAACGCGTAGCGCTCGCGGTTCCGTTCGAACTCGAGCTCGACGTTGCGGCCGAAGGCGAAGCGCGTCGCGAACTCGTCCACCTGAACGGAGTGGTCGATCACGAGCTCCGCCGGAATCAGCGGATTGATCTTCGCCGGGTCGCCGCCGAAGTCGGCCATCGCATTGCGCATCGCCGCCAGGTCGACGATCGCGGGGACACCCGTGAAGTCCTGGTGGATCGCCCGAGCCGGCGAGAAGTTGATCTCGCGGCTCGGCTCGTCCGTCGCCACCCAGCCGGCAACGGCGTTCACGTCGTCGTCACCGGCAGTGCGCAGCGCGTTCTCGAGCAGGACGCGCAGCGTGTACGGGAGGCGCTCGACGCCCTCGATCGTGTCTATGCGGTGGATCTCGTATGACCGCTGCCCGACCTTCAGCACACGGCTGATGCTAGTCCAGCCAGATCAGAGCAGCGTCGGCAGCGCCGCCAGCAGCGCATCGAGGTCGTTGTCGTCGTTGTAAGCCTGGAAGGAGACGCGCAGGATCGGCCGGCCGCGCCAGGTCTGCGCGAGGATCTCGATCCGCCGCTCGCGGTAGAGCCGCACGGTGAGCGCCTCGGCATCGCACGGCGGTAGGTGCACGGCGGCCATCTGCACGAACTCGTCGTGATATGCGGCCAGAGGCTCCGTCCCGAGCAGCTCGCTCAGCTCCTGCGAAGCGCGCGCCGCGAGCTCATGGCAGCGATGCCGCACGCCGTCCCAGTGATTGTCCGTCTGGAAGTCGATCGCCGCCGGAACCGCGAGATGTGGCGAGGGATCGTGCGTGCCGGTCCACCGGTACCGGTCGGCCCACGCGACGGCAACCGAGTCCCAACTCACCGCGAGCGGCTCGAGCAGCGGTTGCACGTCCTTGCGGGCGTAGAGGAAGCCGGCACCCTTCGGCGCGCAGAGCCACTTGTGGCAGTTGCCAGCATAGAAGTCCGCGCCGAGCGTTGCGAGGTCGAGCGCGATCTGACCTGGCGCGTGCGCGCCGTCCACGATCGTGAGCACTCCCGCTTCGCGGGCACGCGCGCACAACGTCTCCACCGGGAAACGCAGAGCCGTCGGGGACGAGATGTGGCTGACGAAGAGCGCACGCGTTCGCGGGGTGACCGCGCCGAGCAAGTCGTCGGCGGCAGTTGCCGGTGTCGTCTCGATCTCGACGTAGCGGGCGCCGCGCCGCTCGCATGTGTAGCGCCAGAGCAGTTCGTTGCCGCCGTACTCGTGCGTCGTCGCGACGATCTCGTCGCCGGGCTGCAGGTCGAGCGAGCGGGCGACCGCGTTCACGGCAGCCGTCGCATTCGGGACGAGGATCAGGTCGTCGACCGCGACGCCGACGTACGCTGCGAGCCGCTCGCGCACGTCGGCGATCAGCTCGGGGAAGCGGCGCTTGAGGCTGAGAAACTCGACCGGCTCGCGCTCGAGCTCACGCTGGAGGCGCTGGTACTCCTCGAACACCGGCCGCGGGCAGGCGCCGAACGACCCGTGGTTGAGGAACACGACATCTGGGTCGAGCAGGAACAGATCGCGCATCGGCGGAGCGTAGAAGAGGTGCCGTGGTTGCCGTCTGAACAGTCCTTAACAGAGCGACAACCGGCGTTTCACACGCCGCTGGGTACAACGGTGGCGTGCAGGTCTCGCCGAACAATCCGTTCGCGCGCCTCGCGGCGCTCGTCGCGGTGGCGATCATAGGCGGCGCGGCGGCACTGGGCGGAGCAAGCCTGCTCGGTCAGCTCGGCGAAGGCACGACGGTCCGGCAGATCGTCACCCCCGAGTCGTCGAACACTCCGGCTTCGTTCGCGCAGGGGAAGGCGCTGTCGATCAACGAGATCTACCGGCGCTGGGCCCCCGGCGTCGTGCAGATCACCTCGACGAGCATCGTCAGCATTCCGCAGGATCCGTTGTTCGGCAATCCCTTCGCGCCGACGACGCAAGAAGAGGAGTCGCTGGGCTTCGGCTTCGTGATCGACAAGGCCGGTCATATCGTCACGAACTACCACGTGATCGAAGGTGCGAAGTCGGTGCAGGTCAGCTTCTCGAACGGCGACAACGTCAAGGCCCGCGTCGTCGGCTCCGATCCGTCTACGGACATCGCGGTGCTGCAGGTGCAGGCGCACTCACGCGCTTTGACGCCGCTCAGCTGGGGCAACTCAGACGCGTTGCAGGTCGGAGACTCCGTCGTCGCGATCGGGAATCCCTTCGGCTACACGCGCAGCGTGACGCAAGGAATCGTCAGCGCCCTCGACCGCCCCCTCACCGCCCCGAACGATTTCCCGATCGAACATGCGATCCAGACCGATGCAGCGCTCAACCACGGAAACTCCGGTGGTCCGCTGCTGGACGCACGCGGAGAGGTGATCGGTGTCAATTCGCAGATCTCGACCGGCAACACCGGCCAGCAAGGCAATCTCGGCATCGGCTTCGCGATTCCGACCAACACCGTCCGCAACGTCACGGCGCAGATCATCGAACACGGCCACGTGGAGCACGCGATGCTCGGCATCCGCGCGCAAGCGCTCACGCCGAGTGTCGCAGAGCTCTTCCGCTTGCCCGTCAAGCAGGGCCTGCTCGTCGCGCAGGTGCAGGCGGGGAGCGGCGCCGCGGATGCAGGCCTGAAAGGCCCGACGGACCAGGTTGTCGTCGCGGGAGTGACGTGGCCGCTCGGCGGCGACATCATCGTCGAGGCCGACGGCGTCGCGACCACGACCGCCAACAAGCTGAGCGACGTGATCGCGAATCACAAGCCCGGCGACACGATCAAGCTCGTCATCTACCGCGGAGACGCGAAGCAAACGATCGAGGTGAAGCTTGGGCGGCAGCGCTCCTCTCCCTGACGAAACCCGTTGCCGTCCTGAGACGGCCCCTTCCCTGGGGGCCTGCTTCCGAGGCCGTAGCCAGCACGGCTGACGAAGCCTGAAGCGAGGGCCCGACTGCCTGCCCGGGCCCTCGCTTCTATATCGGGCCAAAGTGCTGCGCACTTTGGCCCGTGAAGACCTGGCAGGCGCGCCTTTGGCGCGCGTGCCAATTTGGCGTCATTGAGAGGTTGCGGCTTCGGTAGTGGTTAGTGGGCAGCGTGGCAAGCCACGCTGCCGGCGAGAGGTCATTTTCGGTGGTGCTCTAGGAAATTCAGGACCCGGCGCCACGCGTCTGTTGACGCTTCTTCGAAGGCTTCTTGCTTGCGATCGAAGAAGCTGTGGGGGGCGCCTTCGTACGTCACCACCTCGTGTTCGACGCCTGCGGCCTGCAGCGCTTCCTCGAAGGCTGCGTTGTCTTCGGCGGTGATGTTTCGATCGGCGCCGGCTTGCAGCGCGAGGACTGGCGCTTCGATTCGATCGGCGAGCTGCGCTGGGCCGGGTGACCCGTCGCCGCCTGCGCCCGGGCGGCCGTAGAAGCCGATCGCGCCGGCGAGGTCGTGTCCGCTCGCCGCGGCGAGCCACGAATTCCGCCCGCCGAAGCAGAAGCCGACCGTGAAGACGGCGCTGCAACCTCGCTTGCGTAGCCATTCCACGGCGGCTGCAACGTCCGCCTGCACGCCTTCGCTCGTCGTCTGCTCGACGTGCGGCCTGTATTCGAAGTCGTCGCCGCGCTTGTCCACGCCTGCGGTGCGTCCGAAATAGTCGATCGCGACTGCGGCGTAGCCACGTTCCGCGAAACGCAGCGCGAGCTCTTCGTAGAAGCGGTAGAGGCCGCGCACGTCGGGCAGGATCACGACGCCTGCACTTGCCGGCCCGTCAGGGAGCGCGACGAAGGCGGCGAACTGCGTGCCGTCGTCCGACTCGAGCACGAGATCCTCGTGCGTGAGCGCGCCGCCCGAGAGGGCGGGGATCGGCGGCGAAGAGTCGCTGTCGAAGCACATGCGCGCGCGAGCTTACGCCAGCGCCTTCTCCGCCGCCGCCTTCAGGCCCTCCGAATAGCTCGGATACACGTGGTGCATGTATGCGAGATCGTCCACGGTGACGCCGAGCTGCAGCGCCGCGGCGAGGCCGCCGACGATATCGCTCGCTCCGCGCGACACGACGTGCACACCGAGCACTCTGCGTGTGCCCGGGTCGAAGACGATCTTGAAGAGGCCGTGCTTCGTTCGGGTGAACTGCGCACGGGTCACGTTCGCCACCGGATGCTTCACGATGTCGACGTCGTGCTCCCCGGCACGCGCCTCCTCCTCCGTCAGCCCGACCGAGCCGAGCTCGGGATCCGTGAAGATCGCCGTCGGCATGACCGTGTAGTCGGCGCGCCTGCCGCCGCCGAACATGTCCTCGACCGCGAGGCGCGCCTGGTACTGCGCGGCGGGCGTGAACTGCGGGCCGATCGCGACGTCGCCCGCGGCCCAGATCCTGTCGACGTTCGTGCGCTGGCGGTCGTCGACGACGACGTAGCCGCGGTTTGTCTCCACGCCGGCGCGATCTACCTCCAACCCGTCGGTGTTCGGTGTGCGCCCGGACGCGAGCAGGACGTGCGAGACCTTCAGCTCACGCCCGCCCGGAAGCGTTGCGGCAGTCGCAGCGCCGTCGCGCGCGAACGACTCGACACCGGCATTGAGCACGACCTCGATTCCCTCATCCTCGAGTGCGGCCTGCAGCTCGTTCGCGGCCTCGGTATCGGCGCGCGCGGCGATCTGGCCGCCGTGGTTGACGATCGTCACACGCGAGCCGAAGCGCGCGAAGATCTGCGCGAACTCCAGACCCACGGGTCCGGCACCGACGATGAGCAACGATTCGGGAACCTGTTCGAGCTCGAGCGCACTCACGTGATCGATCCAGTCGACGTGCTCGATGCCCGGCACGGGAGGCACCGCCGTCCGGGATCCCGTTGCGATGAGAATCCGCTCCCCCGACAGCTCACGCTCGCCGACACACACCGTCCGCTCGTCGACGAACGACGCCTCGCCCGGCACGAGCTCGTAGCCGGCATCCGATAGAACCTCGAACCAACTCTCCTGCGACCGTCGTAGTGAGTCCTTCCACGCGCGAACGCGCGCGAGGTCGACGCGCGCCGGACCCGTGATCACGCCCATCCAATCGCTCAGCTCGTTGACGGTGTACGCGAGCTCGGCGGCGACGAGGTACGCCTTCGTCGGGCGGCACGCGACGTTCGGGCAGCTACCGCCCCAGCGCGTACGCTCGATCAGCGCGACACGCGCGCCGTGCTCCCGCGCTGCCTTCGCCGCCGCATCGCGCGCCGCGGAGCCGGCGCCGATGACGATGAGATCGAAGTTGTCAGCCATCGGCTGATCGTCTCAAACGCGGCTCCGTTACGCTCGCACTCGTGGAGAACGAAGGCGCACTCGTCGCGGCGCTGCGCGCAGGTGACGAAGCAGCGTTCCGCGCGCTGATCGAGATGTACCACGCGATGCTCGTTCGGGTGGCGCGGATGTACGTCTCGACGCAGGCTGTCGCGGAAGAGGTCGCGCAGGAGACCTGGCTCGCCGTCCTCGAGGGCATCCACCGGTTCGAGGGCCGCTCGTCGTTCAAGACGTGGCTCTTCCGCATCCTCACGAACCGCGCGAAAACGAGAGGCATCCGCGAGGGGCGCTCGCTGCCTTTCTCGGCCCTCGACCCCGACGAGCCCGCGGTGCCCGCTGATCGCTTTCACGGTGCCGACCACAACTGGCCCGGGCACTGGGCCGCCCCGCCGACCGGTTTCCCGGAGGAGCGGCTCCTCGCCGGGGAGACGCGCGAGGTGATCGAGCGAGCCATCGAGGCCCTGCCGCCGACGCAGCGCGCGGTCATCTCGCTGCGGGATGTGGAGGGCTGGAGCGCGGAAGAGGTGTGTAACGCTTTGACGCTGACCGAGACCAATCAGCGAGTCTTGCTCCACCGGGCACGTTCGGCCGTCCGGGCGGCACTGGAGCAGTATCTCGAGGAGTCATGACGTGACGCAGACCGCCAACACCTACGAAGATCTCTCCTGCCAGGAGCTGGTCGAGCTCGTCACCGACTATCTCGAAGGGGCGCTGCCCGACGGGCTGCGCGACCGCTTCGACGCGCACATCGCTCACTGCTCGGGTTGTCAGATGTATCTCGAGCAGATGCGGGCGACCATTCGAGTAGCGGGAGCGCTCACGCCGGAGTCGCTGTCGCCGGAGGCCGAGCGCGCGCTTCTCGACGCCTTCCGCGGCTGGAAGCGCTAGACCGCCCGATCCGTTACCGTCGAGCCGTGGAGGCGGGCAGCTTCGAGCTTCTCGCGGCATCGCTGCGTGCCGATGCGCGCGATCTGGATGCGTTCGTCGAAGCACTGGCCGCGAAGCTGACGGCCGCATTTCCGCAAAGCACGCGGGTGGAGCGAAAGGGCTTTCGCGGCGGAGGCCGCGTTCGCGCGCTGGACGTCGAGCTCGGCGAGCATCGCTACCGCCTGTCGGTGCAATCCGGTCGCCCGACGAGCTCGCGTGCCCGCACCGTGCGCGGGATCGTCCTGAAGAACGAAGAGCTCGGCCTCGACGAGTGGATCGAGTCGCTGGCGCGCGATCTCG
>WNFZ01001767.1_pt1 | contig 21202 bp, 22 predicted proteins | sample 5400081 | NCBI WGS metagenome assembly WNFZ01 (sample SAMN13153365, study PRJNA577476) | soil metagenome | isolation source: 80 cm soil or saprolite under grassland replicate 1 | place: USA:California | collected 2016-06-15
TCGGCGACGGCTCGTTGTCCAAGGAGGGCAGGGGCAGCGCGGTCTTGCTCGGTACGTCGCCCGCGGATTCGGTGGCCTCAATGATCGAGGGCGCCGTTCGGATCGCGGAGGCACGGCGTATATAATCTTGGATCAGCTGACGCATGCGGGAATCGCGTGCGCCGCTCGAGCGTCCCCCGAGGACGACGGCAACCAGATGCCGGCCTTCACGGCGCACAGATGAAACCAGGTTATAGCCCGAGGCCTCCGTATAGCCGGTCTTGATGCCGTCGACGCCCTCCATTTGCCGCAGCAGCGCATTGTGATTGCTGATCGACATGCCGCGGTATTGGAAGCTCGGGAGAGCGAAATAGCGGTAATATTCGGGAAAGCGCTCCTGAATGGTGCGGCCGAGCACGGCCTGCTCGCGCGCGGTGGTGATCTGGGCATCGGCCGGTAGACCCGAGGCATTGACGTAGACCGTGTTGGTCATGCCGAGAGTTTGCGCCTTGCGCGTCATCAGCGCTGCGAATTCACGCTCGCTGCCGGCGATCGCTTCGGCGATGACGACCGCGGCGTCGTTAGCCGAGCGGGTCACGATGCCCTTGATCGCGTCCTCGACCCTGATTGTGTCACTGGGCTTGAGGCCAAGCTTGGTCGGCGCCTGCGCCGACGCATGGGGGGAAACCTGGAGGCGAGAATCCAGGCCGAGCTTCTTGGCCTGCAGCTGCTCAAACAGTAGGTAGAGCGTCATGATCTTGGTTAGTGACGCTGGATGCCGCGGGCTATCCGGATTGGTCTCGTGCAGCACTTCGCCGGAATTGTCGTCGACCACAATATCCGCATAGGGCGGCTGGTAATCGGGCCCGTGCAGGAAACGGTGATGGCGATGGTGGACGCTGTGCTTGGATTTGGCCTGTTTACGATGCTCGGCCTGGATTGGAGAGCCGGCTTTGGCGGCGGCATCGCTTTGCACCGGCACCGCGAGGGTTGCTGTCAGAATGAGCGCACCCGTAGTATGAAAAACGCGCCAGCCTCGGCCAGCCGCAAGGGTCCGCCCTGCCGAACTTGTTTGCCGCCCCATCGCTCCGCCACGCATCGCCTTCCCCCAGGCACTTGAATGACATAGACGATTTTTCGGGGTGCTGCCAAGTCTCTGGCTTCTACAAGATGAATTTTCAACCGGAAACCGGGCGTACCCCAGGGAAACAGCGGACGGGCGGAGGCACGAAACCATCGCTCGGGTCACCGGTTGCCACAGCGACTCGTGCTGGGGCCGCCGATGTCGAAACGTGATTCGCCGCACATGAGGGCGTTTTCGATGAAGCGTTTCTATGCCCTGCTGCTCGCGACCTCGATCCCCGCAACGTGCTGGCCCGTGCATGGGGCGGCGGCCCAGCAGGCGGCGGTCCCGACGTACCACGGCCGAGCCGATCGCAGCGGCAATTTTGTCGTCCCGGGGCTCACTCGGGAGAAGGCGCGCTCCCTGCATCTGGACCGCGGATTTCACGCCTCCGTTTCCGGGCACGTCTACGCCCAGCCGCTCTACTGGCGTGTGCCTGGTGCGAGTTCCGGCATGCTGCTGGTCGCGACCGAAGAGAACAAAGTGTTCGCGCTCGATGCGGCCAGCGGCAAGGAAATTTGGCAGCGCGCCGTCGGCAAGGCGGTTGCCCGTTCCGCGCTCGGCTGCGGCAACATCAACCCGCTGGGGATCACCGGCACGCCAGTGATCGACGAGATCGGCGAGGCGCTCTACCTCGACGCCATGGTGGAGAGCGCAGCAGGGCCGCGGCACCGGATCTTTGCGCTCTCGCTAAAAGACGGCGTGGTCCTGCCCGGCTGGCCGGTTGACGTGACCGAAGCGCTCGAGGCTCGGCGCCAAAGCTTCAACGCCCGTGACCAGAACCAACGCAGCGCACTGAGCATTCTCGACGGTACGCTCTACGTGCCGTTCGGCGGTCACTTCGGAGACTGCGGCCAGTATCACGGATTGGTACTGGGCATCTCGCTCAAGGACCCGCGGAAGATCGCGAGCTGGGCGACGCGGGGGCGCGGCGGCGGCATTTGGGCGCCGGGCGGGATCAGCAGCGACGGGAAATCGCTGTTCGTGGCGACCGGCAACACGCTTGGCGTGACGAGCTGGGCTGACGGGGAGGCGGTATTTCGCCTCGCGCCCGATCTGCAGCGATCGCAGGACAAACGCGACTTCTTCGCGCCGCCGTACTGGCGCGAGCTCGACGAGACCGACGCCGATCTCGGCGGCACCAATCCCATCCCGCTCGATCTGCCGGCGGCGAGCGGCACGCAGGCCATCGTCCTCGCGCTCGGCAAGGACCGTCACGCCTATCTGCTCGACCGCAACGATCTCGGCGGCATCGGCGGCAGCCTCGTGGCCGAGATCGTCGCCAAGAATGCGATCCGCACGGCACCGGCGGCCTATCCGGCGGTCGACGGCGTGTTCGTCGCATTTCAGGGCGCGGGAGCGCACTGCCCGAAACCCGGCACCGAGAACGGTCTCACCGTGTTGAACATTCGCGCCGGCGCGCCGCCGAGTATCGCGACAGCGTGGTGCGGGGCGCTGCGCGGCGCCGGGGCTCCTATCGTCACCACCACCGACGGGCGCTCCGATTCCATCGTATGGATCGTCGGTGCCGAAGGCGACAACCGGCTTCACGGCTTTGCGGGCGATACGGGTGAGCCGCTGTTCACCGGCGGCGGGTCTCAAGAGGCGATGGCCGGCGTTCGCCGGTTCCAGACGCTGATCGCCGCCGAGGATCGGCTCTATGTCGCCGCCGATGGGCGGGTCTATGCGTTCGGGTTCTGACACAGCTGGCCCGGCTGCGGCGCTGGGCGTCGAGCGGCCACGTTGCCGCAGCACCGAGAAGCCCAATGAACTCCCATCGCCTCATTCGATCCCATGCTTTGAAACTATTTCGCCGGGACTATATTACTACGAAGGCGAGGAATTTGCATTGTGGGCCGTTGGGACCCCTACCTCAGCGCGGTTTGGCAATCGGAAAGTCGATGAGCGTGGAGCGTGGCGGCATCGATTGTGATATCCATCCGGCCGTGCCGGCAATGGATGCGCTGCTGCCGTATCTCAGCGGTCACTGGCGCGAGACCGTCGTGCAACGCGGCGTGCATGAGCTCCATTCGATCGCCTATCCGCAGCATGCGCCGATCAGCGCGCGGCCGGATTGGCGCACCGGCAACGCCAGGCCCGGATCCGATCTCGAATCCATCCGCAGCCAGGCGCTCTCCCGCTTCGGCACCAGCGTCGCGATCTGCAATTGCCTCTACGGCGTGCATCTGTTGTTCAGCGAGGACTTGGCGGCGGCCTTCGCGCGGGCGCTCAACGACTGGATCGCGCGGGAATGGCTCGATCGCGAGCCGCGGCTGCGCTCTTCGATCGTGGTGCCGCTGCAGAATCCCGAAATGGCGGTCGACGAGATCGAGCGCCGCGCGGCCGACCGGCGGTTCGTGCAGGTGCTCGTGCCGGCGATGGGAGAAGTGCCGCTCGGCAAGCGCGCCTTTTGGCCGGTCTATGCGGCGGCGGAACGGCACGCGCTGCCGATCTGCATCCATGCCGGGAGCGCCTACCGCCATCCGGTGACCTCGGTCGGCTGGCCGTCCTATTTGACCGAAGATTATGCGGCGCAGGCGGTCGCGTTCCAGACGCAGCTCACCAGTCTCATCTGCGAGGGCGTATTCAGCAAATTCTCGAACCTGCACGTGGTTCTCGCCGAATCCGGCATTACCTGGCTGCCTGCCTATCTGTGGCGGCTGACCAAATATTGGCGCGGACTGCGCACCGAGATACCCTGGACCGACGTCTCGCCGATCGAGATCGTGCGCCGCAACGTGCGGTTCACGCTGCAGCCGATCGACGCTCCGCCCGGAAATGCGTTCGCGCGGATTCTCGACCACATCGGCTGCGACGAGCTGCTGTTGTTCTCGACCGACTATCCGCACTGGCAGTTCGACGGCGATGCAGCGCTCCCGGAGGCATTGCCGGGCGACTTGGTGCGCAAAATCATGATAGAAAACCCGCAGCAGACCTATCCGCGGCTCGAGGAGGCGGTGCGATGAACGTCCAAGTCGCCGTTCGCAAAGCCGGCCAGCAGGCCGTCGCGCAGGCAATCGCCGATTGCGACATCCATCCGTATCCGAAATCGCCCAAGGAGCTCTATCCGTTCCTGGAGAGCCGCTGGCAGCGGCATCTCGAGACCTATGGCTTGCGCACGCGGCAGGGATACGAGAGCGGGCCGGCCTATCCAAAGGGGCAACCCGAGGCCTCGCGCCGTGATGCATTTCCGCCGAGCGGCGGCAAGCCCGGCAGCGATCTCGAATTCATGCGCAAACAGCACCTAGACCCCAATCACGTCGCGCTGGGGATCTTGAACCCGTTGCGGAGCGGGCAGGGGCTGCAGAATGGCGACTTCGCCCAAGCCTACTGCCGTGGCGTGAACGACTGGCAGGTCGCGGAATGGACCAGCAAGGAGCCGCGGCTCAAGGCCTCTGTGCTCGTGCACTACGAGGACGGCCCCGGCGCCGCAGCCGAGATCGAGCGGCGTGCCGGCGATCCCAATTTCGCCCAGGTGCTGCTGCTCAGCCGCACGGCGGAACCGCTCGGCCAGCGCCGCTACTGGCCGATCTACGCGGCGGCCGAGCGCGCGAACTTGCCCGTGGGCGTGCATGCATTCGGCTACGGCGGCTATCCGGTGACCGGCGGCGGCTGGCCCTCCTATTACATCGAGGAGATGGTCGGGCATTCGCAGTGCTGCCAGTCGCTGCTGACCAGCATGGTGATCGAAGGCGTGTTCGAGCAATTTCCAAGGTTGAAGCTGGTGCTGATCGAAGCCGGCTTCGCCTGGCTGCCGGCGCTGAAATGGCGGCTCGACAAGATCTGGAACCGGTTGCGGGACGAGACGCCGCATCTCCGACGCCCGCCGTCGGAATACATCCGCGAGCACGTGTGGATCACCACGCAGCCGGTCGAGGAGCCGGAGCCGCGCAGGCACTTGCTCGATATTATCGAATGGATCGGCTGGGACCGGCTCCTGTTCGCGACCGACTACCCGCATTGGGATTTCGACGATCCGGCACGCGCCTTGCCGCTGCCGTTCACCGACGACCAGCGCCGCAAGGTGTTTCTCGACAACGCCAAGGCTGTGTACGGGCTCGCTGGATGAGCAAGCACGTGGTCGCGCCGGCGCGGGAACTACCGCCCGGTAGCCGCAAGCTGGTCAATGTCGACGGCCGCGCCATCGTGATTTTCAACATCGGAGGCGAATTTTTCGCGCTCTTGAACCGCTGCCCGCACCAGGGCGGCAATCTGTGCGAAGGGCGATTGATCGGGCTAGTCGAATCGAGCGAGCCCGGCCACTATCGCTACAGTCGTGAGGGCGAGATCCTGCGCTGTCCCTGGCACGGCTGGGAATTCGACGTGCGCACCGGAAAATCCTGGTGCGATCCGGCGCGGATTCGGACCAAAACCTACGATGTGGGGATCGAACCCGGCCGCAGCTTGGTCGAGGGCCCGTATCGGGCCGAGACCTTCGCAGTCACCGTCGAGCAAGAATACGTGGTGGTAGAAGCGTAAGGAGGCTTGCGGTGGGTGGAGGCTTCGAGGTGGATTCCGGCGGATTCGGCGCGGTCGTACGTCAATCGCTTATCATAAGCCCATTGGATGATGTCCCAAGGTGGTGTCGCGATGCGGAATTCAGAGCAGAGTTCGCTGTGATTTTGCGACACCAGACGCATCTCTTGATCGCCGCAGGGAATCAGTACCATCCGTTGAGACGGTGATCCTTGGCGAGGCCTAACAGATGATCGACGGCGGCTTTGTCGTTCGAGCCATTCCAACGGATGCTGCGGCTGACAAATCGTGAGTATTGGACGATCGGGTGATCACGAAACCAAACTGGAATATTCTGTCGGCCGAGGCTGTGGGCGACCGCGAGCCTGCCGTGTGAGCCGCCGAGGATCAATGCGCCGGGAGCATCGCTGTGCCGACGGCGAGTAGGAAGGACCGATTTTGGGAATTTCATGATGGGTGTGTAGTACGTAATTGCCGTGGATTTTGCCTTGTTAAACTCACGATTTCAGAAAAGGAATTCAATTAGGATTAACGCGGGCTCAATTCCAGTCCGCAGCTGTAGCTCGAGATGACGAACCTCCAAGCAAATACCGGATTTGAAACGAGTATCTTCCTTGGCGCGACCTACCAAACGTTGGATTTCTTAGTGGCGTCGCCGGGTCTTTAACCACGAAGAGCTTCGAGCTGGTCGAACCTCAAATCCGCCGATCCCCTGCATTATGGGTGACATCCACGGAGTCAGGCGCCTGGGAGCGAGTCCCCGGAGCGAAGATCGGATTATTTCTTAACCGTACATTGACCTTTGTTTGATTGACTCCGCAGCGTACCGACCGGAATAGAGAGAATGAGACGCGCGCAAATCGCGGTGCTGGTGTTGGCGTTGAGTGCCGGCGGAGTTGCCGCCCTGCTGGTCACGCGATCCGAGCAACCTGCGGCGCCAGCCTCTGCGCCCCCGCCCCAGGTCGCTATGATCGATATTCTCGTAGCTCGGACCGACATCGAAACCGGGCGCCGGTTGACTCCAGAGCAAGTGCAATGGCAGCCCTGGCCGATAGCCGCTGCGAGCTCCGAATATTTCCGGCAGACCGAGAATCCCGGCGCCGTCAATCAGATCGCCGGCTCCATCACGCGCGCGGGCTTCATCCGCGGCGAGCCGATCCTCAAGGCCAAGCTGATCCGGGCGGACGGCTCCGGCTATGTGGCGGCGCTGATCAGACCGGGAATGCGCGCCATCTCCACCGACATTTTGCCTGAGGCCGGCGTGGGAGGCTTCATCCTGCCCAATGATCACGTCGACCTCATTCTCACGCGTTTGGAAAAATCTGCCGGCGAGGATACATTTCACAGCGAGACCATCCTGACCAACGTGCGCGTACTCGCCATCGATCAGACGGTGGAGGAGAAGAACGGCCAGCGGGTGGTCATCGGCAAGATCGCAACGCTCGAGCTCGCGGCTGCTCAGGCGGAAACGCTGGCGCTGGCCCGGCGCCTCGGCTCGATCTCGTTGATGCTGCGCGGCCTGCGCGAGCTCGAGGCCGGAGCCGATGACGCCAGCTCGCGCGGCGGCAAGCTCGACCGCGCCGACAGCGTCAGTGTCGTGCGCTTTGGTCGCAGCGCGACGGCGATCCTGAGGTGATTGCTCGAGAGGCATCGATGGAAAACCGGCGCAAGCAGGAACGTCACCGGGCGCTCAAAGCGGGAAAGATCATTTTCAATCGCAAGACCTCGGTAGTGGATTGCACCATCCGCAACGTCTCCAAGTGCGGAGCGTGCCTGCAGGTGGACAGCGTTGTGGGCATCCCGGAAACATTCGATCTTCTGATCGCCGTCGATCAGACCGTTCATCCCTGCACCGTAAGCTGGCGGAGCGCCAATCGAATTGGCGTCATGTTCACACCGGGGCGATCGTCGCCTGCCTGAAACGGGGCGAGGAGCTGGCGCCCGTGGTTCGCAGCTCCACCTTTACCGCTTCGCGCCCATCGCGTTTATGTCGGCTTTCGTGTCGGATGGCGGGATGGCGATGCTCTCGGTCTACAGCGTGCTGAGCGGCTACGATTACACTAACGCGGTGGTGCTGGCGGTATTCGCCACTATCGGGGCGATCGTGCTGCAAGCTGGGGTTCTCGGCCTCCAGACGCGACCCCCGATCCCCCTTGCTGCTGTGCGGCATCGGCTCGATTTTCCTGCTGGCGCTCCTGCCGGCAATCATGAGCGTGAAGCCGGCTGCCTTTGGCGTCGCGTTCGGTCTCGGGGGGCTACTGGAAGGGTTCTACACTATCGGCCGGATCTCCATCGTGAAATCGTACCGCGGCGTCGGCATCTCCACGGCCAACGGCTATTTCGTGTCGATGAACGGTCTCGGCGAGCTGACGGGACCTTGGCGACCGAGTTGAGCATGGAATACTGGGGCGCTCCGAGTTTCGTGCTCAGTCTCATTGCCACGCTCGGGACCTATGTTTTGCTGGTCGTCCTGAGCAAACGGCCGATCATGATCCCTCGTCAGCGTTTTTTCATCTGATTTTGGCCGCCAGATTGGAACCGGGCGGCTGCCCGACCGTTGATGTCTGCCGCACTCCTTCGACTCTTCCGGCAGTGCTATGTGCCGGGGCGGTTCGTCTCCGAGGGGCGGACCGAGGTGCTGGACGATGAGCATCGAGCCTCTGTCGAAAACTTCTCTGCGAAAATCGCCCCCCACTGCGGAGCTCGAAGCGTTGCGGATCGGCGCCGCCATGGAGCACGTCAAGGCACACGGAAATCTCGACGGCTTCCCGGCCGGGCGCGGCGAACGCCTGGCATTGATGACGACCGCAGGCAAGCAGGGGCTCGTGGTGTGGAGCCGGAGTCGCAGAAGGTACGAGCTAACGAGCCGCGGCTTTCGCCGTGTACGCGCGCTTCGCCGCGCTGGTCGCAATGCCTTGCGGGAGCGGCAAGGCGGGGCCGTCCGCTCCGGCATGAATGCGCTCGTCACCGCCGCAGGTGCCGTCGTGGTCGTGGGCGCCGTGTTCCTGGCGTTCAATCCCAGCGGCTCCACCAATTTGGCGCCGGGGCGCCAACCGGCCGCTTATTTCACGAGCGGCGCACCGGCGCCCGCGCAAGCGCAGGCAGCACGAGGGATGCAACCAGCGGCCGAGGCCGAGCCGAGAGCCGTTATAGCCGCGGCGATGCCCGACTCGGAGCAAGTCTTCTCGGAGCCAGCCGTCGGAGCGCCGCAGGAAGGTCGCATCGCTGAGCCGGGTCCGAATGCAGCTCCCCAACCCGGGGAGGCGGCGCGATCCCTGGCAGCGGCGATCGGCGGCGAGCCCGAGATTGTCACTGGCGCTGCCGTTGCAAAAAGCTCTGCCGATGAGGATCGCGATCGGGCGGAAACGAACAAGCCGGCGCACAAGCACAAGCGAAACGGCCGGAGGCGCGAGACCGTCGGACCGGGATATGCGTATGCGCCCTACGGAGCTGGAAGCTATCGGGCCTGGTCCGCGTCGCCCTGGTGGTTCCGCTGACCCGCCGACGGCGAGCTCAATGCAGGCTGGGTCCTTTGAGGAACCGGTTGCGGTCGCCCGAGCGCACGCGCACCTCGAATGTGCGGCCGTCGCGGTAAATTAGTAGTGGCACCTCGACCCCAGCGTGGCCGAGCGACCAGATCCGGCGGAAAAGGGTGGCAAGCTCGCTCACCTCTGTACCCGCAACTGCGAGCACGATATCGCCCGCCCGCAGATCGGCGCGCTCCGCCGGCCCGCGATTGGCGAGCCCGACGATGACAATTCTGTCCTCAATCTCAGTGGCATAGAGCCCGAGCCACGGCCGTGGTGGGTGATTGGGCCGACCCAACGTGAGGAGGTCTTCGAGTATCGGCGGAAGGAGATCGATCGGCACGATCATGTTGAGGTGATTGGCCGATGTCCGCTCCGAAGCTTGCTGGATTTGCAGCGACCCCACCCCTAAAAGATCGCCGCCGGTACCGATCAAGGCCGCGCCACCCCAATTGGGATGTACCGGCGCGGTGAAGATCGCCTCCTCGAGCACATATTCCCAATTTCCGGCAAACTCCTGCTTGGCGATGATGCGCGCCGCCACCGAGTGCTGGCGTCCGCCAGCCCCGGCCACGACGACGCGCTCTCCTACTGTCGCAGCGCTCGATTGGCCCAATGCCAGTACCGGCAGATCGAGACGCCCCAACGCCTGCACCAAGCCGAAGCCGGTCTCCTGATCGTAGGCGAGTACATGTCCGGGAATCACCTTGCCCTCATTGGTGGTCAGCCAGATCGATTCGGCTTCCATGATGAGGTAGCCGATCGTCAGTGCCACGCTGTCGCGGATCAACACCGCATTGCCGCCGCGCTCGGTCCCGAGCGTTTCCGCGGTGAACGCGTCGGCAGGCACGATCGAGTGCAGGGTCACCACCGAGGCGAGCGCCCGATCGAGATCGTAATCGTAGTCCTCCGGCTTCGGCTGCACGGCAGGGGATATTTTCGAGCCGCCCAGGGATGCCATCGGAACGAACTCCGCTTGCCTCGAAGATTGCCAGCTGGGGACGAATCTCCTGCATTTTACGTGCATTAGCCGAGATTTCCAGGCGGTCCTTCGGCTTGGCGTCAACTCACCACGGGGAGCGCGCGGATCTCGTAGCCGTGCCGCATCGAGCGGCCGCGCGGCGGATCCTCGAGCTCCATCTCGAAGCGGCTTGCCGGCCGGATGCCGCCGATGGCGCCGAGCGTTCCGCAGAACATGATTGTGCCGGGCGCATGCTCTTCGCCTTGCCACCGCGCCAGGAGATCCGCGGGCGTGCGCATGGCCGCAAGGGGACCCTCCTGATAGAGCACGCGCTTGCCCGCGATCGTCGCGAACGAACGCAGCATCAACCGATCCCAACGATCGGAGATCTCGTCGAGCCGCCACAGCATCCGCCCGACCACTTTCGCGCAAAGTTGCTTGGAGAGCGCAATCCCCAAGCTCTCCGCCTTGCGATCCGTGTGATCGGAGCCCAATCCGATCCATAGGCCGTCCGGCAGCGACACGAGCACGGGCTCGGCTTCGCCGGATGTATCGGGACCCAGCACTTCGATCGAGTCGGCCTGCGTGAGGTTGGACACGCTGATGCGATAGAACACGGGAACCGAGGAGGGCCGCGGCACACCAATCGCCGCGAGCTCCTCGATGTGATGCTGCAGCGCGGTCTCGTCGCGGCCGGTCCATCCCGCCACGACCAGCGTGTGGATCGCCGTCTCGACTCGGTCGGATCTGCCGTCGATCGTTCGCTCGAAACTCAGCATCGGTTCCCGCGAAGAGGGGTGAAAAAGCTTGCGCGTTCAGTCTAGAGCATCGCCTGCGCTGAGGTCCACGCGAATGCCGGCTAGCGGCTCGATCCCGCAACCGTTCGTTCGCGCAACGTATAGCCAGCGGCGCGCAATCGTTGGATGAAATTCGCAAAACCCCTGGAGCGCTCCAGGAGCTCGTGCAGGGAAAACTCCTCCTCGGGAGCATGGGCCGAGCCGCTGAGGAACCGATGCAAGACGGGCTCGCGGTCCGCACAGAAAACGCGGAATGGCCGGGACAAGCCCGGCCACGAGGATCGCGGGCCGCGGGCGAGCGCACCTTCAGGCAGGATCGCGCCTCATCATCCGAGGAGCACGCACCCGCGAGCCAAATGCGTCAGCGGCAGCGGACCGCCGCCCCGTGAGCCGGAGTGCACGGTCGCAGACGGCTCGTTATGCGGGATTTTTGCAATTCCAAGCCTGGCCAATCCTTCGACGTAATCGTCGGCCTCCGGCGTCGCTTTCACGCCCACGGCATCGGACGCAATGTTGTGGTTCCACGAACTGGTCGTCCCGAGCGCGATCGCGGCCGTAATCACGATCGCGGCGGACGCAAGAATCGCTGGCAAGAAGGCGACGTAGACCGGCCAGTCGTCGGTGAAACGGTTCTCCGCACGTCGGTCAGGGGAACCGCCATGTCTACCCTTTGCTGCTTTTCGGACCATGACGAATCTCCTTCCTGGAGTGTCTCCATCATGATCCGTTCGAGTCGGAGAGTGCGTGAACCAGCTCACAGGCCGGCGAAGAGAAGGGAGCGTCAAATTGCGTCGATCAGAACGGGAATATCGAACATGACGCAGTCTCAATTTGATGCGGTTTTGTTAAAAGGCCAGGATGAGCAACGCGGGCGAGCTCGCATATTGCTGCGTCCCAATGCGTCGATCCTGGCGGTCCAAACTGCCCTGAACGGGTCGGCCGTTTGAGCTTGTGTGGCGTATTCTAACGAGGTGGGGCTGCAGGTAGCGCGGAGGAGTGATGGTCCGCGATCATCCATCTGTCGCCGTCCTTCACATAGGTGAAGCTGTAACGTGCCGGGATGGTCTTGGTCTCGCCGTCCTTGGCGTACGAAAACGTATAATATCCCGTGTTGATCGCGGTGTTTCCGTAAACACGGATCAGCTGTTCGCCCAACGCGACCTTGGCCTGTGGCACGTTCTGCGAAAATCTACGCGGTGCACAAAGAAGGCACGTTGTGCTTCCACGCGTTGTGCCAGTCGATACGCAGATCCCGCCTCATGCCGGCCAGACGCCGTCGATCGCCGAAAACGACGGTGACAATGTTGACCACTGCACCGGATGTGCTCGGGCCTTTGCGAATGGCTCGCTGTCAGCGGGCCTCAGCCTCGAGCGCCCCGGCAAGATCGTAGGTCGAGAGCAACTGCTCGATCATCCCGGTCGCGCCGTCCCAGTCGAAGGTGCGGAAGCTGTGGCCCGCGGTGACGAAACGCGCTCCGGCGTAGAACATTTCGTACTGGGTGTGGCGCGAGCCGAATTCCGAGCCGATAGCGTCCCACGCAGCCTTCAGAAATTTCACCTTACGCTCCGGGCTCATCGACGGCGAGCGCTGGGTCTTGTCGATGATCGCCCTGAGCTCCGGATTGGCGAAATCCAATACTGAGGACGGCAGCATGATCAGCGCGCCGCCGGCGAGCTCGCGCAAGAGGTTCATCAGCTGCGGGTAGAGTTCCTGGGTGAGCACTTGGGCGGAATACATGTAGTGCCGGTTGGGCAGATAATATTCGCCCCATTTGTTGCCCGCCGCCTCCATCCCGGCCAGCATCGCATCGACCATACCGGCATGGGCCGCGAGATAACCGAGCTGCTCGCGCACCGCCGGAATGTTGATGGTCCCGATCGATTCGGTGATACGGCGCGCCAGCCCGATCAGGAACTTGATCTTCACCGAGAGTCGGATCTGCGCCTGATAATTCTGATAGACGTGGCCCGCGGTGTCGTGAAACTGGGCGCGGCACATGTCGACGTCGCGATAAACGAAGACGCGATCCCACGGCACCTTGACGTCGTCGAAATAGATCAACGCGTCATTCTCGTCGAACCGCGACGACAGCGGGTTGTCGTAGACGGATTTCGCCGCGGCCTCGTAGGACTTGCGCGAGAGCACGCGCATGCCCTTGGCGTTCATCGGCAGCGCGCAGGAGAATGCCAGATCCTCCTCGCCGGGCTTGAGCGGCTGCAGATTCGCCACCAAAACCTCGTTGGCCATGATGGCGCTGGTGCCCAGCATCTTCGCGCCGCGCAGCGTGATCCCGACGGTGTCCTCGTCGACGATGCGGGCAACGAGATCCGGCACTTGCTCGCCCCAATCCTTGGAGCGATCCGCCTGCGGGTTGACAATGACATAGGTGAGAAACAGGTCGTTGCGGCTGATGTAATCGAAATAGCCGGCGAGCGCCTTGGCGCGCTCCGGGCCGTGGCGGCGAAACACTTCGAGCCCCATGCGCTGGCCGACCAGCGCGGAGGCGAGATGGTCGGGCGAGCGGCCCATGAAGCCGTAGGAAACGCCGGCCCAGGCCTGCATGGCTTTACGGCGCAGCACCATTTCGTCGTAATCGCGCGGCATCTGCCACGCGCGGTTGATGCGGCGATTCGCGCCGTCGGGCACGAAGGTCATCAGCTCGAGGTTTTCCGAACGAGCCTGAAAATCGTAGAGCGAGGCCGCCGATCGCACCGAGTTCCGGAACGCTGGGTGAATGGTCACGTCCTCGACCCGCTGGCCGTCGAGAAACACCGCCCGTCCGTCCTTGAGCGACTGGATGTGGTCGGCTCCAGTCTTGCAGATGCTCATGCTTGGCTCCATGCCGAAGGCCGAATGCACGGAAAGCGTTGGAAAGACTCGGCAACCGCCGGGAGGCTGACCGCGATCTTCGGCGTCTATACTCTATCGCCCGCGCGACCGTCTCGTCGAGGATGCGCGTTTGCGCGCGCAAGCCGTTGCGGATCGCCGATGGCGTTTATCTCGAGAAAACGGGACGCTTGGTCAGAAAGGGCGCAGCCGCGGACTTTGCCGACGAAGCGGTATTGTCCGCCGCGTCCCTCGGCGGGCATGCCCCTCTCCTGCGGGGCAGGGCGAGCGTACTTGAGGGACGAGCGTATCGCACCTCTCGCCGTTGAGGACAGGTCGGCGCTCGGAGGGCTTCGGGTCAGGGGATCACGAGGTTCGATCAGATAACCGTCGGATCCCCATCTCCCCAACTCTCCCGGGACAGGGAGCCGCCCACGGTTCGCCGCTCACGGGAATCGGCCGGATTACTGCAGCAGGCGCAGCAACGCCTTGCCGGCGCTGCTGTTGAGTTCCTTCTTGTCGAGCGTGCCGTCGTTGTCCTTGTCAGCGGCCTTGAAGCGTTTCTCGACCAGCGCCTCGTATTCCTTCTTGTCGAGGGTCCCATCCTTGTCGGGATCGGCCTGGCGAATGTCCTTCGCGCTCAAGATCCTGCGAAGCTCCTTGGCGTCGAGCGTGCCGTCGTGATCGCGATCGAGCGCATCGAACCTGGCCGCGGCAGCCTTCTTGGCTTCGGCCAGATCGAGCGTGCCGTCGTGATCGGCATCCCATTGTTGGAGCATGGCATCGGCGCCGCCGGCTCGGCTTTTCCCTTGCGCCGAGGCGGCCGCCGGCACCCATGCGATCAGCAACAGTGCGAGCAAAATGCGCAGCATCTGCATCTCCCGGAGGGTGTGGAAGCTAACTCGGGCCGCCGGGGTTCGTTCCTGTGCCTTCCCCAAACGACAGCAGCCTCAATGCACCAGCGTGATCCGTGCGCGAGTCTTGCTCTCGTCCAAGGCGGCCGGGCTTGCCGAAGTTTTGAGCCTCGCCGACCAAGGACCGGGGCCGCGGGCCTTAAGCCAAGGTCGAAGCGGGCTTACATCTTGCTCCGGCGCGATGAACTCCAGCCCATGAGGCCCGGCCGCGAAGCGCACGCCGCGCGCGAGCAGGTCCTGTCGCCGCAACGGCTCCCCAGGCTCCTGGAGCACGGCCGACCACCAGCGCCGCGGCGCGGCTACATCCTCGGCCGCAATCGTGATCGTGGCGATACCGTTGACGCCGTTGCGATGCCGGTGCTCGCGGGGAACGCGCTCCTCGCGCGGCGTCTCATCTTCGATCAGAAACGGCGCGACGAAGGCAAAAGGCGGAACAGGCTGCGCCAGGGTCCAGCGCAGTCTGTATCCGTCGGGGCGAACGCGCTCGCCGGGCTCGATCTGCATCTCGACGCCGGCCTTGCGGAACGCCTCCCTATCGCCCGTCAGATCATCGGTCCGCATGCAGAAATCGATGAGGCCGCCGTCCTTCTGCGCAATGGCCCACCAGCGGTGTTGCGGGTTATCGTGCTCGAAAGCGATCAGCTCGATATAGGCGCCGTCGGCGAATGCGATCAGCGCATTGTGCGTCCCGGTCGGATGCGACCCGCCGGGAATGACTGTGAAGCCGAGTTCGGTGTAGTCGCGGATGGCGGCGTTAAGATCGGGGACCATGATCACGGTATGATCAACCGCCAGCAAAGCCATGATGGCCAATCCATTCGGGGAACAACGTGCGCCTGTCTCGGCAAGACGTCCGGTGAGGAAATTGGCAAACAAAGACGGTCCCGATCACTCTCGGGGACGGGGGGCTGGGGACAGGATCGGGACCGTGCCTCTCAATCCGATAGGCACTGCATGCTAGCCGCAAAGCATGAACGTTTGGCGTCAACCTTGCGTTAACCTTAACGGAAACTTGACGGCGCGAGCGCCCGCCGCCGCTTCCGAGCCCGATGCAAACTTGCGCGACCCTGGCCGGCGGGGTCGGCAGCCACCGGTCGGCCGGACGGATGCCGATCAGGAGGGAGTTCCAGCGATGAACGACAGCAAGAGCCCAGGGTTCGACACGGCCGAGATCACCGCCATCGCCCACCTCTACCGCGGCGAGCTCTACCGCAGCACGGTGTGGCGCACCCGCCTCGATGCCACGACCAACTGGGCGGTCGTCACCACCGGGCTTGCCCTGTCGCTGACATTCAGCAGCGAGGCGGCTTCGCCCTTGCCGCTGGTCCTGGTCGGGCTTCTTGTCGCGGTTTTCCTCTATATCGAGGGGAGGCGATACCGCTATTTCGATTTTTGGCGCATCCGCGCGCATATTTTGGAAGTGCATTTCTTCGGGCCGATCCTGCGCGGGGAGGGGGTGCGCACCGATAACGGCTGGAACCAGACCCTCTACCAGGATTACCGCGCGCCCGCGCTGCACATCACGTTTCTCGAGGCGATCGGCCGCCGGTTGCGAAGAAACTACGGATGGATCTTCCTGATCCAGGTGACCTCGTATGTCGGCAAGCTGCTCATTCATCCCGCCTCGATCGGCTCGCTCGACGAGTTCTTCGCGCGAGCGACGATCGGCCCGGTGCCGGGCCAGCTCGTGTTGCTCGCCGGGCTCGTTTTCCACGCCAGCTGGCTGACCGTCGCGATCATCACCTACCGGAGCCGCAGAGGCGCCGACCGCGAGCGACCCTCCCGACAACTCAGGGATTCCGTGCTCGATCTCGCCCGAGGGCCTTGACGTTCTCGGCTGGCGGCGTCTCGCATCGGGAGCTTGGCTTGGTCGACGAAGTCCCGACCGCAGCTGCGCGCGGCGCCTTCTGGAAAGGAGTTGGCCTCGGCCTCCTGTGCGCGCTGATTTGGGGCGTGCAGGCGGTGGTCTCTCGCCGGTCGGTGATCGACGGCATGAGCGCGGCCGACGTGACGATCGTGCGCTTCATCGTCGCGAGCCTGGTGCTGCTCCCCGTCGCGCTCGGCGTACGGCCGATCGTCGTCGGCGAACTCGGCTGGCGGCGGGCGCTGGTGCTGACCTTGCTCGCCGGTGCGCCCTACACGCTCATCCTCGTCGGCGGAGCGGCGTTCGCTCCGGCGCTCCACAACTCCGTCATCACGCCGGGGCTGATCCCGGTCATGGCGGTGCTGCTCGGCTTGCTGGTGCTCGGTCAGCGTCCCGGCGTGATGAAGCTCGCCGGCATCGGCCTCATCCTCGCCGGCATCCCGCTATTCTCGTGGGACACCCTGATCGGCACGCCGGCGCGCGCGGGCGCCTGGCGCGGCGACCTCCTGTTCGTGCTCTCCTCGGTCATGTGGGCGGCCTTCGGCCTGCTCGCCGGCCGCTGGCAAGTGCGCGCGGTCGCCGCCACGGCGAGCATCGCGATCCTGTCTCTGCTTGGCACGCCGCTGTGGGCCATGCTGGTTCCGATGCGGCTGTGGAATGCATCGCTCTCCGCCATCCTGCTCCAGGCGGTCTATCAAGGGCTCTTGGTCGGCGTCTTGGCCACGTTTCTCTACATGCGCGTGGTGATGCTGCTCGGCTCGGTTCGCGCCGCGCTGTTCCTGCCGCTCGTGCCCATCGTCACCGCGCTCACCGGCGCGATCTTGCTGGGCGAGAATCCTTCCGTAGCGGAGCTCGCCGGAATGCTGTTGGTGGTTGCCGGCATGGCGTTGGCGCTCATCTCGCGCCGGGGGTGAATCGGTTCCGCTTTGCCGCCCGGCACGTTGTCGGTCCCGCTGCGAGGGCGTACGCTCCAGCCGTCCATCGCCTGCCTCCGGATCGTGATTCACCAGCAAGCTGATCTTCGAACGCGACAATTGGTACATCCGCCAGCTGCACAGCGAAGCGGCGCTGACCATGCTGCGCAAGCTGCATCAACGCAACGTGCCGATGGTGATCTTGCCGATGCGGCTTTGAGTTCACCAGCCGAACGGCGGACTACCATCCGCCCGTCCGGGTCTTGCGCCGGGGGAGCGGCGGGTCGAGTTTGCGGTGATTTACCCGTGATTCCAATGGATTGACTCGTGTCCACCGATTCCGCCTGTCCCGCCCCGGCCGGCAAGGGAAATGTGGACGGGGCTGCATACGGCGCTTGCTTCATTATCCCGACCGCGCCAGGGTTGGCATATAGGGTCAGGCATAGGCTTGACCCCTGGAAAGTATAGCATGAGCCGTCAGATCCACCGTCTCACCCAGATCCAAGTAGATAAGGCCCGCCCCTTCGAAGTCGTGGTGCCCGTCCCCCTGCCGCCGGGGGCGATCGCCACCGAACGGGACGGCAAGGTGTCGGTCCTCCTGGAGCGGCGCCGTCGGCCCTACGGCGTCGACCGCTCCGCCGACGTGAAGGACGACAAGCGGCTTCGACGGCTGATGCACCGGTTCCTTGAACCGGTTATGACCATGCGGGATGGGCGGCCATGCATCGTGAAACGCAAGACCCGATGGCTGGCCGACGGCGGATCGTTGTGGGTCAAGATCATGCCCAGTCAGACCGATCCCGACGGCTATTCCGCCAGCTATGTGTTCCGCTACAGCCTGCCGGAGGAACGGATCTCGGCCAATGGCCGGACCTACCAGCGCCAGCGCTTCCATGGGCTCGGTTCCTGCAACACGCTCCGGCTTGACGAGGCTCGGGAGAAGGCCCGGGAGTGCCGCAAGATGCTGCTCGACGGCATTGACCCCATCGTCGCTCGGCAAGGCAAGGCGGCGTCGGCCAGGGTGGCCGAGAAGAAGCTCAAGACCTTCGACGTCGTGATGAGCGAGTTCCTAATCAACAAGGGCGAAGCCTGGTCGAAGGTCCATGCCCGCAACTGGCGGCAGTCGATGCGGGACCATATCAGCCCGGTCATCGGCGACGTCCCGATCTCCGCCGTCGACACCGAGCTGGCGATCAGGGCCCTGACCGACCTGCATCGGGATCATCCGGTGACCGCCGCCCGGGTGATGGGCCGGTGCGCCGACGTCTATTCCTATGCGGTGCTCCACGGCTACGCCGCCGAGCCGAATCCGTTCCGGTACAAGGGCCACCTGGAGTTCCGGTTTCCGCAGCGGACCGAGGTGACCCACCTGCCGGCACTTGCCTTCGCCAAGATGAGCCAGTTCTGGAACAAGCTGATCCGGGTCGAGGGCGTTGGCTCCTTGGCGACGCAGTGGACCATCGCCAATGTGAGTCGAACTTCCGAGACGTTGGAGGCCCTGGCGTCGGAGATCGATTGGGAGCGGCAGCTGTGGTTGGTGCCATGGAGCCACAAGAAGACCCGGCGGCACAATGATGAGGATGTGTTCGTCGTCCCCCTTACCGGTCTGGCGATGGACATCCTGGCGAGGCTCGGCAAGAAGGAACCGGACGAACGGCTGTTCCCTATCCATGGGTCGCAAATGCTCAACACCGTGAAGGACATCAATCCCGACATCACCGTCCATGGATTCCGGGCCACCTTCAAGACCTGGAGCCGGGAGGCCACCAACACCGATTCCGACGTGGTGCGGGCATGCATGTCGCACAAGGGAGGCGCATCGGCGGTGGATCTCGCCTATCACCGGGGCCCGCTGTATGTGGAGAAGAAGCGCCGTCATCTGGAATCATGGGCTGGCTATGTCGCGGGCATCACCGAGAGCGCCGACGTGGTGCCGATGCGGCGGGCCTGATTAAGGTCAGTCCCGGCGATGCCACGCCGCCAGCTGCTCCGCCCGCTCACGGCGGCGGCGCAATGGCTCCGGCATCTCGCCCATGATCTCGTCGGGGGTGCGGGTGTCAGTGGGGGCATGCGCCGGCACGACCGACGGGGCGTCGTTTGGCCGAAAGGCCTTCGGGTAGTCGGCCACGGTGGACTCCCGCGGCGGGGCGATGGTGGAGTTATCCAAGGGCTGTACAGGTTCGTCCTCAGGATTCTCCCGATACCCAAGTCGGCCCTGGACCGCACCGGGCAACAGTACGAGGGGTTTTGGCCTGCGGATCGGGATAATCGGTAAAATCTGTGGACACATGCCGGGGCTGATTCCCAACCACCAGGCCCAGGTCAAGGGCAGGGGCGACGCATCGGGGGGATAAGCTCGCGCGACTTGATGGGCGGCGGTGGCAAGATACGTTCCGGAGTAGGCGACACTGGCTCTTCCAGCGGTATCATCGTATAGCGCCGGAGGGGCTTGCCGATTTGAGACATCAATTTTCCCCCACAATTCGCAGGCATCGTGATGGGCGTACTGGCAAAGGGGACACGGTCGGAAACTCGCGGAAAAACATCTAAGTTCCACGAAGGAGTCGTTCTCAACCCCTCGATGGCCGTTGGCCGGCATCTTCACACCTCTGAAACTCCCTAGTGGCCTCTCAGGCACTGAATTAATCTACCCCGTGCTTCGGAACGGATAGGGGCAGGCCGTGACAATAGACTTGGCCAGAGGGCGATTAACGTCCTCGAAAGCAAAGACAAACATCCGCACCCGCGATGATGCGGTAAAACCTGAGACTGGACGATTACCTATATCGACTACGCTTGCTCCATCGAGCCCGAGGCATCCGGCATCGCGAACGCTTGCAAAGGGAGCAGTTCCTTCCTCGCCGCCAAAGCCTTACGACGTGGACAAATGGAGTGCGTTGCTCAAATGCGATGACGATCTAGCCAAAGTAGCTGAAAAACTCAGACTATTGGGTGAAAACTGCGTCGATGAACTTGCGCGATCTTATTTACTCCTGAATGACAAGCAGTACTTGCCAGATATAGTCCGAAGAATAATTGCCGATGCCAGAGTGGAGCAATCCCAAGCAGCAGCGAAAATCACGAAAGACCGATTGCACGAAGACAGGAAGATAATCAATACGGGCATGGAGAGAGTCCCAGATGAAGCATTCAAGTCCTTGGTTCTCGCTCTCACGCCAGGGGGGAAGGTACAGAAGGAGACCTTTGTCACTAGGCTGATCAGCAATAGTCTTATAAATGTGCTAACACTTTTGTCGATCTTTCTGGCAGGGTGCATGAAATACGTCGTGACTGACGATTTTGTCGCCGCACACGGCTGGACTCCGGATAAGACGGCCAAGGCTCTCATGGAACCGCTGGCCCGCGTCGCGTACTGGTCGAACGAGCTCGCGGTTTTGGCCTCGGAGGCTTTGGACCGGTCGACTGATGCCACTCGGCGCCTAAAGGGCAAAAACCTAGCGGGGCTTTTCCCCACTTTCCGGTCGGGCTGGCATCGCCGACATCCCTGGCTGCTCCTGCCACGCCGCTCGGGATCAGTCGGGACACCTTACAACCTGCCGCTACGGTGCCAACACTGCGGCAACGCGAACCCGATTATTGGAGTGCGGCACCTAAAAAGCACCTGGCCGGAAACCCTCGCGTAATGAAAGCCGGAGGAGACGATAGATGATACGAGACCCAACGAGGCGAATGATTGAGAGATTCCAGGAACTCATGGGGGAGACAGCGAAGCACGAGGACGTCGCCCAAGGGAAGGACGATACCAATAAGGATGTCGGAGCAATGATTGCGGAAATCCGGCCGACCTTGCTCAGTGCGT
>WNFZ01001688.1_pt1 | contig 21193 bp, 21 predicted proteins | sample 5400081 | NCBI WGS metagenome assembly WNFZ01 (sample SAMN13153365, study PRJNA577476) | soil metagenome | isolation source: 80 cm soil or saprolite under grassland replicate 1 | place: USA:California | collected 2016-06-15
GTGCCGAAGGTCGCGAGGAGCCCATCCCCTGCCACGTCGACCTCTTGCCCTCCGAACCGAGCCAATTGCTCGCGGAAACCGGTCTGGTGCCGTTCGACGAGCTGGCTCCAGCCCCTGTCGCCGAGCTCGATCACTTTGCCCGTGGATCCGACGATGTCGGTGAACAGGACGGTGGTCAGGACACGACGACCGAGGGACGTCACGTCCTCGAACCACGCCGTATACCTGTTCCGTTGGTCCACGTCGAGCCGTTCCCTTCGCTTCATCCGTTGCGGGATGGTCGATGTCATTGCCGGCGATGCCGACGGCGCCGACTCCCGAGGTCGTGCTCAATCCATCCATCGAGCTTGCTCCTGAATCGTGTCGAGGCCCAGCCGTGCCCCACGCCCGGCACTTCTCGCCATGAAAAACGAAAAGGGCCGCCCAGGGCGACCCAGCGGACCCGATGAGGTATGGATCGGCTAGGCCGACACCGTCGAGGGAGCGAGCACGGCAAGACCGATAAACATCATGGCGTCGATCGTCATCTATGCTCCTCCCTTCTCATCGAGTGGAGGCAATACTCTACGCTTCCGAGTCGTCGCCGCGCAAGAGAGGAGCGGCGTTTTTGTCGGTCGGAAACCGTAGACTTACGTCGCTCGCCAGGAGGGATCGGTGACCGAACAGGACGACCGAACAGCCTCCTTCAGAACCACGGGACTCTTTGCAGGGTTTGGGCCCGACGACGCCGACGCCCTTTTCGGCGCGGGCGAGACCGTCTCCTTCCCGGCCGGACAGGCCATCTTCGAGGTCGGCGATCACGGCGACGCGATGTACGTGATCCTCAGCGGTGAGGCACAGGTCGACGTGGGCGGCCGTTTCCACGTCCTGCGGACCGGGGACTTCTTCGGTGAGATGGCGCTACTAGCTCCCGGGAAGCGGATGGCCACCGTGCGGGCTGACGGCGACGTCCAGGCGCTGCGGATCTCGGCCGAACGTTTCCAAGAGTTCCTCCTTCAGCGCCCGAGGGTCGCCCTCTCGATGATGAAAGCGCTCGTGCTCCGCCTTCGCGAGGTGGAGCAGCGCATCGACGCCTGGATGGCCTAGACAGCTACGCCTCGGCACGGTGGATCACCCGCCCGGCGACGATCGTGTGGGTGACGTGGGTCTCGAGGATGTCGCGCGGGTCCCCCACACCGAACAGGTCCCTCGACAAGACCACGAGGTCCGCGTACTTCCCCGGCACGATGCTGCCCCGGTTGCGCTCGGCGAAGTTGGCGAAGGCGCTTCCAATCGTGGCGGCGCGCACCGCCGTCGTGAGGTCCACCCGCTCCTCGAGGTTCCACGCCCCCGTGCCGTCCGGGGCGGCCCGCGTCACCGCCGTGTAGAGCCACCACATCGGGTCCATCTCGGCGACGTTCCAGTCGGAGGAGAACGCGAGGACCGCTCCCTGCTCCGAAAGCGAACGGAATGGCCAGGCGTAGCGTGAACGCTCCGGCCCGACGTTCGCCCGCCACTCGGCCACGATGTCGGGAGCGCAGTGACGAGGCTGCATGCAGGCGATCACCCCGAGCGCCGCGAACCGGCCGAGGTCGTCCGGGTGCACGCACTCGACGTGGACGATCTGGTGGCGGGCGTCGCGCGGCCCATTGGTCTGGCGACATCGCTGGACCGCGTCGAGGACCGTGCGGATCCCCCGGTCACCCGTGGCGTGCGTGAACGCCGGGAACCCACGCCGTTCGAGCTCAATCAGGACCACCTCGAACTCCCGCGGCTCCCAAAACGTGGTGCCTCGGACGCCCGGTAGGTTCGCGTACGGCTCCAACATCGCCGCGGTGTGCGGCTCGATCACGTCATCGATGTAGAGCTTGATCGGCGAGACGCGGAACCAGTCGTCGTCGTACGTGCGCCGAGCATCCTCGATCGCGTCGAGCCGCTCCGTGGTGGTGCCCGGCTCACAGAAGATCGCCGCGACCAGTCGGGACCGCATGGTCCCCTTCTCTCGCGCGCGGACAAACAGCGCAAGGTCATCGAGCCCGTTCTGCGGTTCGACGACCGTCGTGATGCCGAACCTCGCCGCCATGTCGAGGCTCGCGACGAGACGTGCGTACGCGGCATCCGGGCTAAAGCCCGGTAGGTGCTTCGCCAGCGCGCGCTGACCGTTCTCGGAGATCCCGCGAATGGCGAAGTCGTGCACCCACCCCGTGGGCTCTCCGGTCCCGGGATCCAACTCGGCCCGCCCCCACGGCAGCTCGTCCACGCCGGTCGTCACTCCGAGCCGCGCCATCGCCTCGCGGTTCAGCCATACCGTATGCACGTCGTAGGAGAACAGGAACGCCGGCCGGCGGCCCGTCACTTCCATGGGCAGCATGTCGGCGGTCGGTGCGCCGCCGGGGACCGCCCCGTAGTTCCATCCCTCTCCCTCGATCCACTCATCCTCGGGGAGCCCCGCGGCGAACGCCGCGAGCCGGGCGTGAAGATCGCCGAGCGAGGTGGCTCCCGAGAGCTGGACCGCGCCCGGGTTCGACCCGAGTCGCACGTGGTTATGTGCGTCGACGAAGCCCGGGAACACGCTTGCGCCGTTGGCGTCGATCACCTCGCTAGCGGCCCCGAGGTGATCGGGGGCATCGGCGTCGTCGCCCACCCACGAGATCCGCTCGCCCTCGACGGCGACCGCCCCGGCCCACGGGCGCGTGTCGTCAGACGTGAAGACGCGCGCGTTCCGGATCAGGAGGCCTGCCACGATCGGTCCCCTACCAGTAGATCAGGTCGAACCCGGATCCTCGCCAACCGCTCCGTCGGCCTTCTCGCGCAGCAGGTCCATGTGGCCGAGGTGTCGGCTCGTCTCCTCGATCATGTGAGCGATGACCCAACGCAGGGAAAACGTATACCCGCCGTCCGAGCTCGTCGCCGTCGCCTCGAGCGTGGGAGCGGCGGCGATGACCTCGTCGCACCGCGCCGTCTCGGCCGCATAGGCCGAAAGCAGGTCGTTCATGGACATGCCCTCGGCGCGGAAGTCACCGTCAGGGTCCTCGTCGCTCGAGTCGAAGTCCAAGCCGGTTTCCCCGGCGAAGAATTCGCGGAACCACGACCGCTCCACGTTGGTCAGGTGCCGCACGATGCCGTGCAGCGTGAGGCCGCTCGGCATCTGAACCGAGGCAAGCGTCTCGTTAGACGCCTCGCTCACCTTCCACGCCACGAGGTCGCGCTGCCGCTGCAGGAAACCCAAGAGGGTCGTGCGTTCGTCCCCGACGTGGGCCGGCTCGGTGACGCCACCGCGAACGCCGTTGGCTTCGCCGGATCCGTCAGGCTCACCCACGGGTTGCGCGTCCATGAGGAGCGTGCATGCTACCAGCGATAGTCCGCCGGATGCGCGAGGGCGCGCGACTGCGCCCCGACAACAGGCTCTTCGTGGAACCGCCGAGCGGGTCGGAAGACACCTCGGAGTCACTACGGCAGCGGAGCTGGACGACTCGCGCAACGCCTCCGCGAGCTGAGCGCGGAGGTCGGATCGCTCGAACTGGAAGCGACATCGAGATCCCGAATCGCCGGGTTGCTACAGAGTCGCCACTCGGACTCTCACGCTCGGGCACGCCCCCCAACGGACCCGAGGTGGTCTAGCCTTCGACAGGTCTGAATAGCGGCCGGGGGAATCGGATCACCGCCGCGCAAGCGTCGGAGGTCAGGACCGGGAAACATTCACACCCCAGCTGACTACCAGCGCGGCCGGCTCGCCCCTGGCAAATCGAACAACGTCGGTGGTGCCGCTCTCCCAACGAGTGTCCCGCATTCCCGGCCACCATGGCGATCCGGCGACCTCAATGCCCGGAGTTCTCCGAAGGCGCAATGAATGGTCCGAACACCTCATTACGGCGTAACCTCTCGGCATCTAGCCTGCGCCACGACCCAACCGAAGGAGGCGATGGAGATGCCGAAGGTCTCAAGGGACAGTGCTCCACAACGCCAGGAGGCTGGCCCGGTGGAGGATCTGCGCGACGAGCTCGACGGCTACACCGTGAGCTTCACGGCGCTCCACGAGGACATCGACGCGACACCCTTCATGAAGGGGCTTCCCGACGACCGCTGCCAGTGCCCGCATTGGGGCTACGTCCTCAAGGGCAAGATGACCGCTCGGTACGCCGACCATGACGAGGTTTTCGAGGCCGGCGACGCCTTCTACGCCCCGCCCGGCCACGTCCCGGTGCAGAACGAGCCCGGCACCGAGTTCGTGTGGTTCAGCCCCAGCGAAGAGCTGCGGACGGTCGAGGCGGTCATGATGAAGAACATGCAGGCGATGCAGGACGGCTCAACGCCTTAGGCGAGGAGGCGCGGCGGGGAGCCCCTCCTCGGGCAGGAGGCAGTGTTGCATCGAGCACGCCTGCGGCATGCGCGGGTCGAGGCGTTGCCACTCCGCCGCGCAGTTACGGTGTGAGCAATTCGTCAAGGTGTTCCGTGAGCGGCCACGCACCTTCGGAGGTGTTCGAAATCACCGTGTAGGTCAGTCGTTCGACGGGATCGTGGACGCTTCGGAAGGACACGCCGGCGTCGTATCCGTGCAGCTCCACGACGTCGCGCGACTCGTGGAGCCAGAACCCCAAGCCGTACCGAGCGAATTCCGCCGGCACATCGCTGTGGGGATGCACCATCTCGGCGATCAGCTCGATCGACACGATTCGCCCGGCGAACATGGCGCTCCACAGGGAGCTGATGTCCGCTGCGGTGGAGTAGATGCCGCCGTCGCCGCTTCCTCGGACTGCGAGATGGAAGATGTTGGTCCTCGGCCCGTCCTCTGCGAGGTACCCGAGCGCGGCGCGGCCGGGCAGCTCGTCTGAGCGCAGGAATTTCGTGTCACCCATCCCGGCGGGTTCACATACGCGCTGCTCCACCAGCTCATGGAACGGCGTGGCGGAAGAGCGCTCCGCGATCAGCGCGAGCACGACGTAGCCGCCATTGGAGTAGGAGAACCGTTCGTCTGGTGGGAACTTGCTCGGGTATCCGTCGAGCACCCGGAGGTATTGTTCGGTCGTTTCGAGCTCGTGGACGGGGATGGCCAGAACGTAGTCGGTGATGGGGCGGTCGATCTCCTCATCGAAGTAGTCGCCGATGCCCGATCGGTGGGCGAGCAGGTGCTCGACCGTCACCTGGTCGTCGATCAGCGGTAGATCCTCCCCGAGCACCGAACGGGCGGTCGTGGTCATCTTCAGCCGCCCCTCTTCGATCAGGCTCACCACGGTCAGTGCGGTCAGTCCTTTGGTCCCGCTCGCGATCCCGAACTGCGTGTCCACCGCGTTCGCGACTTTGTGGCCACGATGGGCGAGACCGTAAGCCTTGGCGAGCTGGACATCGCCGCCTCGGTCCACCCACACCACGCCGGAGAACCGCGTCTCAGCAGCGATCCGATCGACGGATGCCTCCAAGCCGCTCACCCGTTGGAAGTCCAGGGGGTGATGCTGTGCCGTCGTTCCGTCATGGGTGGCCGCCTCTGGGGGAGACTAGAGAGCGCTGTTCAAGGCACCAGTACCAACTGAGGCCTCTAAAGAGCGTGACACAGGAGTGGGCACGTTACCGAATATCCGGTGAATGCAGGTGGCTCTGGAGTCATCCGAGCGGTATATAGTTTCCTACGTCTCGCACGGCACGGCACATCGGGGGAGGGGTCACATTGAAAGCGCGACGACTTCTACTAGCGTCCATCATCTTCAGTCTTGCCCTCGCGGCGGCGCCCAGTCCCGCCGCAGCCGCTCCTCCGGTGGGCGATTGTCCGCCCCCGTTCGATGGACCGTCGACGTTTGCACAGATCCTCCTTGACTTCCCGCCTCCTCCCGAAATCCCGATTGAGGACATCCTCGCGACACTCGATTTCTACGACAAGAACAACGACGAGAGTCTCTGCGTCCTCGACGTTCCGGGGCCTGGGATCAATCTCGTCGACAACAACGCCAAGATACCCTGAGGCTGCCCAATCTCAACAGCGATCCAATCGATGGATGCCTCCAGGCCGCCCATGCGTGGGGAGTCTAGGGGTAGTGCCATGAACGCGCTTCGGGTCGATCGACGGTAGCCCATGTATCGCAGCGGCCACGTCACGAACGCCGACGAGCCTCCCACAATTCCCGGAAATACCGCTCCCAATGGGCTGAGACTTCCCTCTCGCTGACGCCTTCGTCGTACGCGGGTGAGACGAGGGGAAGGGCACGCTCCACCTCGATCTCCACGATGTGCCGTATCCGCGCCTTCGCGTCCCGCACGGTGCGTGAGCCGGAGGTGAACCGTTCGAGGAGCTGGTCGAACCGCTCGCCGGGGTCGACAACGATGCCTCGGCCCTTGAACCGAAACCCCTTGCGGATCACTGGATCGACCACGTTGATCTCGATCGACGGGTTCGTTCGAAGGTTCTTCACGGTCTGGGGCGACGCGAGGTCGGCGAACATGAGGTGATCATCGTCGAGGACCGTCACGGTCCCCTTCGGTGAGAGGTTCGCGGTCCCGTCCTCGCAGATCGTTGCCGCGAAGCCGAGCCGCTGCTCCTCGACGATACGGCGCATTTCCGGGTTGATCAGCCCCACTGCGGACAGGATAGCTTCGCCGTTTCCGGCCGAGGAAGTCCCGATCGTTCAGCTACGTTTGGACGTGCCCACCCGGTTGCGTCATGCCGTGGAGCAGAACGCCGTGATGGTCTGGAGCGTCGGCACGAACAAACAGCCTGCTGCGGATGACGGGCTCGCGAAGTGGGAGACCTCTTCCAGCTTCTCTCGTACGAGCTCATGACCGTTCGTCTCGTCCAGTCCAACCAGCGCGCCGTCTGAGAGGTCCACGGTCCAAATGACCCCTCCCGCCAAGATCGGCGGACCGGCGTTGAACGTTGCGGAACGCCACAGTGGGCTGAAACTTCGACCGTCCGCAGCGACGGCCAGAGCGACCAGTCCGTCGGTGCAGGGAACATAGATCCTATCCACCGTGGCGGCCGTTCCTCCGAACGAGCCCCCGCACACCTTCTGTGCGTGGAGCTCACCGCCGATCCCGCCGAGGGCTCCGGCATCCAAGAGGTACCCCACGCCCTCTTTGCCGATCTGGAAGATCCGGTCGCCCGCAAGCACGACCGGACCTACCGAGCCGAGGTCCACGTCGCCCGCGTCGAGCTCCGCCCAGTTCTGTGGCGCGAAGAAGTCGAGTCGCTGCAACTCCGGCGAGAGCTTGATGACGCTGTCGCCGAAATCGAACACCCCGTTCGAGAAGCTGTTGCCCGTCGCGACGTACAGGTTCCCGGCGTCGTCCACCGCCGGTCCGGAGGGGGCCCAGATGCCACCCGCGTTTGCCGTTGGTACCTGGTAGTCGATCAGAGGCCCGGTCCCGTCGGCGGCAACGGCCGCGACCCAGCCGTGATAGTCGCCACAGTCACCGAACAGGCCGCCGTAGGCGATGTAGACGCGGCCGTTGGCCAGGGTGAGGGCGGACCGGAGCTGCTGCGTCAGCGGGTCCATTCCAGGAGGGTCGATCGGACGATGCCAGACGACCTCGCCGGTTCGTTCCCGGAGTGCGAAGAGCTCGTGTTGCCCCGGACTCAGGAACGCGGCGGCGTAGATCAGACCGGCGGAGGGATCCGCGACCGGTGTGCTGGTGATCCCTGAGGTGGGCGAGATGTTGCCACAGGGAAGGGTCGAGCTCTGGACCGGGGTCCCGAGGTTGGTCCGCCAGACGACTTGGCCGGTCGAGGCGTCGAGCGCGTAGACCGAGTCGTTCTCCGTCGCCGTGATGACGCGGGAGCCGATCGCCAGGGGCTCGGCGTAGATGTCGCCGTCCAGCGCCGGTGACGTCCACGCCCGTTGCACGTCCTGGATGGATGGGCCGCGCGCCACCCCGCTCCGGGTCCGATCGCCGTGATAGGTCACCCAACCTCCGCCGCGGACCGACCCGGGGCTGACGCTCGAGGTGGCGGCCGGCGGGCTGGGGAGCGGCGGTGTGGACCGGCCGGTACCCGAACACGCCACCATGAGCAGGAGTGATGCTGCCGTCGGCACCAAGGTTGCCCGGCGTCCCCGGTTCATCGCATCGCTCCTCAGTTTCGGCAGTCCCTAACCCCAGGTCACGCAATCGTCATGGCTCAGTCCGTTGTTCTGAATCGGATCTAGTCGCGGCCCCCATCGAGTGGACATCGCTTCGTTCAATTCGCCTCCTAGAGCAGAAGAGAGGAGGCAAGAGTTTCAAAGACAGATGATCAACGCTTCAGCTCGAAGAGAAGTCTACGACGCGCCCTGTTGTGGACTTCTCGCATATCCTTCCCGAGGGAAGGGTCGTTCTCCTCTGTCGTCTTGATCTCTTTGTCTACATACTTCCAATCAAAGTCCTCATATGCGGCAACGGCAACTGCCACTGCCCCTTTGAACTCGGTAGGTTCGGAGCCCGGCGGATACATCGTTGTTTGTCTGATTCTGTCTAGATAGAGATCCTCAACACCAACTATTGCTGCGCTTCCGCTCCCTACGGGCATGTGCAAGATTCTCGTCTTGTCACCAGCAATCGTTCCTTCTAGAAATTCAACGGCAATCTTGGAGGCTGAATGAAACCAGTGGCGGCCTGTCTTCGTAAAGCCGAGATCGCGAAGAAGGCCCTCCTCATCGGGAGCTACCCACCCGACGAGATCTAGGTCGGTTTCCACGTAAACAGCCCCGGTGTAGAAGTCCTGGGCGGTTCCTCCCACAACTACAGGCTCGTGCGAAAGCGCTTCCCTCATGGCTGCCGCCACCAGCATGTGGCGGCGGAAGCGGTCAGGTTCATCGCTGGCTTGCGCCAGCAGTTCTTTGGCTATCGAAACGCTCACGTGTCAGACCGTCTGCTAGAAGACTCTCTACCTCGGGGGGCGCCGGGTTCCGGTCCCAAGGGTTGAAGGCGTCCTTGCCGAGAGCGCGCTCGACGCGCCTACGGCGCTCCTGAGACGAAGCAGAACGGGACTCGCCAAAGACCAGTGGAATCGACCTTCCGATCGCCTTGGCATAGCGGTCAACGAAAGAGACGTTCGGGAGCCTGCGCCCCGCTTCCATGCGCGAAATAGCCTCCTGGGTGGTACCCATGCGGTCGGCTACTTGCTGCTGGGTAAGCCCAGCTTCCCGACGTCTCCTTGCCAGTTCCTGGCCAAAAACGATGCTATTCATGGGAGCATGATATACCCGTTTGGATATATCGTCAAGTCAGGATATGCCTCTTTGGGTATATTATCGACGAAGCGCGAGAACCGCGGGTAGACGCCTCGCGCGGCAGGCCTCTGGGGTCGAAGCGGCCGTTGTCGGCGGTCAAGCGAAGCGACACGATGTCGCTTTCCGCCGGAAACGACATTCCGAAACGGGAACGCAAGTCTTCCTGAGGCGGGGCCGATAAGGGAAGGCGCCGCTAATCCGAATGGGGGCAGCCGATGGGAGTTCTAGCCGTTGACATCGCACGGTTCCCTCTTGCCTTCGTCGGGACAGGGATGGTCGCGTTCGGGGCGCTACACCTTTGGAAGACCGATCGCCTCTTCGCCTTCTATGCGAGATTCAATGAAGGGAAGGGCCCTTTCCAGCTCCCCGGCGGTGCGTCAGAGCGAGCGACGCGTCTGTTCGGCGCCGCTCTCATCGCGATCGGAATCATGGCTCTTATCGGGGCCTTCGCGTGATTCCACAATCGGACCGTAGTGAGTCTTGACTACTCCTCCGACAGTGACGTTCCAGATGCGCGAGTTGCGCTTCCCGCCGAAAGCGACATGCTTGCGCGCGCAGCCGATCGGCTGCGGCGCAGGGCTCAAGCACCCGGGCAAAGAGACGTTTCATCTCGTGCCGGCGCAATCTACTCATCCCTTCAGACCGGGCAGCCCGCCACCGTCGCTCAGTACAGTGGAAGTGGGGGGGTGCCGATGATGCCGCTATGAGGGAATCCCTTCAGATACGGCAACCGGCGGGCATGACGGTGTATGCAGTGTGCTTCGGCCTTCTCTGGGTTGGTATCTTGGTCGCGGCCATCATCACCTCCTCGCTGTCGGACGCTGCCATCCCGCTACTCATGATTGCCCTCGGCGGTGCCCTCATTAGCCGGATGGAGTCAATGAAGTTGGTTGCGGACGAGTTCGGATTGTTGGTCCGCAACTTCTCCCGGACATGGCGGTTTCGATGGGCCGAGGTAGAGGACTTCAGGTTGGGCCGGCCGATGATGGGGATGCTGTTTGGACAGGTGATGCACGTGCTGCTTCGAAACGGTGAGGTCATTACTCTCGACGTTACTGCATTCAATTGGGGTTTCGCTTTTGGCGGAAGGGCGAAGCGGGAACAGACGTTGCGGAGATTGCGTGAGTGGCTCCCGCCTCGGGACTAGACGCGAATCTCCTGACCAGGGACAGGCTCGACGCCCTCGCCGATGCCGCCGCCTCTGCGATCGAGCTCGCTATCTTCCCGCTGATCGGTGCCCGTCATCAATCCTGTAAACACGTGACATTCTCACTTGTGGTTTGCGGATGCGCTGAGGAGATGCAGCGTTGAGCGCCTTCGATCTACTCAACGGCAGTCTGGAGTTGCTGATCGTGATCGGATGCGTCTTGGGAAGCAGAGCGGTCATCCGTCGCTATTGGACGCGGGGCAGCCTGCTGCCTTCCAGACCATCGGGCCTGGTGTGGCTGTCGCTGCTTACGACAGTCGCGGTCTTCTACTTCCTCGCCGCCCTGCAGGCGTTCGGTGTGCCGCTCCGGAATGGCACGATCGAGGCTGTCCTCGGTATCGGGTTCATCGGTGTGCACGTCGCCCACCTGGCGGCGCTCGGCATCCGGGAGCGGCGCCAACGGCTTATCTCCTATGCAGGGCCCGGCTCGTCGGGTCCGCGGACGGAGGCTCTTCCGAGTTCGCCCCCGCCGTTACGCGTCGATCCGGGCTGGGCTCCAGCTGTGCGGCGGCTGGGGTTCGGCGGCATTTCCATCGGACCTGTCAAGATGCTGCGCGGCGGAGCCAGTCCACTAGATGGCTTGACCGCTCTTCGGATCATGTTCATTTCAATCCTCGTCATCCCGTTCCTGTATCTGTTCGCCCTGGCCTTCATTGTGCCCTGGGAGGGAGGCGCCGAGTCCTGGGTGCCCTGGGTAGTGACTGCGGTTGGAGCGTACGCGGTGGCATTCGTCTTATGGGTGAGACGGCGCCCGCTCGATCTGACCTCGCCCGAGCGGCTCGCTCGATCCTACCGAGCGAATGTGTTCATTCGGATTGGGCTCGCGGAGGCCGCGGTCTTGGCAGGGCTTGTTGGCGTCTTCGTTACGGGTAGTCTCTGGATCTACGTTGTGGGGATAGCGTTCGGATCGGTCGGTCTGTCGCTGGCCGCGCCGTCGGTCCGCGACACCCAGCGTCGGCAGGAAGAGATCGCCGCAATGGGGTCGGCCCTGTCGCTGGTCGAAGTCTTGACCTCACCGCGGCAAAGCGCGGGTGGATTGGGAAAGACGCCTCGGACCAGTTAGGTACACATGGGAATCCTCGATCCGAGGATGACCGAATCGCTCGTTCGATCCCGGCTTGGTTGGGTGGAACTGGTGTCTGAAGTGTCGTTTCGTGACGGACACGACACTCGACGGGTCGGCCGTCTAGACCCGGAACCGACCGGAGGCGAAACGGCGTCGTAACCTCGTTAGGGCTCGGAGGTTGGGGCAGATGCGGCGCGCGATCGGTGGCATTGTTGTGCTTGTCTTGGTCGGCGCAGCCACGTTGGGTCTTGGGTACCTCCTCGGTCGTCGTGCCGCGCCTGGCCCACTGGCAACACCGAGCGCCTCGCCCACGACCGTTCTCGTCCCGAAGGTCCTCCATCTGTCGCTGAGCGGCGCCGTCCAGCAGGTCTTGAGCGCGGAGCTTGCGATCGGAAAGGTCGAGACCCGGACGGGTGGTGAGCGTGGAACGATTGTGGCCCAGTTCCCGCCACCGGGCGCCTCCGCGCCGCCGGGGAGCCCGGTGAACCTCTTCGTCTCGACGAGCCTGTATCCCAAGGGAGCCTTCGAGCAGTGTCCCATCGCCGCTGGGACGCTTGCGCTGGGACCCGGCTCCGTGCACCAGGCCGAGCGTGCCGCCCTGCGGTTCGCCAAGGCATTCCTCCTCGGCGACTGGCGGACGGTTCGCGGGCTCCTCGATCCATCCGCTCTGCCGCTACGAAAGGACCATTGGGCGATCGCGGGCAAGCTCGCTCGGGTGAAGATCCTTGGCCCGGGCACCAGCGGCGGAACCCCGGTGGCCTACGGATGCGGCCGGAGGGTCGCCCAGAAGACCGTTGCCGTCGTGCTCGATGACGGAACGACAAGCGCCAGCGCGGACTTCAACTTGTACCTGATCCATCGGATGGACGGTTGGAAGGTTTGGGCTTCGTACTGAACCGGGGGGGCCGATGGCCAGTCCCGTTCACGAGTTGTGCAGCGTCGGCTGACGTCTCGAAGATATCGCTTCCCAGCGAAGACGCATGTCTAGGACGAGCGGCCGCGCAGCAGAAACCGAGGGGAAAGACTGCCACACGGCCCAGAGCCAGCGCTCGGGTGAGCGGATGACATCTCCCCGCCGGAGCGCCTGCGTGAACGCCTCGGCCACGGCATCGCTCGCCACCTCCGGATCGCCGGCGAACGCGAACACGGCCTGCCACATCCGGCCCCGCTGGGTCCGGTACAGGCGTTCCAACTCGCCACGCGGCCTCGTGTCCACACGCACGTCCGGCCCTCTCCTCACATAGGAACGGAACAGCGCGGAATCCTTACGGGTCCTCGGATGGGAATCCCTCAGCCATGATCGCTCCGGGTCAGGTTGCCTGTCGATGGGGCTGGCCCGGTAGCATCCGACCGCCGTGCTCGACCTCCTTCGCGCCGCTCCACTCATCGACGGGCACAACGACCTGCTGTGGGAGCTTCGGCAGGGCCGAGATCCGGCCGACCCGACCCTGATGACCGACCTGCCGCGCATGGCGGCCGGTGGCGTGGGCGGCCAGTTCTGGTCGGTCTACGTGCCCTCGGACCTGCCGGCGGACCGTGCCGTGACCATGACGTTCGAGCAGATCGACGCGCTCCTGGACATGGTCCGCCGCAACCCGGATCGGCTGGAGCTCGCCCGGTCGGCCGACGACGTCGAGCGGATCGCCGCGACGGGACGCGTCGCATCGATGATCGGGGTCGAGGGCGGGCACGCCATCGGCGGCTCGCTCGGGACGCTCCGAATCCTGACCGGGCTCGGCACGGGCTACCTGACGCTCACGCACAACGACGACACGCCGTGGGCCGACTCGGCCACCGGCGAGCACTCGCACGGCGGGCTGACCGGGTTCGGGGAGGAGGTCGTCCGCGAGGTGAATCGGTGCGGCTGGCTCGTGGACCTCAGCCACACCTCGGACGACACGATGCGCCAGGCCATCGAGGTGAGCGAGGCGCCGGCGATCTTCTCCCACTCCTCGGCCCGAGCCCTCTGCGACGTGCCGAGGAACGTGCCCGACGACGTCCTGGAGCTGGTCGGCCGGACCGGCGGCGTGGTCATGGTGACGTTCGTGCCGTCGTTCGTCGCCGCGGAGGGGGCCGAGTTCAACCGGGTGTTCTGGGCCGAGGCTCGGCGCCTTCGGGCCGAGCATCCCGACGACTCGGAGGCCGTACGGACGGCCATCGACGTGTGGTTCGAGGGGAACCCGGGCCCGCCGGCCTCCGTGTCCGATGTGGCCGATCACATCGACCATGTCCGCGAGGTGGCCGGCATCGACCACCTCGGCATCGGCAGCGACTTCGACGGCGCGCCGACGATGCCTGAGGGGCTCGAGGACGTGTCGCGCTATCCGGCGCTGTTCGAGGAGTTGGCCAGCCGCGGATACGGCGACGAGGACGTGACGAGGATCGCCGGCCAGAACGTGCTCCGTGTCATGCGGGAGGCCGAGCGCACGGGGACACACCTACGTGTGGAGCGCCCGCCTTCGAAGGCGACGATCGAGCAGCTAGATGGCCCCTGATGGTGCTCGGCCAGGCTCTTGCCGGCCGCTTAGGCCACGCAGCAGGAGCCTGGCGCCCAGGTTCATACTCCGTGTGTGGAACCGGACAGTCGGGACGATCGGCTGCGGGCGGCGGCGTTCGCTTACCTGGACCGGCTGAGGGCGCGAGGCGGCGACAGCCTTTCATACCGCGACCTCGAGGCGTTCGAGTTCGAGGGGCGACGGGTGCCCCTGATTGGCCAGACCGGCATCCGAAAGGTTCGTGGGGTGGAAGCAGCGCTGTCCATCATGACAACATTTCGTGCCCGGCCGCAGAACCGCCCTTATGATGACGAAGTCGGCGATGATTGGTACGGCCGGTACAAGTGGCGCGGGACCGACCCTGGCCAGTCGGACAACGTGGCGCTTCGCCGGGCATTGGAGCTCGCGAAACCCCTCACATGGTTCGTGGGCGTGGGTCCAGCGATGTATACGGCAATCTACCCGGTGTGGCTAGTTGGTGAGGAGCCTGCCGACCACGAGTTCGTGGTGGCCCTCGATGAGGAGATGCGCCAGCAATGGGAGAACGCGCGCCTGTTCCACCCGGTCGATTTGGCTCTGCGTCGACAGTACGCACAGAGCGTGGTGCGTCGTCGGCTGCACCAGCCGGTGTTCCGCCAGCGGGTCTTGATCGCCTACTCATCACAGTGTGCCCTTTGCAGGCTCCGTCACTCGGAGCTGTTGGACGCGGCGCATATCAAGGAGGACTCGGAGGGAGGCGAGCCGGTGGTGCCGAATGGCGTGGCCATGTGCGCGATCCATCACCGCTCTTTTGACGCAAACGTGCTCACCGTGCGCCCTGACTACCAGATCGAGGTGCGGAAGGATGTGCGCGAGGAACAGGACGGCCCAACTCTCCTCCATGCCCTCCAAGGGGTGCATGGGGAGAAGCTGGTACTCCCAAAGCAACGAGCCGCCTGGCCTGACCAGGGGCTCCTCGAGGAGCGCTACGAACGCTTTCGTGCGATGGGGATAACATCATGACGTATCCTGCGTATGCATGCTGTTTCGGCTGCCTCGAAGTCCTCGCTCGGCGCCCCATATACCAACAAATCGACCAGTAGCCCTCGAAGACATCTGATCGACCATGGCTTTGGCTCGCCTTCCACCCCTTCGTCTGGCGCACTCTCGCCACGGCAGGCACGAACGCACGCTTCGATTGATTGAGAAACGCCGTCTTGCCGAGAGATGACCGCTGTCGGAGATGAATGCAGCATCAGGACGTCCTTCGTGGTGGCGTCCTGCAGGACGACGGGAAGGTACTCGAAGAAGTCCCATTGCAGAGGAATCCCCACGTTCTCACCCCCAATCGGAAATGTTCACCAGCTCTCTGACAGCGCTGGATCGACACATCCTCTTATCGGCTGCTTGACAGAAGAGTCAAGGCGAACGCCTTCGAGGGCCGGCAGCTTGGTGCGTCAGATCACCTGTCTATTTCCTCGCCCGACTTGGCTCTGAGAGCACGTATTCTGAGGCTCGTAGCGCCTCGCTAGCTATGCGGATACGATCGCCAGCCTAGGATCATGACATCGTCTGCTGCCGTGGTCCTGCCTGGTCCCACTCAAGTTCGCTCCTCAAGCCAAGCATCTCTCTGCCTGAGGAGGGAATCGAGGGGGCCATCGTGATCGGCCAGACTTGGGAGATTGCGTTCCCGATGTACGTGCCTTAACCGACGGCCATGGCGGGTCCCCAACGGACCGGCCAATGTTTACGAATTGAGAGCTTTATCCGCCGACCACGACAGTGCACTATTCGGAGCGAGGCTGAGATTCGGCGAACGGTGGACCCCATTCATTTGGTACAGAGGGAGCGGGCGCTTTGCGCTAGAGGTTTCCGAAGTAGCGGCGCACCAGACGCATCGCGAGCCCATCCATCGTGCGCTCATCTAGAGCGTCTCGCAGCCCGGGCGCGAGCTTGGGCGAAGCCCGCCCCGAACCGGTCTTCTTGGGCTGGCTCCGTGTTGCATCCATCGTTCGAACGGCCTGGGTAGCTGTGTGGAACCCCAGCTCGCGATAGGCCTCGAATCGCTCCTCGTGGTAGAGCTGGTGAACGGTCCCGTGTGCCGGGAAGTCGTGGTCCTTCTCCGCATAGGCCTTGACGTCCCAAGGATCGCCGTGCGTCACGGCGGCTTTGCAGTAGACCAACCGCCCCTTGACGCGGTTCGGGTATACAAACTGGGCGACCACGTGATCGGTGTCGCTGCGTCGAGGATCTCGGTGTTCGTCCGCGGTCCTCTTGGACACGTGGCCGCCGTCGGCATCTTCATCCGCCGCTCCCCCCGCCCCGGTACGGGGTGTATGCTGGCCGTCGCCCGCGGGGAGGTCGTGGGGCTCAAGGGCCTCTGGGTTGATCCCGATCTCCACGCCCAGCGCCGTCCGAGCGAGCGCGACCGCTTCGCCCAAGGTGAAGAACGTGTCGACCTTGTCTCCAGCCGCATCAAAACAGTAAATCTCGGTACACCCGCGCCGCAAGAGTTCAACAAGGCCGAGGTTCTCCCAGTGTCCCCCATCGGTGACGTACAGGAAGAGGCCGTCCCTCGGATGCTTGCCGAGCATCTCATTGAACAGATAGCGGATCCGTGGCCGCTGGCTCCACACCGCATTGGGTTCCTGCTTGCGCATCGCTAATACCCATCGAGGGTTCGGTAGCCAAACGCCGAGACGCGCGTTCGCGAGAGCCAACAGCGCGGTCACGCTCGGGCGCGTCATCTTCCCCATGGCCGGGGACAGCGCCGCTCCGGAGATGGCGACGGCAGCCTGCAGCGTGATGTCACGCCGGCGACGCCAGTCGAGCGCAGCCTCCATCTGGTCGGTCGCGATGTATCCTGTGTCCGGTCCGCCGATCTCATTCGGACCGAACGTGAACGAGACGGCGCGACGGCCGGTGGGCGTTGCCCCCACATCGGAGATGTTGGCTGCAGCGCAAATAATGAGTTCGGGCCACTCCTGATTCTCCCCAGCCGGACTCTCGTAAGCACTTAGGAGGCGAACGGTGTCGAAGTCGAGCGCCTCTGCCTTCGACCAACTTTTCCTCTCCAGTGCGTACGCGGACGCCAGTCGACGCTTGTAGAACGGATGCATCGACCACAGGGTCTCGTCCGAGAGCCCGGAGAAGACCAGAAGGGCGATCGAGATGCCGAGGAACCACACCCATTGCGGGCCTAGGTCGTTGCCGAAGATCGTCACCTGCCCATCGCGTCCGTGCGCGGCGGCGTCGCCCACCAGCAATACGAACGCTACCAACGCGGCAAGAGGTACAAGAAGCCCTGCGGCCAACAACGCGATCCTTGCCTTCCTCTGCAGCAGCAACCGCACGACCCCGCCGACGAGCGCCGTTCCACCCAGGACCTGGAGCAGCCACATATAGTTCCTCGCGTCCGACTGCTGTACATGAACGCCCGGAAGCCATCGAAGGAATCGCGTGAATAACAACGGCAGCTCCACGGCCGTCCATGGCAGCACGATGATGACGAGCGTCATCCACCCCGACAGCACGACGAACCCGGATGCGACCCAGACGGTCACTTTGTATTTCCGCTCCGAGCTGAAACGGTGCAGAAGAGCGAACAGTGCGATACCGACGCCGACGATCGCCGGCCAGAGTGTTACGAACCAGAGATGCGGCTGAAGGGCGAAGCTACGGCCCGCAAGCTCGGGATGCATGTACTTCGACGTCAGAAACCAGCCGATCGGGCGAGAGACCGCCAGCAGCAGCAGGTAGAAGAAGAGGAAGTTCACGAACGCGCCCATCAAGACCCGGACGGCGAGCTTCATCTTGTTGCTCAAGCTATCGGCTAGGTACATCGTGTGGGATCGCAGGAATCTCTCCTCGGGAGATCTCGGAGCGAACTCGAAGGCCTGGCCGTCGAACGCGACCCCTTCCGGACTGTCATGTCTTACGATTGCATGGGCAGCCGCGATGTACGCACCTCCGGAGACTGCGGCGAGGTAGTCCGCCTGCTGGAACACCTTTCGGACATGGAGCGCCTGCAACGCGCCCAAGTTGTATGCCGCGGAACGGATTCCCCCTCCCGAGCAGCATATGCCGATGCGTCGTTTGCTCTCTGTAGGCACCCATTCCTCTTGGAACGGCGGGGCGAGTCCGTCGGCGCGCGGAACGCTCGGCCGCAACGGGTCGGGCTTGGAGACGGGGATGTTCTGGGGGACGATGCTCGGACGTCTTCCCCGCTCGTCCGGGTCGAGGCGGTCAGGCGAGGGCTGTTGCGCCGTGCGCCCGTGCCTTCGGGCGTAATCTTGAGCCAGCGCGTTGGCTCGCGCCAGGAAGACGACGATCGCGAACGCGGCCGAAGGCATGACTAGGAACCAGCGCGGCCATGCGGTCGACGTGGCAATCAGGGGCCAGGCTCCTCGTTGGCCGTTGAGGATCTGCAGTAGGGCGACGCTTTTGACGACATCGAGGATCGCTCCCAGGCCGATTGCTCCCAGCGCCACATTGCTCGCCGACTTCATGGTGGGCGATTTCAGCACCGGCCGCCCCCACAAGATCGCCCAAGCGACCGTCGGCAGGTATGCGGCGATGAGGAATAGATAAATCCAAACGCCGCTCGCCAGCGCGTCCAGGGTCGCTGTCGACGTCTTCGCGAGGATCGCGTCGACGGCGGATTGCGTTCCTGCGACGGCCAGATCGGTTGCCGTCGAGGCTTCGGGCCTGCGCACGACTAAGTAAAGGAGCGTCACCGAGAAGACGCCAGCGGCGAACGCAATCAGTCCGCCCGGCCATCCCCAAGACCGCCGTTCCTTCCCGGCGACACCCCCCGGGTCGCGGATGGGACGCGCTTGCTCTTCGGGATCGGGCATCCGAAACTCCCTCTGTCGCGGCGCTGTGGGAGGGGCATCCTGAGTCCTCAGATGGTCGCAGAAACTCCCTTCCCCAGTTGACAGCTTATGCAACAACGAGCGCTCTCCGAAGTCAACATCGACCATTTGGGATCATCGGATGGGCCCCCTCGGTACGGGGTGGAGTCGGACCGGACCTCCCTCGTGCGGCTTCGGCAACTGCTCCGGCTGCGCCTGAAGCGTTCGAATGCCTCGCGCATGCATGGAAGGATGAACCACTCGACCAGGGAGCCGGTGCTGACGCCGGCATTGAACGTAGGAGCAACGGATGGCCCAGCGTGAGCAGCGGGTGACCCCGCTCGAGCTCTTCTTCGACCTCGTCTTCGTCTACGCCATCACGCAGGTGACCCAGCTCATGTCGCACGACCCCACCTGGCGCGGAGTGGCCCGCGGGATGCTCGTGCTCGCCGCGCTGTGGTGGGCGTGGACGGGCTATGCCTGGCTCACGAACACGCTCGAGCCCGAGGAGGGCCAGGTCCGTGCGGGCATGTTCGGAGCGATGGCTGCGATGCTCGTCGTCGCCCTCGCCGTCCCCGAAGCGTTCGAATCAGATGCGGTGCTGTTCGGGGTCGCCTACCTGATCGTGCGTCTGCTCCACATTCTGCTCTATGCGATCGCCGGCAAGCGCGACCCCGACCTGCTCGGGGCGGTCTTGCGCTTCACGCCGTCGGCCACGCTCGCACCGGCGATCATCCTCGCCGCCGGATTCGTCGACGGCCGTGCGCAGGCGGCGCTCTGGGCCGTCGCGCTCGCGGTCGACTACCTGGGCGCCCTGATCGGCCGCGGGGCGGGCTGGCGCGTCTCGCCGGCACACTTCGCCGAGCGCCACGGGCTCATCGTCATCATCGCGCTCGGGGAGTCGATCATCGCGATCGGCGTCGGAGCCGCAGGCGTCTCACTCACCCCCGGAATCCTCTCGGCTGCGGTCCTCGGGATCGTCGCCATCGCCGCGCTCTGGTGGGCGTACTTCGACGTCATGGCCGTCCTCGCGCAACGTCAGCTTTCGGAGACGAGCGGCGCGACCCTGGCCCGGCTCGCGCGCGACTACTACAGCTACCTGCACCTGCCGATGATCGCCGGGATCGTCCTGTTCGCGCTCGGCCTGAAGGAGACGATCGAGCAGGTCGACGAGCCGCTCGCCACGATCCCCGCGGTGGCACTCTGCGGCGGGCTCTCGCTCTACTTCCTCACGCACGTCGCCCTCCGCGTACGCCTGGTCCACTTCATCCGCCGCACGACGACGGAGAGACCAGGATGGATCGGCCCGGGCCGGCTCGTGACCGGCATCGCCATGCTGGCACTCATCCCGGCCGCCCTCGCACTGCCGGCGCTCGCCTCCCTCGCGCTCGTGACGGGAGTCTGCTGCGCACTGATCGCCTGGGACGTCATCCACTACCGCGAGCACCGCATCGAGGTGCGACAAGCGCGGCCCTAGCGCATTTCCGTCAGCTAGGCGAAACGCCGAAGCTCGGGCGGGATCGTGACCGCTCGGAAAGGTTCGAACCATCGGCGTCGTGAACGCCGTCAAGAACGTCGGAGGCCAGGCATCTTCGCGTCGTTCGACGCCAAACATGGACGCGGGCCGGCGGGTCGATCAGGAGCCGAGCCCAAGACCGACCTCAGCGGGTGTCGAGAAGGATCTCAGCGACACGAGCCGGCTGTTCCAGGGCGGCGAAGTGGCCGGTGTCCGGGAGGGTGATCCACTCCGCGCCCGCGAACACCTCGCGATTGGCCTCACGCTCCGGCGTACGCGACCAGTCATGATCCCCGTAGATGAGGGTAACGGGGACGGGGACGCGAGCGTAGAGAGCTCGCGCGGCGACCATGCTCTCCACGTTGCCGAAGACTTCGCGTGCGACGCGCGGATACCCCCGGCGACGACCAACCCGGCGCAGTTCGCCCAGGTAGTGATCGGGCAATTTCCTCTCATCGAATAAGCCGCCCTTAAGGACGGCGCCGAGGACGGGCTTGTTCTCCATCCTCGCGACGATCGGGCCGATCCCCGGGAGGCGTGCACCACGGATGTAGATAGAGGCGACGCGATTGGCTCGAGCGACGCCCTCGGCGTAGTCGTAGGGATTGAAGGCGACGACGCTCCCCACGCGGTCTTCGAGCTCGATTGATGCGGTCAGCGACACCGTCGCGCCCATCGACTCGCCCGCCAGCGTGAGACCGACCAGGTCGAGCGCCATGACGAACTGAACCAGCGCACGCCGAAGCGCTGGCTCGGTATAGCTCGCTCCCGGCACGATGTCGGACCACCCCATGCCTGGCATGTCGATGGCATAAACGGTGAAGGCGTGCAGGAGCCTCGGGATCACCAGTTGGAAGTGGTCCAGCTGCGTTCGCACCGTGTGCAGCAAGATCAGTGGCGTCGGGCC
>WNFZ01001689.1_pt1 | contig 21187 bp, 21 predicted proteins | sample 5400081 | NCBI WGS metagenome assembly WNFZ01 (sample SAMN13153365, study PRJNA577476) | soil metagenome | isolation source: 80 cm soil or saprolite under grassland replicate 1 | place: USA:California | collected 2016-06-15
TGACGAACGCAGCCGCCGGTTGAATCGAATCGCGAACGGCTCGTCGCCTCGCGCACAGAAGGAGATGGCAAATGAAGCATTCCGTCATCGCGGCTTTGGTGTTCGCCGCGCTCGCAAGCGTGGGCAGTGCACTCTTCGCGGCCGATCTGTCGCCTGCGATCGAACAGGCCGCGGAGACGAAGGCCGTCGAACTGTGCTCGGTGTGTCACGGCGCCCGCGGCATCAGCATGTCACCTGAATTCCCCATCCTCGCCGCGCAGCAGCCTAGCTACATCGAGCTGCAACTGCAGGCATTCAAGGCGAAGCGGCGTGCGGAGCCGGACGCGCACGATTACATGTGGGGAATCGCGGGCGGCCTCGACGATACACTTATCAAAGGTATTGCCGCGTACTTCGGGAAGCAGCCGGCCACGCAAGGACGGTCGGGCGATCCGGCGACCGTCGTGCGAGGCAAGGAGCTCTACGAGAAGGGATTGCCCGACCGCAGCGTTCCGGCTTGCGCGACCTGCCATGGGGCGGACGCGAAGGGCATGGTTGACTTTCCGCGGCTCGCCGGTCAGCACGCGAAGTACGTCGCAAAGCAGATCGCGTTCATCCAGACACTCGTTCGCACCGCGCCTGTCATGCACGGTATCGTCAAGGACCTGACGCCGGCCGAAATCGACGCCGTCGCCGCATACGTTCAATCGCTGTAAGGTGCCGCACTGTCATCCCCGTTCCTCGGGACGACGATCGATCAATCTACTTTCGGCGCCGATGTGATCGGGCGCGAGAGGCGGTACGCATGGCGCCCCGCCCGTCACTCCAATTGCGCCTGCTGTCGTGCTGGTGCACCAAAGCGCTCTCGCGAGCAGCCCGACTCCCGACACGGCAAGCAACAGGCTTACGCGACCTGGAATTGCTTGTTCGTCAGCCGTTGGAACAGCGCGAGGCCCGCGATCGCGCCTAACAGTGCAAACGGTACAAACGCGAGATCACTCGTCACCTTCACGGCGCCCCCTATCGCAGGCAGACGATGGTCATGATCTGCATCGCCAGAATATAAGGCTGGTACACCGCTCGTTGCGTACTGCAGCACGTAGCGGCGAACCATCGTGTCCTAAAGGTACGCGTTGATCGTGCTTTTCCCAAGTGCGGCAGTCAGTCGGCCTGCCGCGTGCGCTTCGGGCAGTTCGCGCAGGAAATCGCCTCGCCGTCAGGCCCGCGGACGGCCGCCCCACCGCATGATCCTCTCAGGCACGGTCGCTTGAACATCACGCCGACCGACATCGCGGCGAGCGCCATGCCGATGACGGCAATCACGAGCAGCAGCACCGGAACGAATGCGTCGAAGTCCATCCGATCGCTCTCACGCCACCGAGCGTCCGCCGAGTGCTGCGAACGTCGGCGTCGAACGATCCGCGAAGCAGCCACCCGCCTCGCGCACGATGAAGTGCACCGCAAGGCCGCGCGCAACGGCGAGCGCGTAACCACGGTCGGGTCCGAGGACGAATAGCGCGGTGGCCCACGCGTCGGCGAGCGCGCAATCGCGCATCACGACCGACACCGATGCAAGCGCATGCGCAATGGGTGCGCCGGTCGCGGGATCGATCTCGTGGCAATAACGGCGGCCGTCCCGTTCGAAGAAGATCCGGTAGTCGCCCGACGTTGCAAGCGACGTGTCCGATACCGGTACGACGAAGTGGGCGCGCTGCGGCATCGCATCCGGCTGCTCGATCGCGATCTGCCATCCGCGACCGTCGGCGTTGAAACCGCGCGTGCGAATCTCGCCGCTGATGTCGACCATGTAACGATCGAAGCCGAGTGCGTCCAGCGCGCCCGCGGCGAGCTCGGCGCCGTATCCTTGTGCGATGCCGGAAAAGTCGGCCATCACGCCGGGCGCGCGCTTCACGACCGTTTGCGAGCGCGCATCGAGCGCGATGTTCCGGTAGCCAACGTTCGCGCGGGCCGCGCGCTGGATGTCGTCCGACGGTATGTAGCGGTGCTTGTCGGGTCCGAAACCCCACACGTTCACCGCGGGCGCGACGGTGACGTCGAATGCACCTGCCGAGCCTTCGCTCACCTCGAGCGCACGCTCGAACACGCGGAACGTGTCGGCGGACACGGCGAACGGTGCCATCGAGCGATGCTGATTGAAACGCGAAAGCTCCGACGCCGGATCGTACGTCGACATCTTGGCGACGACGCTCTCCAGCGCATTGGCGACCGCGTTGCGCGCGGTGGCGAGCCGCGCGTCGGCGAGCCCGGGCGCATAGAGCTTGACCGTATAGGTCGAGCCCATCGCAAGACCATGGAACGCGTGCAGGCCGGGTATCGCGACCGCGCCGCGAGGGTTCCCGCACGCGGCGAGAAGAGCGGCGGCACCGGCAGCCTGCAATATCGTCCGGCGTCGCGGAGAGATCAGCGCATCCATCTTGAGCCTCGCTTCAGTCTTTTGCGGCGTCTGCCGCCGCGCGCACTTCGGCCTCGAACCGTCCCTGTCCGTGATGGACGAGCTGGTAGACCAGATCGCGCATCGAGATCAATCCATGGACCTTCGGCCCGTCGATGATGAGCAGGTGCCGGCGGCGCTGTACGTACATCAGTGCGAGCGCGGCCTCGATCGGCGTCGCCGGCGACGTGAACCGTACCTCGCGCGTCATCACGAGCGAAATGGGCGTCGACTTCGGGTCGCGTCCGGCGGCGACGACGCGCGTCAGCAGGTCGCGCTCGCTGAAGATGCCGCCGACCAGCCCGTCCTCGGTCATCACGAGCACGGCGCCGATGTCGTGCCGCGTCATCGTGTCGACGGCATCGGCGACCATCGCCGACGCGGGCACCGAGTAGAGCGCATCGCTCGCCCGGTTGCGCAGCACCGCTTCGACCGTCATTTGCATCATCGCGAGCTCCAGGTCAACCGAAATCGTCGAGCATGACGTTCTCGCGATCGACGCCGAGCGAGGAGAGCATCGCGATCACGGCCTTGTTCATGACACCAGGCCCGCACATGTAGTACTCGACGTCCTCGGGCGCGGGATGCTGCTTCAGGTATTGGTCGTGCAGCACGTTGTGGATGAAGCCCGTCGGACCGGTCCATTCGTCTTCCGGGAGCGGCTCGGACAGCGCGAGATGCCATTCGAAGTTCGGATTGCCCGCCGCGAGCGCGGCGAACTCATCGACATAGAACGCTTCGCGAAGGCTGCGCGCGCCGTACCAGAACGTGATCTTTCGCTTTGTGCGAATGCGCTTGAGCTGGTCGAAGATGTGCGAGCGCATCGGCGCCATGCCGGCGCCGCCGCCGATGAAGCACATTTCGCGGTCTGTCTCGCGCGCGAAGAATTCGCCGAACGACCCGGACACCGTGACTTCGTCGCCGGGCTTCAGGTTGAACACCCACGAGCTCATGATCCCCGGCGCAACGTCGACGTCGTATCCGGGCGGAAACGCGATGCGGATCGTGAACAGCAGGATGCCTTTCTCGAGCGGATAGTTCGCCATCGAATACGCGCGCTCGACCGGGTGGTCGACGCTCGACTTGAAGCGCCACAGGTCGAACTTGTCCCAATCGCCGCGGAACGGCATGTCGATGTCGAACGTGCGGAACTCGAGCGCATGCGGCGGGCATTCGATCTGCACGTAGCCGCCGGCACGAAACGGCACTTCTTCACCTTCGGGCAACGCGAGCTTCAGCTCCTTGATGAATGTCGCGACGTTGCGGTTGCCCACGACGCGGCAGCGCCATTTGCGCACGGCGAAGATCTCCGGCGCGATCTCGATCCGCATGTCGCGCTTGACCTTCACCTGGCAGGCGAGCCGCGAGCCGCGTCTCGCCTCCTTGCGGCTGATGAAGCCGGTCTCGGTCGGCAGCAGGTCACCGCCGCCTTCCTTGACGACGACCTCGCAGACGCCGCACGCGCCCTTGCCGCCGCACGCCGATGGAATGTAGATGCGGCGCTCGGCGAGCGTTCCGAGCAGCGTGCCGCCGGCGGCCACGCGCAGCGCGTTCGACGCGTCGTCGTTGATGACGATCGCGACGTCGCCCGCGGCGACGAGCTTGCGCTTCGCCGCCAGCAGCAACGCGACCAGCAGCAGGATCACGCCGGTGAACATCGCGACGCCCACAAGGACCTCGCTCACAGCTGGATCCCCGAGAACAGCATGAACGCGATCGACATCAGCCCCGCCGTGATGAACGTGATGCCGAGGCCTTTCAGTCCTGCCGGGACGTTCGAGTAGCGCATCTTCTCGCGCACGGCGGCCATCGCGACGATCGCGATCCCCCAGCCGAGACCGGACCCGACGCCATAGACGGCACTTTCGCCGAACGTGTAGTCGCGCTCCTGCATGAACAGCGACCCGGCGAGGATCACGCAGTTGACCGCGATCAGCGGCAGGAACACGCCCAGCGTCGCATAGAGCTTCGGCGCGAAACGGTCGACCGACATCTCGACGACCTGTGTCGCCGCCGCGATCGTCGAGATGAACAGGATGAACGCGAGGAAGCCGAGGTCGACCTTGGCGAGTGACGGCGAGAGCCAGCCGAGCGCGCCTTCGGCGAGCAGGTGATGCAGGATCAGGTTGTTCAGCGGAACCGTCAGTACCTGTACGAACACGACCGCCACGCCGAGGCCGATCGCCGTCTCGACCTTGCGCGAGCACGCGAGGAACGAGCACATGCCGAGGAAGAACGCGAGCGCCATGTTCTCCAGGAACACGGACTTGACGAAGAGGTCGGCGAAGTGCTGCATGATGGCTGCCGTCATTCCCGCGAAGGCGGGAATCCAGTGTCTTGCGACGAACGCCGCTGGGTCCCCGCTTTCGCGGGGACGACATTCGTGAGGATGCCGCCGCTCGACATGTCGTTAGTCCTTTTCCTGCAGCTCGGGCTTCCACGTCCGCAGCGCCCATACGAGCAGCGCGATCAGGAACAGCGCGGAAGGCGCGATCAGCATCAGCGAGTTCGGCTCGTACCAGCCGCCGTCGGAAACCGTGCGCAGCACCGTGTGGCCGAGCACGCGGCCGGCCCCGGCGAGCTCGCGCGTGAGCGCGACCAGCAGCAGCACGAGTGCGTAGCCGAGCCCGTTGCCGATGCCGTCGAGGAACGACGCCCACGGCGGGTTCGCCATCGCGTAGCCTTCGGCGCGGCCCATCACGATGCAGTTGGTGATGATCAGTCCCACGAACACCGACAGCTCGAGCGACAGCTCGTACAGATACGCGCGCAGCACCTGGTCGACCATGATGACGAGCGACGCGATGATCGCGAGCTGGACGATGATGCGGATGCTGTTCGGGATCCAGTTGCGCACCGTGCTGATCGCGACATTCGCGCAGGCGGTGACGATCGTCACGCCGAGGCCCATGACGATCGCCTTGTCGAGGCGCGTGGTCACCGCGAGCGCCGAGCAGATGCCGAGCACCTGCACGCCGATCGGGTTGTTCGCGACGATCGGCGCGAAGAGCGTCTCGCGCTGCGCGCGGCTGAGGATCGGCGTGCCCTTCACGACGCGGCTCCCGTGCGAAACCTGGCGAGGAACGGCCCGTAGCCGTCGTTGGACAGCCAGAACGCCATCAGCCGCGCGACGCCGTTGCTCGTGATGGTGGCGCCGGACAGCGCGTCGACGCGGTGCGGATCCTGAGCCGCCGGGCCGGCGTGACCCTTGATCACCGTGAGCCTCGGCTCCCATGCCGCGTCATACGCCTTGCGTCCGACCCACAGCGCCTGCCATGTCGGATTGGCGATCTCGCCGCCCAGTCCCGGCGTCTCCTTCTGTTCGTAAAACGTCAGGCCGCGCACCGTGTTGCCGTCGCGGTCGAGCGCGAGGAATCCGTAGAGCGTTCCCCACATGCCCACGCCTTCGACCGGCAACACGACCTGGTCGACGCCGCCGCGGCTCGCGACGAGATACACGGCGCCGAGGTTCGGCAGCCGCTGCACCTGCGCGGCGTTCGGCGGTGCGGCGCGGCTTTGCACCGGATCGTTGCGCGCGCGACGCTGGTCGTAGGTGCGAGCGTCGAGCTTGCCTTCGGGTACGAGCTCGCCGCTCGCGAGATCGACCAGCCGCACCTTCACGTTGGCGTCGAGGATCGCGAGCAGCTCGCGGTCGGAAACCTCCGCGCCCGGCTTGACGAGCCCCGCGGCGAGCAGCACGTTCTTCTGCCGATAGAGCAGCGCGTTCGTCTCCTGCTTGTCGCGCAAGCCGACCGCCGATACCGCCACGAGCAGCGCACAGACGACGCACACCGCGGCGGCGAACGCGATCGTGTAGCGCGTCGAGTCAGTTCGCATGACGCTTGCGCCTTCGCGTGATGTTCGCCTTGACGAAACCGTAATCGATGACCGGCGCGATCACGTTCATGAACAGGATCACGAGCATCATCGACTCGGGGTACGCAGGATTGACCGTTCGCACGAGTATCGCCAGCCCGCCGATCATCGCGCCGTAGATCCACTTTCCGTTCTCCGCGAAGGGAGCGGTCACCGGGTCGGTCGCCATGTAGACGGTGCCGAACGCCCAGCCGCCGGCGACCATCTGCCACCAGAAAGGAACGCCGAAATAGGGATGCGCCGGCGTCGCGAGCGCGTTGAATAGCGCCGACATCGCGATCGTGCCGAGCGCGACGCCGGCCATGATTCGCCACGAGCCGATGCCGGTCGCGATGAGGATCGCCGCGCCGATTGCGCACGCGAGCGCGGACGTCTCGCCCATCGAGCCCGGCTCGAGACCGACGAACGCTTGCCACCACGAAAACGGGTGTTCGGCGAATGGGGCGCTCATCTGACGCATTTGCGCGAGCAGCGTCGCGCCGGAGAAGCCGTCGACTGCAACCGACGCCGGCACGGCCGTCCATACCTGGTCGCCCGAAATCTCGGTCGGATATGCGAAGAACAGGAACGCTCGCGCCGCGAGCGCCGGGTTGACGAAGTTCATGCCGGTGCCGCCGAACACTTCCTTCGCGAGCACGACGCCGAAGCTGATCCCGAGCGCCGCCTGCCACAGCGGCGTGGTCGGCGGCAGGATCAACGGAAACAGGATGCCGGTGACGAAGAAGCCTTCGTTCACCTCTTCCTTGCGCACCGCGGCGAACAACACCTCCCACGACAACCCCACCACCATCGTCACCGCGTACAGCGGCACGAAATACAAGGCTCCATGGACGACGTTCGCAGCGAGGCTCGCGGGCGAATAGCCGATGCCTAGAAGCCGGATCACGTCGTGGCGCCATCCCGTGAGCTGCAACGCTTTCGCCGGATCGAGCGCGAGGTTCGCCTGCAGCCCCGTGTTGTACAACGCCATCGCCACGCACGGAAGCGCGGCGACGACGACCAGCATCATCATGCGCTTCAGATCGAGCGCGTCGCGAACGTGCGCACCGCTCGTGGTCACGCGCGATGGCGTGTAGAAGAACGTGTCGGCCGCTTCGAACAGCGGCGCGAGCTTTTCGAGCCGGCCGCCTTTGTCGAACGGCTTGCCCGCGCGGTCGAGCAGGGTCCGCAGGCGGGACACTAGGCGATTTCCTTCGACATCGGCACACCGTCGTTCCCGCGAAGGCGGGAACCCAGTGTCTTCATCACGCTTCGCGGTTGCGCGCCGGACGACACCGGGCCCCCGCCTTCGCGGGGGCGACGAAGTGCGCGCCCGCGGCCGTTCAAGCCGCCTCCGCTTTGAGCGTGTCGAGCATGCGTCGCAGCAGCGGCCCATACTCGAACTTGCCGGGGCAGACCAGCGTGCACAGCGCGAGGTCGTCTTCCTCCAGCTCGAGCGCACCGAGCGCTTCCGCGCGCTCGACGTCGCCGGTGACGAGCGCGCGCAGCAGGAACGTCGGCAGGATGTCGAGCGGCATCACACGCTCGTACGCGCCGATCGGCACCATCGCGCGCGCCGATCCGTTGGTCGTCGTCGTCAGCGCGAGGCCATCGCGCGCGAACGCGCCGGCGACCACACGCCACAGCGAAAACTTGTCGCGGCCCGGCGCGAACCAGCCGAAGAGCTCGCGCTCGCGCCCTTCGGCGAGCGCCGAGACCTGAAGGTGATAGCGGCCCAGGTACCCCTGCACGTCGCCGCGCGCCGCGCGGCCGTCGAGCACCGAGCCCGAAATGACGCGCACGTCGCCGTCGGCGATCTCGCCTTCGACGAGCTCGTCGATCGACGCGCCGAGCCGCGTGCGCACGAGGCGCGGCTGCGCGACCGCCGGCCCCGCGAGCGCGACGACGCGCTCGACGTCGAGCTCACCGCTGCCGAACAGGCGCCCGATCGCAAGCGCGTCCTGATAGCCGACGTACCAGACCGTCGTCGCGGCGCCGACCGGATCGAGCATGTGGATGTGCGTGCCGGGAAGGCCGGCCGGGTGCGGCCCCGCGAACTGCTCGACGCGTACACGCGTGCCGTCCGGCGCACTCGCGCGCATCTGCGCGCCTGCGCAAACATAGACCGGCCCATCGGTCAGCTTCGACAGCGCGGCGAGCGCTCGCCTCATGTCGTCGTCGCGGCCGGCCATCACGACGTCGGGCGGCGGCGCGTGCGGACGCGTATCGATCGCGGTGACGAAGATCGACCGCGGTCGAGTGCCCGGACGCGCGACACGGCCGTACGGACGCTCGCGCAGCGCGGTCCACAATCCGGATTCGACGAGCAGCGCCTCGATGCCGACCGCGTCGAGGTCGGCAGCTTCGCCGCCGGTGTACGCGGCGAATGCAACTTGCGTGTCGCGCGAATCGTCGGAGCCGACGCCGATCACGATCGACTGGAATGCGCGCCGCTCGCCGCGGTTGATGGCGACGACGATGCCGGTTGCCGGCGCGGTGAAGCGCACGCCCGGCGACTTGCGGTCTTCGAACAACGTTTGACCGCGCCGGACGGTGTCGCCGACCGCCACGCGCAGCGTCGCCTTCAGGCCGATGTAGTCGGCCGCGACTAGCGCGACGCGCGAGACCGCGCATGAGTCGATCGACTGCACCGGGGAGCCGGCGAGCGGCAAGTCGAGACCCTTGGTGATCCGATGCAACGCCACGGCTTGCGCCCCGGTGAACGACGCGGTATCGACAGCCTAGGCGCTTGCGTTCCCCGGCGCGTTGACGGGCGTCAAGCTGCTCTTCAGGTGCCGATGTGCCCGATCACCCAGCCGGGAAAGACGATCAGCAGCACCGAAGGGACGAGGCAGATCACGCTCGCGCCGAGCGCGAGGCTTCGAGAGGCGCGCGCAACGGATACGGTTTCCTCGGCGCCCATGAACATGTACTGGATCACGCGGAGGTAGAAGTAGATGCCGAGATAGCTGCCCACAAGACCGAGCACCGCGTACAGCGTGAAGCCGGCCGCCATGACATTCTTGAAGATGAGGAACTTGGCAACGAAGCCCGGGAACGGCGGAATGCCGGCGAGCGAGAGCATCGCGATGCCGATCATCAGCGCCGCGTACGGGTCGCGGCGGAACAGTCCCTTGAGCGTGGACAGCCGGTCCTGCGCGGCGTCATCATCGCCGGTGGGCAGCGACGCGAACGCTAGCAGGTTCATCAGCGCATACGCGAGCACGTAGAACAACACGGCCTCGAAGCGGCCATCGGGCGCGCCGAGGAACGCGTAATAGAGATAGCCCGCATGCGCGATCGACGAATACGCGATCATCCGTCGGAAGCTCGGCTGGCGCATCGCAGCGAGGTTGCCCCAGACGATCGACACGAGCGGCAGCAACGCAAGGAGATCGGCGAGCGAGCCGGTGACGCTCGCCTGGCCGAACAGGCGCACCGCGGCGAGCAGCACGGCCGCCTTGATGATCGTCGCCATGTAGCCTGTCACGGGCACGCTCGCCGCTTCGTACGCGTCGGGCGCCCATGCGTGGAACGGGACGACGGCAGCCTTGAGGAAGAACGAGACGACGATCAGCACGACGGCGGCGCGCGTCATCACGTCGGAGGAGCCAAGCGCGGTCGCGAACGTCGACAGCGACATCGAGCCGCTGCCGCCGTAGAGCAGCGACACGCCCATCAGGAACGTCGCAGTCGCAGCGCCCGACAGCACGAGATACTTCAGCGCCGCTTCGACGCTTTCCGGCCGGCTGAACGCGATCAGCACGAGCACGTAGACCGGAAGCGACATCAGCTCGATGCCGAGGAACAGCGTAAGGAAGCTGTCGGCGGAAAGCATCAGGCAGACGCCGTACAGCGACGAGAGCACCAGCACGTGGAATCGCGTGCTGCTCACGTCGTCGCGCGACAACAACAGCACGGGAATCGAAAGCACCAGCACGACGGCTTTCGCGGCGAGATCGGCGGGTGTGACCGAATACTGACCTGCGAACGGCGTGTCGACGTATCCGGCCAGATGCAACCACGTTGCGGCGGCGGCCGATGCGACCACCGCGGCGAGCGAGATCGCGAGCGCTCCGCGCGGACGGCGCGTCGTCACGTCGGCGATGATGAGCACTACGATGCCGGCGAGCAGCACGTGCTCGGGCAACATTGCGAACAACACGCCTTGCCAGCTCATCGCGGCGCTCCTGTTGTTTGCGCGACGGCGTCGAGCAGGCGCGTCGGCTTCGTCGGCGCGACCGGCGCATTGGTCGCGCGGCTCGTCGCGACGAGCTCCCGGTACTGCTTCGCCGCGAGCTCGGTCTTCTTCATCGGCTCGTCGGGAAAGAGGCCGAGCCAGAAGATCGCGACGACGATCGCAGCGAGGATCGACTTCTCACGCAGGCTGAGATCGATCAGCCGCTCGTGCGGCGCTTTGGCGACGCCGAACAGGAATCGCTGCGCGAACCACAGCATGTACAGCGCGCCGAGTACGACGCCGGTCACGGCGATCCCCGAGAACACGAGCGGCAGCGACGACCCGTGCTGATGCTGCGACCACGATGAGGTGAACGAGCCCATCAGCACGAGGAATTCACCGGTGAAGCCGCTCGTCGTCGGCAGGCCGATCGAGGCGAGCGTCAGTATCATGAAGAACACGGAATACACGGGCAGCGCCTTCGCGAGGCCGCCGTAGGCTGCGAGCTCGCGCGTGTGGCAGCGCTCGTAGATCATGCCGACCATCAGAAACAGTCCGGCGGCGGTCAAACCGTGGCTCACCATCTGGATCACCGCCCCCTGGATGCCGAGGATGTCGAGGCTAACGAGTCCGAGCATCACGTAGCCCAGATGGCTGATCGACGAGTACGCGATGATCTTCTTGATATCGGTCTGCACGAGCGCGAGGCACGCGCCGTAGACGATGCTGATGACGGCAAGCGCCATGATCGCCGGTGTCGCGATCTGCGTCGCGTCCGGAAACAGCGGGAACCCGAGCTTCATGAAGCCGTACGTGCCCATCTTCAGCAGAACGCCGGCGAGGATCACCGAGCCCGCGGTCGGAGCCTCCACGTGCGCGTCCGGAAGCCACGTGTGCAGCGGCACCATCGGCACCTTGATCGCGAATGAAAGCGCGAATGCCGCGAGCAGCAGCCCTTGGGCGGAGACGGGCAGGCGCGTCTTGTAGAGATCGGTGAAGGCGAACGATGTGATGCCGGTCGCGTCGTTCACCGACCAGACGAGATAGATGACGGCGGCGAGCATCAGGATGCTGCCGAACGCCGTGTAGAGCACGAACTTCAACGTCGCGTAGATGCGCCGCTCGCCGCCCCAGATGCCGATGATCAGGAACATCGGGATCAGCATCGTCTCCCAGAACAGGTAGAAGACGAAAAGATCCTGCGCGACGAACGTGCCGAGCATCGCGAACTGGATCAGGAACACCATCGAATAGAAGAGCTTGACGTCCTTGTTGATCGCCGAGAACGCACCGGCGACGACGAGCGGACCGAGAAACGCGGTCAGCAACACCAGCAGCACGTTGAAGCCGTCGAGCCCGATGTCGTAATAGACGCCCCAGACGGGAATCCACGGGATCCGCGTCTCGAACTGCATCGCGGGATCCGTCGAGTCGAACGCGACGTACAGCATGGCGGTGAGCACGAACTGCACGAGCATCACGGCGAGTGTGAGCCAGCGCATCCGGTCCTCCTGACGCGGCGGCGTCAGGACGAGCAGCAGGATGCCGGCGAGCGGCAGGTAGAGAACGATGTTGAGCAGCGTTGCACTAGCCATGGCGCCAGCTCCATGCGAGCGAGGCGACGATGCCCAGCAGCACGAGGAATGCGTACAGGTGGAGATTGCCGGTTTGCACACGGCCGAGCGCACCCGCGCTTCGGCGCGCGAGCCCGGCGAGGCCGTCCAGCGATCCGTCGATCAGCAGCTTGTCGCCGAGGCGCAGGAACACGCGCTCGGAAATCCACGTGAGCGGACGGCCGATCACCGTTTCGTACAGCTCGTCGATGAAGTACTTGTTGTAGAGCAGCCGGTGCAGCGCCACGAGGCGTTCGCGCACGCTCGTCGCACGCGAGCCGTCGCCGGCGAAGAAGAACAGCGCGCCGCCGATGCCGGCGAGCGCGATCACGACCGAAACGGCGATGAGCGGCGTCTCGAAGTGGTGAAGCTCCTCGGCGACCGAAGGCAGCGGCAGCAGCGGCTCGAGGAAGTGCGGCAGCGCGACGAAGCCGCCCACCGCCGATGCGATCGCGAGCACGACCAGCACGCCGGTCATCGACCACGGCGATTCGTGCACGTGATCAACGACGTCGGGCTCGACGCGTGAACCGCCGAGGAACACGAGCCAGAGCAGCCGGAACATGTAGAACGCGGTCATCAGCGCCGTTGCGGCGAGCACGACCCACAGCGCCGTCGATCCGCCCTTGCTCGACGCGAACGCGAACCACAGGATCTCGTCCTTCGAGAAGAACCCGGCGAGCGGCGGGATGCCGGCGATCGCAAGCGTCGCGATGGCGAACGTGGCGAACGTGATCGGAATCTTGCGCGCGATGCCGCCCATCTTGCGGATGTCCTGCTCGCCGGAAAGCGCGTGGATCACGCTGCCGGCGCCGAGGAACAGGCAAGCCTTGAAGAACGCATGCGTGTAGACGTGGAAGATCGCCACGCCGTACGCGCCGACGCCGAGGGCGGCGAACATGAAGCCCAACTGTGAGACCGTCGAGTACGCGAGCACGCGCTTGATGTCGGTCTGCGTGATCGCGATGGTCGCGGCGAAGAATGCGGTGGCGGCGCCGATGCCGGCGACGATCGCCGACGCGTCGGGTGCATTCGCGTAGATGCCGGACATCCGTGCGACCAGATAGACGCCGGCGGTCACCATTGTCGCCGCGTGGATCAGCGCGGAAACGGGCGTCGGACCGGCCATCGCATCGGGCAGCCACACGTGCAGCGGGATCTGCGCCGACTTGCCGGTTGCGCCAACGAAGAGCAGCAGGCCGACGAGGCTTGCGGAGACCGCGGGCAACGGCGCCGTCGTGAACGCCGCGTTGATCGTGTCCATGTCGAGCGTACCGAACGTCGCCCACAGCACGAACATGCCGAGCAGGAATCCGGCGTCGCCGACGCGGTTCGTGATGAACGCCTTCTTGCCCGCCTTCGCGTTGACCGGGTCCTCGAACCAGAATCCGATCAGCAGGTACGACGCGAGGCCGACGCCTTCCCAGCCGACGAACAGCACGAGAAGCGAGCGTCCCAGCACCAGCGAAAGCATGAAGAACAGGAACAGATTGAGGTACGCGAAGAAGCGCGCGTAGCTCTTGTCTTCGTGCATGTAGCCGATCGAGTAGATGTGGATCACCGAGCCCACACCGGTGACGATCAGCGTCATCACCGCAGAGAGGCGGTCGAAGTAGAACGCGACGTCGAGCGGCTTGCCGTCGATCACCGCCCAGCTGTAGACGAAATCGATGATCGGCTTGCCGGTCGCTTGCATCTCGGCGAACGCGACGAGCGTCAGCGCGAACGCGGCGATCGGCAGCCCGCAACCGACGACGGTGACGAACCGGTTGCCGAGCCGGTTGCCCGCGAGCCCGTTCGCGAGGAACCCGGCGAGCGGCAGCAGGACGATCAGCGCGAGCAGGTGGTTCACCACTATCCTTTCAGGTCGGCGAAGGCGTCGGCGTCGAGCGTGCGCTTCTGGCGCACGAGCAGCAGCACGATCGGGATCGCGATCGCGATCTCGGCGGCGGCGACGACGAACACGAGGAACACGAGCACGGCGCCGACCGACGTGCCGGTCTGCTGCGCGAACGTGACGAGCGAAAGGTTCACGCCGTTCAGCATCACTTCCATGCACATCAGCATGACAAGGAGGTTGCGCCGTACGACGACGCCGAGGAGGCCGATCGCGAACATCGTGATCGACAGCGTGAGCAGGAGCTGCAGCTTATCCATGTTCCCTCGCGCTCCCCTTGATGACCGCGAGCGCGGCGACGACGGCTGCGACCAGCAGCACGGAGGTTACCTCGAACTGCAGCCAGTATTCGTTCAGGAACGTGGCGGAAAACTGCTGCAGCCCGAAGAAGACGGTCGAGCTCGCCGGCGCGTACAGGCCGTGCAGCAGCGCATAAGCGAGCACGCCGACGAGCAGCACGCCGAGTGCGGCGCCGGGGACGAGCAGGCTCGAAAAGCGGCGCCGGTTTGCCGAGTCGCGCGCGTCGAGCAGCATGATCACGTACACCATGAACACCATGACGGCGCCGACGTAGATCAGCACCTGGAACGCGGCGATGAAGTGCACGCCGAGAAGGCCATAGATGCCGCCGAGGAAGATCATCGTCGAGATCAGCGCCATCGCGACGCGCATCGGCTGGCGCAGCACGAGCATCAGCGCCGAGCCGGCGAGCGCGCACGCGGCGAACACGTACAGCAGCAGCGTGTCGAGGTTGGCGAGCAGCGATTCGATCATGACGAGGCGTCGTCCCCGCGGAGGCGGGGACCCAGTGTCGTTCGCCGCAAGACGCTGGATTCCCGCCCCCCGACTACCCCACTCGGGGGCAGGCTTCGCGGGAATGACACAGCCTTTGCGGCGTTGTGCAAGTTTGTCATGCGTTTCTCAGTCGGCGGCGGCGGCGCGGTGCGTGGGATAGGGCTTCGCGACGTCGCGCGTGGGATTCCAGCCGAGCAGCTCCTTGTGCCCGAGCCACATGTCGCGCCGGTCGTACGACGGCAGGCCCGGCACTTCCTTCACCATGCGGATCGCATCCTCGGGGCACGCCTCGACGCACAATCCGCAGAACACGCAGCGCGAATAGTCGATCTCGAAGCGCACCGGATACTTCGGATGCACGGGATCGGCGGGGTCGAAGCCCGCCTCGATCTCGATCACCTTCGCCGGGCAGACGGTCGCGCACATGTTGCAGGCGACGCATTGCGGGCGGCCGTCGGGGCGCTGCGTCAGCACGTGCTTGCCGCGGTTGTTCGATGCATAGTCGAAGCGCGTCTCTTCCGGGTAATACGTCGTGAGCGCGCCCTTGCGGCCGGTGATCCACTTCGTCATGTTGCGCGTGAACACGCCGCCGGTGACGAGCAGGCCGCGGATGATCTCGAACAGGTAGGCGCGCTCCCACCAGCCCATCGTCGGCTCGTTCCAGTACCGCTTGCGAACGTAGGGTCGTGTGGTTTTCATGCTGTGAGCAGCCAGACGGCGACGACGGTGACGGCGAGGTTTGCGAGCGCGAGCGGGAACATGAACTTCCACGCGAACTTCAGCACCTGGTCGTAGCGGAATCGCGGCAGCGACCAGCGGACGAGGATCTGGAAGCTGCAGAGCAGGAACACCTTGGCGAGGAACGTGACGATTTGCAGCACGACGACGACGCCGTGCGCAAGCGGGATCTCGTGCCCGCCCGGCAGCGTGAAGCCGGCGTCGGAAAGATACGGCAGGTTGTAGCCGCCGAGGAACAGTGTGGCGAACAGCGCGCCGATGATCGCGATCTCGATGAACTCGGCGAACATGAAAAGCCCCATCTTCATGCCGCTGTACTCGGTGAAGTAGCCGGAGATCAGCTCCGATTCCGCTTCCGGCAGGTCGAACGGGATGCGCTTGTTCTCGGCGATCGCTGCGGCCATGAACAGTATGGCGGCGAACGGCTGGTACACGATGCCCCACGCGGGCAGGAATCCGAGTGTGGTGCCCGACTGTTGCTGGACGATCGACGTCAGGTCGACCGTGCCGTAGACGAGGATCAGGCCGAGCACGGTGAGGCCCATCACGAGCTCGTAGCTGATCATCTGCGAGCCCGCGCGCAGCGCGCCGAGCAGCGAGTACTTGTTCGACGACGACCACCCGGCGAGCATCGCGCCGATGATGGTGAGGCCGCCGAATGCGAAGACGATCAGGAGCCCCGCGTCGAGCCGCGCGATCTGCATCGGATACGTGCGATCGCCGAACCAGCCGGCGAGCGCGGGAACGAGCTTCGCCGGAACGAGCAGACCGCCGAACGGAATCACGGCGAATACGAGCAGCACCGGGGCGAAGACGACCCACGGCGCAACCGCATACGCGTACCAGTCATACGTCTTCGGCCGGAAATCCTCCTTCAGCAGCATCTTCAGACCGTCCGCCATGCCGTGGAACAGGCCCCACCAGACGAGCTTGACTTGCGTGAATGGCAGCCGCAGGTAGGCGCGATTGGCGCCGATGCGGTCCGACATGACGGCGGCCTGCTTTCGCTCGACCCACGTCAGGATGATGCCGAACGACATCAGCACGGCGATGCCGTAGACGATGTACAGCGTGTAGATGACGAGGTCCTGGATCATGCGGCGGCCTCTTTGGAGGCGCTTCGCATTGCGACGGGTCGCGCGTCGGCCACGCTCGCATTCGCAATTGCTCTCATCCCCTTGCCTTCGGCGCGGGGCCCCTGATCGCTGCTCATGCGGCAACCCCTACAATTTGCGGCAGCGCCGCGAACAGCGCCTCGGCGTCGACGACCGACGGCTTCTTCGCGAAGCACGGCTTGAACTCGCCCACGATGCCCTCGAAGCTCGTGTAGTGGCCCGCACGTTCTGTCTGGATGCTGATCGGGAAGAACACGTCGGCATGGCCGTTCTCCGGCGCGAGCCACGCATTGAGCGAGATCACTTTCGCGCGCGCGGGCAGGCCGCTGAAGTCGAAGCCTTCGCCCCAGACCAGCACGAGGTCGGTGCCCTCGTCGAAGCGGACCGGGGCGTCACCGAACAATTTGTGTGCGCCGGCCGTATTCGGGTTCTTGTCGGCGCGGATCAGCAGGCCGTCCTCGAGCCGTTCGCCGGGCTGCGGCAATCGGTCCGGCTTGACGAACGTCTGGAACCGCGAGCCGAGCAGCGCGCGTGCGAACGCAGCGAGCTCCTCGTTCGACGCCCAGCTCGACACCAGCGCGACCGGATGCTTCGCGGCGGCGATCAGCTCGCGCGCGGCGTCGAGCGCGGTCGCGGTCGCAACCGGTCTGCCCTTGAGCATCGGTTGCTCGGCGCGTGCGCGGTCGAACAGCTTGCCCAGGTCGCGCGCCTTGTTGCAGATCCACGGGCCGTTGACGGCGTCGTTTGCGAGTGGCGTCACCCGCTCGATCCGCTCGTTGCTGCGCCCGTCGAGGGCATTGAGCTTCCACGCCTTCTTGCGATGCCACAGCTGCACGGTGCAGCCGCGCGAGCAGCCGGGACAAACCGAAGGTGTGGCCTCGAGATACCAGACGCGCGACTGGTAGTAGAACGATTTCGACAACAGCGCGCCGACGGGGCACAGGTCGACGACGTTTTCGGAGTAGGGGTCGTCTTCGAAGCTGCCGTCCTCGACCGGGCGCAGCAGCGAGTGGTCGCCGCGCTCCTGGATCGCGAGGCCGTTCGATTTCGAGATTTCGCGGGTGAAGCGCACGCAGCGCGAGCAGAAGATGCAGCGCTCGTTGTCGAGCGTGATCCGCTGCGACAGCGGATAGAACTTGGTCGCCTTCACCTTCGGCTCGTGCGACACCGACGGCTCGCCGTTGTATTCGTAGTGCGCGTCCTGCAGCATGCACTCGCCGGCCTTGTCGCAGATGCCGCAGTCGACCGGGTGGTTCAACGTGATGAACTGCAGCGTCGCCTTGCGCCGCGCCTTGACCTTTTCGGAATCGGTCAGCACGCGCATGCCTTCCGTGACCGGCATGTTGCACGCGATCTCGACCCAGCCGTCGCCTCCCTTCTCGTCTTCGACCTCGACCGCGCAAATGCGGCAGTTGCCGTGGACCGAGAGATTCGGATGCCAGCAGAAATACGGGATGTAGAAGCCGTTCGCAAGCGCCGCCTGCATCACGGTCTGGCCGTCGTCGGCATGCACCGGTTGCCCGTTGATGAAGAAGTCAGGCATGGTCGAAGGTGTGTCCGTCATTCCCGCGAAAGCGGGAATCCAGTGTCGTTGGCCGGAAAGTCACTGGGTCCCCGCCTCCGCGGCGACGACCAATCGGCCTCGAGGTTGCCGTCGCAGCGCGACCGCTTGTGCTCGATCCAGTAATCGAATTCGTCGCGGAACTTGGCGAGGATGCCGACCGTCGCGTAACCGGCGGCATCGCCCATTCCGCAGATCGTCGTGCCGTCGTTCGCCTCCGAGATCGCGATCATCCGGTCGAGGTCCTCGCGGCGGCCATCGCCGGCGACGATGCGGTCGATGATCCGGTGCAGCCAGCCCATGCCTTCGCGGCAGGGCGTGCACTGGCCGCACGACTCGTGGTGGTAGAAGCGCAGCATCACCTGCAGCAGCCGCACCATGCAGGTGCCCTCGGCGATGACGATCATGCCGCCGGAGCCGAGCTGCGATCCGGCCTTCTTGAACGATGCATGGTCGTACGTGAGCTCGCCGATTTCGGCGGCGGTCAGCACCTTGGTCGAAATGCCGCCTGGGACGATGCACTTGAGCTTGCGGCCGCCGGTGATGCCGCCGCAGTCTTCGTAGAGGAACTTCGCGAGCGGATAGCCGTGCTCGACTTCGTAGACGCCGGGCTTCGCGATGTGACCGGAGATCGACACCAGCTGCGTGCCGGGACTCTTCGGCGTGCCGACCTTCTTGAAGGCTTCGGCGCCGTTGCGGATGATGCCGGCGATGTTGGCGAGCGTCTCGACGTTGTTCACGACCGTCGGCCGCTGGTACAGACCCTTGACCGTGAGCCGCGGCGGGCGGTTGCGCGGATAACCCTTCTTGCCTTCGACCGACGACAGCAGCCCGGACGCCTCGCCGCATACATACGAGCCGGCGCCGCGATAGACGACGACGTCGCACGCGAATCTGCTGCCGAGGATGTTCTCGCCGAAATAGCCCGCTTCATAGGCTTCCTCGACTGCCGCCGCGAGGCGCCGGTACGGCAGGTCGAACTCGCCGCGGATGTAGACGAAGCTGTTGCGCACGCCGAGCGCATAGCAGGCGAGCAGCATCGATTCGAGCAGCAGATGCGGCGAGTGCTCGAGGATCCAGCGGTCCTTGAACGTGCCCGGCTCGCCTTCGTCGGCGTTCGCGCACAGGTAATGCGGCTGCCCGTCGTTCAGCTTGATGACCGCCCATTTGCGTCCAACCGGAAACGCCGCGCCGCCGTGGCCGAGAAGCCCGGAGGCGGTGACTTCCTTCGTGACGTCGGCCGGCGTCATCGACGTCAGCGCCTTGGTGAGCGCCTCGTAGCCGCCGCGCGCGCGGTAATCGGCGAGCAGATGCGAGCTCGCCGTGACCGGGAAATTCATGATGAGTTGCTGGCCGGGCATTACTTCAGCTCCGCGAGCAAAGCGTCGATCTTCTCGGCGCTCATGTTCTCGTGATACGTGTCGTTGACGACCAGCACCGGCGCGGTGCCGCACGACCCGAGGCACTCGCAGGTCGAAAGCGTGAAGCGGCCGTCGGGCGTGGTGCGGCCCGGCGCGACGCCGAGCTTGTTCGCGAGCGTGTCGATCAGCCGCTCGGCGCCGCGCATCGAGCAGCTGACGTTGCGGCAGGCCTCGATGTGCCAGCGCCCGATCGGCTCGCGGCGGAACTGCGTGTAGTAGCCGAGCACTTCCTCGATCTGGATGCGCGGCACCTTCAGGTACTTGGTCAGCTCGTCGATGTCGCTGTCGGCGACGTAGCCGCGGTCTTCCTGGATGCGACGCAGGCACGGCAGCACGAGAGAGGACTCGAAGCCGATCGGAAAGCGGCCTTTCAACTTCTCAAATTCGGGGATCAGGTGCTTCATCGATCGCACTCCCCGCCGATCATGTTGATCGAGCCGAACGTCGGCACGACGTCGGCGAGCTGGAATCCGTCGAGCATCTTGGACGCCACGCCCATGTGCACGAAGCTCGGCGCGCGGACGTGAACCTTGTACGGCGTGCCGCTTCCGGTGCTGACGAGGTAGAAGCCGAGCTCGCCGTTCGGCGACTCGTGCGCGAAGTACACTTCGCCGGCGGGCACCTTCGGCCCGTCGATCACGAGCTTGAAGTGGTTGATCAGCGACTCGATCTCGCCGTAGACGAGCTGCTTGTCGGGGAACGTGCAGCGGCGATCGTCGACCGAGATCGGGCCGTCGGGCAGCATTTCGGCGAGCTGACGCATCATGTGGATCGACTCGTCGATCTCCCGCATGCGCACGTAGTAGCGGTCGTAGTTGTCGCCCCGGATTCCGACCGGCACCTCGAAATCGAGCTCGGCATACGCGAGGTACGGCGTGTCCTTGCGCAGATCGCGCGGCACACCGGTCGAGCGCAGCATCGGGCCCGTGCAGCCGTGGGAGATCGCGTCGGCGGTCGAGAGCGTGCCGACATCGCGCATGCGGTCGATGAAGATGCGGTTGCGATCGACGAGCTTGTGCACGCGTCCGAGGAAATCGTCGGACTGGACGAGGATCTCTTCCATCCGCGCGAGCCAGCCTGCCGGCAGGTCGCGCGCAAGCCCGCCGATGCGCCCGTACGAATGCGTGACGCGCGCACCGGTGAGATCGGCAACGTGCTCGTACATGTAGTCGCGGATCATCACCAGGTACAGGAACGCCGTCATCGCGCCGAGCTCCATCAGCCCCGCGGCAATGCACGTCAGATGGTCGATGACGCGCGAGTACTCGGACAGCAGCGTCCGGATGTACTTGCAGCGCGGCGTCATCTCGATGCCCATCAGCTTTTCGACCGCTTCGCAGTACGCGAAGTCGTTGATGAGCGCCGATACGTAGTTCAGGCGATCGACATACGGAATCAGGTTGTGCCAGGTATGGTCCTCGCACTCCTTCTCGAAGCCGCGATGCAGGTAGCCCGGGTGCACATCCGTGCGGATCACCTTCTCGCCGTCGAGCTCGGCGACGATCTGCACGGTGCCGTGCGTGGCCGGGTGCGACGGCCCGATGTTGACGATGACGCGATCGTCGCGGCTCGGCTTGTCGA
>WNFZ01001690.1_pt1 | contig 21178 bp, 19 predicted proteins | sample 5400081 | NCBI WGS metagenome assembly WNFZ01 (sample SAMN13153365, study PRJNA577476) | soil metagenome | isolation source: 80 cm soil or saprolite under grassland replicate 1 | place: USA:California | collected 2016-06-15
GCCCTGTTGCTCTACCCAAGGCACCGCGATCCGATTCGTGGACCGTCGCGCGAGTCACGTTCGCTGATGCCGCTGTCGACCAGTCAGACCAGGACCGAGGCGCCCAGCACTTGCGTCTCCTCCTCGGTGGCCTGCGGGTCAACGATCGTCTGGACCATTCGCTCATGCCGTCCTCATCGCCGAGGCAGTCATCGCAACTATTGAGTTTTGTGGGTTAGGTTGACGGCTCATGGGTCGAGGGTGAGGCCGGTGTGGGCGGTAGCAGGCGCCCTGGCCGACCCGGGCCTCGTAGTACTCCAACAGCTCCGCGGGCACGTCGAGGCAGATGGGGCAGAACCGTTCGAGCCCGTACCGGCCCCGTCGCTGCTCGAGGTGGTCGTAAAACCCTGCGCGCGTTGCGTCTGGCCATACCCGTGCGACCCGGAGGGCGACCTGCTCGTGGAGGGACAGCGCCGCCAGCACGCGACGGCTCGGCCAGCTCGGCGGCGAGCCCACGCAACTCGGCTTCGGCACGGGCGCCGGAGTGTAGGCGACCAGGCCGGCAAGGCGCTCGAGGCCGAGCGCGCGGAGGTGGCGGGCACCGTCGAGCGGGTGCGGGCCGGTCTGCACCAGAGCGGGGGCGTAGCCGAGGTCGTGCAGGTAGGCGGCGGCACGGATCCGTAGGCGGCCACCCGGCCGGGGGGTCCGGTACCTGCCCGTGGGGGCACCGGATCCTGACCCTCTGGGCGCCCGACTGGGCGTTGCCCGGTCGCCGCGCGCCTCTACGCTGGAGGGTGGGCTGAATCCGGTAGAGGGGGCTCGCTCATGCGGGCAGGTGCGCGGAAGCCAGGTGTGACTGGCCAATCGGCGTCGCCGGTCGGCGCTCGGCGGGGTTCGGCTCCCAGCCATCCGGCGATCGGGCTCCTGTATCTGCAGCAGGCTGCGGGCAACCGAGCCGTGCAGCAACTCCTGGTGCAGCGCGACGACAAGGCGCGGGCCGGAGACGCCGCGGTCGACGAGGCGAAGCGCAAACTGGTTGCGAAGTACGGGTCCGGCAGGGCCGGGCTCTTCGCCGTTCAGCGATGGGGGGAACGTGAGCACAAGGAGACCGGCGACCTCGGGTCGGGCGGGCGTCGGTACGGTTTCGACATAGGCGGCTTCGGGGCGAAGGACCGGATTACCGAGAGCACCGGGGCGCCCGGCCCGAAGTACAGGGGGTTCGGGCAGCCCGTAGTCTGGCCGCATGCCTTCCAGCTGACCCACGGCGACCTCAACATGCTCGGCGACTGGTTCGAGTTGGACGATGCCAAGACCCACACGGACCCGAACGGCGTGAAATTCAGCGACGCTCTGTTCGTGCTGGCCCAGCGGCCATCCGACCGCCCCGGCGAGCTCGTGGGCACTCGCGACGAGATCATCTACGCCATCTACAAGAACAAGCCGGACGACCCGCGCTTCGCCGTTGGCGGCGGCAGCCCGCTCTCCGGCATGTGGCACATGGCCGTCGGCCATTTCTCACCGGCGGTGAAGGAGCGGGTCGAGAATCGCTACCTGCGCCTGGCCGCTCGTAACGAGCAACACTTCCCGACACCCCGTCACCCCGGACCGACCGGCTCCTCGTACCGCGAGCTTCACGAGGACGCCCTGTGGCGCGCCTACGAGGCGGGTCGGGCGGGCGACGACGTCGGCGAGGGGCTGGCCCGGGAGGCCGCAGCCCAGCACTTCCTCGTCGACTACTTCTCTGCAGGGCACATTCGCACCCCGATCGGCGATGTGCGCGACTACTGGTCGCGCAGGTATCCGGCATTCTTCGACCAGCTGAAGGGGCGGATCGCCTACGCTGTCGCCGAGTACATCAACGACAACGAGACGGGCCTGGCTACTATCCTCGGCACGGTGGCTCAGATTTACGGCAGGGTCCGCGCAACGGTGGATGCGGAAACTGCGGACATGCCCGAGTTCACCTTCGGTGACCTCGTCGGCCGGGTGAGCCACGACCTGGATAACGCCCAGAGTGTCTGGGTGATCAATGATCGTGGGGACCGGTGGCTGACGTACGGCGACAGCCACCTGCACGCGGCCGCCCCACCGCTCAAGGAGAACCGCACGCCCGAGCTCGCCCAGCTGGCCGTCCGGCTGGGGAACGACGAGGTCGAGCACGCCTACCGGCTGGGGACGACCCAGCGCTTCTCCGGGGTGGCCAGAGCCACCCTGCTCTCCCAGATCAAGGCCACCGCCGCCAGGCCGCCCTCCGTCGGGACGACGTACGCCCCGGAACAGATCGTGCCTCGATTGGATCCAGCGGTGGACAACGGCAAGCCCGCATGGCAGGCGGCTAACGTTCTACAGCTGTGGACTCAGCTGGTCCGCTCCGACAAGCCGATTACGTACGGTGCCGCCATCATGGCGAATCTGAACAACGGCGAGGTTGGATCCCAGCTCGGCGACCTGGCCGGGAAGTTTCCCGAGGTCCAAAAAGCGATGGACATGTGGATCCATCCGCGCGCGGCGTACGAGAATGGCTTCCTGAAGCCATTGAAGTCCAACCCCCTGTACGGCCTGCTCCAAATCATCCAATTCACGCCGCCGTGATCCAGCACGACATCTCGGCCAAGGCTTTCTTCGCGCCTGCGTGCGCGGACTCGGTAGCGCGGACACACGTCTGCGATCTTGTGGAATTTATGCCGACGTCGGCATTATGGAAAGCCCCGCACTCGTGAGCGAGCGCCGCGGACCGGCCACCGGACAGGTGAAGCCAGACCACGCCATGCCCTGCCCCCCGCCATGCCCCAGTGCCTGGTCTCGCATGATGCTTGACGGAACGGCGCCGCAGGACGCTTGACGCCAAGCCTTGATCGATAGGGTCTGGTGCTGCGTCGAGGATAGGGACGGTCTGGCGGTGCCGTGTGCCAACGGCGGCCGAAGATTGACCAGCGGGCGACGAATGGATCTTGACCACCTGTGGCTCCGCGGGGGTGGCTCCTGTGAGGCGAGGCCGGTGATCGGGCCGGGTGATCACAGCGGTCATGACCTGCTGGCGCTGCCCCCGGACGATCCAGGTGGCTGGCACCCAGGGCAGCAGGTTGAGGTGGGTTTCGTCTTCGGCCAGCACCACCGCGCCGGCGGGCAGCTCCTCGATGGTGCGGCGCAGGTCGGTCAGGACGGCCTCGGCGTTGGGGTCGCCCTTGGCGACCAGGCGGGGCCGCCGCCAGGCCGCGACCTCGGCGACGCGCCGGCGGAGCGTGCGCAGGCTGACCGCGGGGCGGCCGAGCTGCTGCCAGATCCGCCCGATCGTCCGTGCTCGGGGCTGGGCGAGCAGCCGGCGGATATGCTCGCCGAGCTTGGGACCGCCACGGCGTGGCCGTCCCGGGCGGGGCTGGTCGGCAAGGGCGGTGGTCCCGCCGGCGTTGTAGCGGTGGATCCAGCGGCGCACGGTGGCCGGGTCGCAGCCCAGCAGCTCGGCGATGGCGCTGGCGGTCCAGCCGCGGTGGGAGAGCAGGATCATGACCAGGCGGCAGCCGAGGCGGTGGCGGCCGTGCAGCAGGCGCAGCACGTCGCAGGGGCAGCCAGCCGGGCAGGCGGGGTTGGCGTACACGCTGGAGGGACGCATACTGGCCGTCGGCCTCGTGGGGTCGTTTGGTGTGTGGAAGCTCCAACGACCCGCGAGGCTACTTCCTGCTATGGCCTGCGCTCCATCCAGCGGTTACGAGCAGAACCTCTGGCCACCCGCTTAGCCGCTTTCGCACCCGATCCCGTCGTTGTCATTGCCGTCTAGGTCGAACGGGTCGGGGGGGAGTACCCGGATTGGCCCGTCGACGTAGTTGGGGCCGTTCCCGGTGCCGCCCGCGCAGTCGTAGTCCCCGATCCCGTCGTGCAGGCACACGTCGGGGTAGGCGGGATCGCAGTTCCTGGGCGCCGTCGTCGCCGGTGGTGGCGGTGGCGCCTTGGCGACGACCAGGGCGACGACGGTACCTGGGAGGACGCCCTCGCCGGCCTTCCTGGACTGGGAGATGACCGTGCCCGGCACGGACCGGCCGGTGGCCTTGTAGGAAAGCGTCCAGCGCAGGCGACGGCGCGACAGCGCGGTCTTGGCCTGCCCGGCCGCCATGCCGACCAGGTTGGGGACCGCGGCCTTCGCAACGGTCGTTGGGGGTGGGATGGCGGTGGTAGGTGGCGGCGGGGCAGAGGTGCTTGGCGATGACGAAGCCGACGTGGTGGGTTCGACGGTGGCGCTGGTTGCTGCCGCCCTGGTCGCGGCCTGGTTGGTGTCGGGGAGCACGCCTGCCAGGAGCAGTAGCACGCCGACGCTGCCGGCAACGACCCAGAACCCCTTGCGCCGCCACAGCGGGTTCGGGTTCGGCGGGCGGGCTGGTGGTGGCGGTCCCCATCCTGCTGGCTGGGTAGGTGGCTGGTTTGGTGGTGGTGGCTCGGGCTGCTGCCCCCAGCCTTGTGGGTTCACCCATCGGTCCGGCAAGGCAGGCCCCCCTTCCTCCCGTGACCCACGCGCACATTGTTAAAGGCGTCCGGCACGCCCGGATCGTTACGCCCGCGCTCAGCGTGCTTGCTCATGGAGTTCGCGAGCAGCGCGGAGCCTGGGGCGTCGTGTCATGCGTTTGGAAGGGGAGGGCTAATCATGACGCGGTCGCCGAAGACGCCTTGAGAGCGTCATGGAATGAGCGTTACTTGCGATGCATGACGCAGAGATCTCTGTGTGTTGCCCGTCACTTGAGGTGAGGACGTAGGGTAAGGCGGCGGCGTCATCGAGGATGAGCAGGACTTTGGCAGCCCCGGGATAGGTTGTCCTTGTTGGTGTGCGGCCGCACAACCGTGATCGTGGCCGACCAGTGGTTGCTCGCACACGACCAGCGGTCTGGCGCGTCATGAAACCTCACGCTACTGGCTCGCCATCGCCGGGCGTATGGGTCGGTAGCGATTGGTGGAAGCGGAAGAAATTGTCGGGGTCGTACCTCGCCTTGACGCGCAGCAGCCGGTCGTAGTTGTTCCCGTAGTAGGCGCGCGCCCAGTCCTCGAGGTCTGGGTCGGGGAAGTTGGGATAGACGCCCCCGGATCCCCACGGGTGCACCAGCGCCCACGATCGCGCCAGCCAGCCGCGGGCGGCGTCGCGTTCGGTCGTGGCGGCGTCGGGGCTGATGGTGACCAGGTGTTGGACCACGAACAGCGCACCGCGGTGGGCGAAGGCGGTGGCGTCAGCGCGCACGCGGTTGTATGCGCCGCCCCACGGCGTGAAGCTCACCTCGCGCGAGTGGTCCCCAGTCAACCCCCGTGCGAGGTGCTCCACCAGCGCCGCGATCGTTTCGCCAGGCAGCGGTTGTCGGAAGAACTCCGACTTGGTGAACAGGTGGCCCTGCTGCGGCGGCTGGTCCGAAGCAGCCCGCCCGCGCTGATCGTCGACCGATCCGAGCCCGTCGAGGTACCGCTTTGCCGCTCGGTAGGGCAGGTGCTGGTGAGCTGCTGAGGCTGGGTCCGCGCCCGCCCGGGCGACCAGGTCGTCGAGGAGCCGCGTGGCGTCGGCTTCGCTGCCGAGCACGGCACCGATCAGGTCGGCCTGGGGCAGTCGCTCGCCGTTGCCGGCAGCGGTCAACCGCAAGGTGGCGTCCAGCTCGTCCGGCGCGGTGGGCGCCCAGGCCTGCCAGGCCTGGATCACTGTGGTGGCGTGGGCGGGTGGCCAGGCCAGGTGGAAGACCGTGGCCGTCGGCGCCGGGAGGGTGCGGAAGACGAAGGACGTGACGACGCCGAAGTTGCCGCCACCGGCGCCGCGGAGCGCCCAGAACAGCTCCTCGTCATGATGCTCGTCGCACTCGACGACGCGACCGTCCGCCAAGACGACTTGTGCTCGGAGCAGGTGGTCGCAGGTCAGGCCGTACTTGCGGCCAAGGATCCCGAGCCCGCCGCCGAGCGTGAGGCCGGCGATCCCGACGGAGGGACTGCAGCCGGCGGGGATGGTGCGGCCATGCTCAGCTAACGCGTCGTAGAGACCTCCAAGCCGCACACCTGCGCCGACCGTTGCCACCTCGCCCGCGACCGACACCGAGGACATGGGCGTGACGTCGACGACGATTCCCTCGGTCGAGGACCGGCCGGCAACCGAATGCCCGCCGCTGCGGATGGCTGCCTGCACGTGGGTCCGCCGTGCGAACTCGATCGTCGCGCAGACATCTGCGGGGGTCTGGCACAGGACGACGGCCGCTGGTCGTACGTTCTCGAACCGCGCCATAGCGGGCTTGCGTACCGACTCGTAGTCAGGCGCGCCCGGCAGGACGACGGCGCCGGCGGTCGCGCCCTGTAGCGCCTCCCAGTCAGCCGCCGTAGGGGTCATGCCGCCTGGCTCCCGCCGTCGTCGGGGTTGCGGTAGGGCTCCAGCAGGAACGCGAGGTCGTGCCGCACCTGGTCGGCGACCTTCCCCTGCCGGTAGATCGCCCAGGTAAGCAGCGACCCGTTGTAGGTGACCTGGACGGCGTGGGCGAGGACGGCCGGGTCGCACGATCGGAGCTGTCCGGCGGTAACGGCCTCGGCGAGCAGCGCCTGGATGGCGTCTCGAACAGCGCTGGCGTTGTCGAGCGCGAGCCGGTGGAACTCGGGGTCGTTGAGGTCCATCTCCAGGAAGGCCAGGTGGTTGGCCAGCTCCTCAGGCGTCGCCACCACCCGGGCCATCCTCGACATGGCCTGGAGCAGCGCGTCCAAGGGCGTGGCCGCGGCGGCACCCGTGGTCGTGAACGACTCCGTCGCCGTTGCGGCGGCCTGTTCGGCCACCGCCAGCAGCAGCGCCCGCTTGGAGCCGAACCGCTGCAGCAACGTGGCCGGTGCGAGCCCTGCCTCGGCGGCGACGGCGGCGAGCGTCAGCCGGTTCGGCCCGACCTGGCCGATGACCCGGCCGGCTGCCCTGAGGACGTCGCCGTCGGTCAGGGTCTTGGTTCGGGGGCTCATCGCGTCCGCCGGGCCTCGACCTCGAGTTGGATGGCGACCTTCCTGCCAGCCGCGACGCCGCCGGCTTCGAGGGCCTGGTTCCAGGTGAGGCCGAAGTCGTGGCGGTCGATCTCCGTCGTGGCCGTGAACCCGGTGACCTGGCTGCCTGCCACCTGCTGGACGCCCAAGGACTCCACGTGGAGGGTTACCGGCTGGGTGGTGCCCCGGATAGCGAGCTCGCCGTCGAGCCGCCAGTGCTCGCCGCGGACGTGCAGCGCGGTGGAGCGGAACTCGATGGTGGGGTGGTTGGCGACGTCGAGGAAGTCCGCCGACCGAAGGTGGGCGTCCCGCTGGGGCTCGTCGGTGTCGACGCTGCCGGCGTCGATCGTGGCGGCCGCCGTGGAGCGTTCGGGGTCGGGGTCGACGTGCAGCGTGCCCTGGAGCCTGGTGAACCGCCCTCGCACCTTGGCGACCATCATGTGCCGAACCACAAAGCCCACCGATGAGTGCGCTGGGTCGATCTGCCACTCGCCTGCGAGCGGGGTGTGGACATCCTGCAGGTAGGCTGCTTCGACTGGCATGGCTACCTCCTCGCCTCGAAGCATTCATAAATGACTGTTCATTCACGATACCCTGTGACGGAGCCACGTGCAAGCCTGACTCTGGACCACCGCTTGCATCCGCGGTTTCCCGCCGGCATGCGGTTCCCGCCAGCCCTTGAGGTCCGCCAGGTCGCGGGATGCTACCCTCCAGCCGTGTCCGATCTTGCGCGGCTGCCCGAGGGCGCGGTCCACGTCGCCGACGGCGTCGCGGTCGCGTTGCTCGCGCCCAACGCCGGCCTGACCGCACTGCCCGAGCTGGTCAGCGAGCTGACCACCCTGCGCCGCATCGACCTCGACGGCAACGCGCTGACCCACCTGCCGGCGGGGGTCACGGCACTGCACCGGCTGCAGACCCTGCTGCTGTACGGCAACCGGCTCACCGCGCTCCCGCCCGAGCTGGGCCGCCTCCGCTCGTTGGAGCACCTCAGCGTCGGCGCCAACGCGCTGACCTCGGTACCCGACGCGCTGTGGCGGCTGACCGGCCTGCGCTCGCTCAACCTCGCCGAAAACCAGCTCGCCGAGGTCCCCGACGCCATCGGCGACCTCGTCGAGCTGCGCATGCTCGACCTCGGCCACAACCGCCTGCGGCGCGTCCCCGACCGCATCGGTGACCTGCCGCACCTCACCGACTACCTCTACCTCAGCGACAACGACCTGCGCGCCGTACCCGCCGCACTGGGACGGTTGCACCGGCTCGACTACCTCAACCTCAGCGGCAACCACCTCACCACCCTGCCCGCGACCATCGGCGGCATGGCGGCACTGCGCGAGCTGCGCCTGTACGACAACCAGCTCACCCGCCTGCCCGACACGATCGGCCGGCTGGCCCGCCTCCGCGAGTTGCACGCCACCAACAACCGGCTCACCGCCCTGCCCGCATCGATCGGCGACCTCCGCGAGCTGCGCCACCTCGACCTGCGCAACAACCCCCTGCGGCAGTTGCCCGAGGCGATCGGCCGGCTGCCCCGCCTCACCCACCTCGACCTGCGCGCCAGCCGACTGCGGCAGCTGCCCGACAGCCTCGCCACCCTGCCCCGGCTGGAGAAGCTCGACCTCCGCTGGACCAAACTCGACCAGGTCCCCGGCTGGATCGACCACCTCCGCCAACGCGGCTGCGCCGTACTCCAATAGCGACACCCCACACAGCAACCAACCCCAGCAACGAGGCCAACCGGATACCACGGCACCTTGCCAAGGCCGTGGGGCCGGGTAGCCCGGGCGCCCCCTCGGCAGGCGCACGAGAATGCACGACGTTGCCGGGCCCCTGGGAAATCCCCCCGTCGAAAGACGGGGGATAACCGCGCGGAGCGCACCACGGGCGCCTGGTTGCGGCGTGCTGGTGGCGCCGCTCAGGAGCAGCCCTCTGGGGCGTTGACCTCGGGGAGCCTGCCCGCCATGAAGTACATGACCTTCTGGCCGTCGCTGGCGAACACGATCCGGTGGCTGGCCTGGGCGGGGTTGGCGGGGACGACGGTGAGCAGGCGCGTACCGTACAGGTTGCGGCCGACGGTGACGCGACCCGGGTAGGCCTGGCGGACCTGCGGCTCGGTGCTGCCGATCCGGGCGCCGGCCGAGGTGGGGGTGCGGCCGGCTTGGACGTCGACGCGGGCGATCCGGCCGCCTTTGACCATGAACGCCACCGGGTCGACCAGGAGGTCGCCGGTGCGCAGCTTCCAGCCGGCGGGCACCACGTAGGAGCAGCCGCCGAAGGTGTCGCCCAGCCCGACCAGCCGCACGCCGCCGGCGCGTTCAGCCTGCTTGATGGTCATGCCGAAGCTGACCGGGCCGATCCCCGTCGGGGTCACCGGGCTGCCCGGCGTCAGCTGCCCAGGCGGGGCTGGGGTGGAGCTGCTGGTCGCCGTGCTCTGGGTCGGCGGGCCGGTCGGGCCGGTCCCTGGCTGGCTCGGCAGCGTCACCGGGCCGGGCTGCCCGACCAGGCCGCTGTCCCGCTGCCCACCCACGCGGCCGGCCACCACCGCGGCGCCGCCGGCCAACCCGACCAGCAACACCGCGGCGGCCGCGGCAGTCGCCAGCGCACGGTAGCCCCGGCGGCGCAGCGCGGCCGGGCTGGGGGCCGGGCGGCGTGGCTGGCCGCCCTCGTCGGCGTAGGCGAGCAGGCGCGCTCGCAGCTGGTCGTCACGCATGGCGAAGCTCCTGTCGTTCCTCGCCGAGCTGGCGGACCAGTGCCGCGCGGCCACGAGCCAGGCGGCTTTTGACGGTGCCGGTGGGGATGCCAAGCTGGCGGGCGGTCTCCTCGACCGACAGCTGCACCAGGTAGTACAAGACCAGCACCTCGCGGTGGCGCAGCGGCAGGCGGCGCATGGCCATGGCCACCGCGGTGGCGTCGGGTGACAGCTCGGGCACGTCGGCGACCGGCCCGACGCGGACCAAGGCCGCCAGCGCCCGCCGGCTGCGGCGCAGATTGCTGCGCGCCCGGTTGAGCGCCACCCGCCGCACCCACGCCTCCGGGTCGTCGTAGACGCGGATCCGCTGCCAGCGCACCGCGGCCCGCGCGAAGGCCTCCTGCACCACGTCCTCGGCCTCGCCCACGTCGCCGACAACGGCGAACAGCTGGCGCACCAGGCGAGGATAGGCCGCGGCAAAGCACCGCTCGAAGTCGTCGCCAGTCGCCACCAGCCCCTCCTGCCCACCAGCTTCGACCATCCACCCGGGACACGCCACCCGACGCCAAGCGGTTCCACCCCAGATGGTCACGGTTTGGCGACATCACCACGCGCAGGCCACACCGCCCCGACCGCCAGCCGCCATCCCGCGCCCACCTGCCCCGTCGAAGAGGCCGGTACCTTCTGACCCGCCCGATCGTGCCTCGGTGCTTCGTCCCCTCAAGGCTGAGTCCACGTAGCGAGGTGACGGTCTGGGTTAGGCCCAGGGCTCCGGCGTTCTCTCGATATGCCCGATGATGCGGTAGTGACCGATAGTGTGGAGCAGGCACGAACGTCCGGGATCATGCGGTTCTCACATCGATCGGCACCACATCGCCCCGGGGGGCTCGATCATCTTCGGTCCGTTCGCTCCTCCAGGTACTCGCCGACCGCGTCGAAGAGGGCCTCCCAGCGGGTCCGCTGGCTCTCGATCCACTCCGACGCCTCGGCGAGGGCATCCGGTCGCAGCGCCAGCCGGTGGCTCCGTCCGTCGATCACCCGCGTCACCACGCCCGCCTCCTCGAGCATCTTCAGGTGGCGGGTGATGGTCGGCTTCGACACGCCGAGGTCGCGGCTGGCCCCGCCGACCGTCGTGGCGCCGCCGCTGAGCCGCTCGACGATCTCGCGGCGAATCGGGTGCGCAAGGGCGGCGAACGGATCGTTAGCCATTTCGCTAACTATACTGGTTTCACGGCAACGGAACGACACAGGAGGGATGCGATGCCCGAGCACAAGGTCGGAACGCGCGAGGAGTGGGAAGTCGCACGCGACGAGCTGCTCACGAAGGAGAAGGAGCTCACGCGCCGGAACGACGAGCTGGCGCAGGAGCGGCGCGAGCTGCCCTGGGTGCCGGTTGAGAAGGACTACAGCTTCGAGAGTGAGGACGGGACCAAGTCGCTCGCCGACCTCTTCGATGGGCGCTCGCAGCTGCTCATCTACCACTTCATGTTCGGTCCCTCGTACGAGGCCGGCTGCCCGGTCTGCTCCTCGATCGCGGACACCCTCGACCCCAACGCGAGCCACTTGAGGGCACGCGACGTGACGCTGATCTGCTCCTCGCGCGCGCCGCTCGACAAGCTGCTCGCCTACAGGCAGCGGATGGGCTGGAGCTTCGACTGGGTCTCGACGGCCGGCAGCGACTTTCACCGCGACCTCGGCTTCGTACACACCGAGGAGGAGCTGAAGCCGTTCCTCGAGGGCGAGATCCCCCCGACCGTCAACCAGATGGCGGAGGCGTGCTCCACGGACGTCGTGGGCTACGTCTCCGAGGGCCCCGGGCTGAGCGCCTACGCGCTATCGGACGGCACCGTCTACCAGACGTACGTGACCACCGCGCGCGGCCTCGAGCCTGCGATGGGCTACTACGGCCTGCTGGACCGGACGCCGATGGGCCGCCACGAGGAGGGCGAGCAGACCTCCTGGCTTCGCCGCCACGACGAGTACGGGAAGACCTGAGCCGCCGCCTGGGCTCTACGCACCGAGAGGAGGAGCGATGACTACGCACACGGTTGGAACCCGCGGGGAGTGGCTTGCGGCGCAAGGAGCTGCTGGAGGCGGAGAAGGAGCACGTGCGCCGCGGCGACGAGCTCGCGCGCCGGCGGCAGGAGCTGCCCTGGGTGCCGGTCGAGCAGCTACGAGCGGGTGAATCGGCGGTCCGGGACGAACCACATCAGTGCCACGGCCACGTAGAGCACGTACGAGATCCATGGGCTCACGAAGGCGAGCGCAACCCCTGCGGCGTACAACACGAGCGACGCGTACCCCTTGACGTCGGACCCGATGGCCTCCGCCAGCGCCGACCCACGGCCGTTGGCGTGGATGAGCGTTCGTACGAGGAGCGCGTACGCGAACCCCGCGGCGAGCGCCACGGCGCCATATGCGGCAGCAGGAAGCGCGTGGCGGTACTCGTCTCGGAGCCATTCCGTCAGTACCGGGATGAGCGACAGCCAGAACAGCAGGAACAGGTTCGCCCACATCGCCGCGCCGCTGATCCGGTCGGCGACCCGGAGCAGGTGATGGTGGTTGTTCCAGTAGATCCCGAGCATCACGAAGCTCAGCACGTACGCGAACAGGCCCGGCAGTTGGTCGCGAACGGCGTCCAACGTCGCGCCGCGCGGGGCTCGCAACTCGAACGCCATGATCGTGATGATCACCGCCATGACGCCGTCGCTGAACGCCTCGACCCGGGCGGTCCCCATCTCGAGCGATCGCCCCGAACGCTCCTGGTCCTTCATCGTGAGAAGAATCATAGGGTCCCGCGACCACGCGCTCGTCATCGAACGCGGCATCGACGTGATCGGTGTGATCATGGTCACTGCGTGGAGGTTGACCGCCAGCCTATGGATATGTTGGTTGCCGCTGTGGCGGGATGGCGGTCCGGCGGACGATGCGGTCGTGGTCGTTGCCGACCACCCGGCATGTTGGGGAAGCCTCCCACCGCAAGCTGGCGGGCACTACGATGCGTGCCTGGGATGAAGGGAGCGCCGATGGCCGACAGCAAGCAGGCATGGGACCAGGTGGGGCAGGACCTCAGCGACCTTGGACGCCGCGTTCGGGACCACTACAAGCAGCAGCCGGGCCGCGAACAGCCCGCGCCGGCGGACCGTCGCAAGGTGGACGCGGCGCTGCGCGAGCTCGCGGATTCGCTCGACCAGGCGTTCACCGCCCTGGGCGACGCGGTCCGGGACCCGGAGTTCGGGGCACAGACCAAGAAGGCGGCGGACTCGCTGAGCGACGCCCTGTCGGCCACGTTCGCCGAGGTGAGCGAGCGGTTCCGGTCGAAGCCAGGCGGGGGTCAGCGCCCACCGACCAGCAGCTGACGCGACCGCGAGGTGGCCGGGCCACGATCGCCGCAAGGCCGCGCCGCATCGACCACTGCGGTGGCTGGCCGCGGCGCACCGGTCGCTGGGCAGGTTCGTTCCCAGACGAGTCACCCCAACTGGGGGACCATCTGGTGCGGAGAATGGCCAATCGCAAGAGCGGTAGCACCCTCGAGTTCGCCTGGGCCGCTCACGGTCCCGGGAAATCCCGGGCGATCGCCGTGGTCTGCGCCGGCGGCGCCGGAGCGGCCTGGGCCGGCCGCTCGGCGCCGCTCGCCTGATGCCCGCTCAGGGGCACGAGGCGCTCCGCAGCGCGTTCGCGCTGGCGGAGGTCGAGGCGATGAACCTGAACAGCGGCGACAGGGTCGGTCTCCCCCTTGTCCCCTGGTCGATGTAGAGGTACAGCCAGCCCACCGGGCCACGCTGACCGCTGGCGTGACGCCGAGGGTCGAGGGTGAACGTGAGCCGGACCCGGTCCAGTTGCAGGCGCCTCACCACCGGACGGTCGAGCGGGGGCCCCGGGCGGCCGGGCGTCGGCACGGGCCACCAGCCCTTGGAGCTGATCGGGCCGAAGCCGAACGCCACAGTCTTGCCGACTTGATCGGCAGGCACCAGTGGGGGACGTCCGCAACGCAGAACCTGCACGCCGTAGGGGCGCAGCCGGGCGGCGAGCAGGCGCGGGTCGTTGACATCGCCCGGCATGTCGATCCGGACCCTGCCGTCCGGCAGCGGGGTGACCGCCAGCGCGTCGGCCGCGCCGCCGTCGCCGCGGACCAGCGAGGGCGCGACGATCAGGCCCGTGGCCACGGCCGCCGCGGCCGCCAACGCGACGAGCCGCCGGCGCCAGGACCGCCAGCCCGGGGTTGGGGCCAGCTGGCCGACGACGGCGCCGGGCGTGCCCTTCGCCTGCCGTGGCCCGTACAGCGTGCCGACGAGCTCGCCGCGCAGCTCGCGGATGAAGCGGTCGATCCCGGTGGTTGGCTCTCCAATCATTTGGTTGCCTCCAGGGCGCTCGATCCGGGCGAGGTTGGTGGAGACAGGGCGGGGCCGGCCCGGGGGCGGTCCTCGTCGAGCGGGCCGAGCAGGCCGCGGAGGCGGCGGCGGGCGCGGGCGAGCCGGGCCCTGGCGGTGCCGGCGCGGATGCCCAGGACCGCCGCGGCCTCGGCCACCGCCATCTGCTCGAGTGCGACCAGCTCCAGGACGGCGCGTTCTCGTTCCGAAAGAGCGCGCATTGCCTCGTAGAGCCGCCGCGCGGTCGCCTCGGCGTCGATCCTCGCCTCCAGGTCGGCGTAGGCGTCTGCGTCGACCAGGGCGCGGCCGGACAGTTTCGCGATGACGCCAGCTTCCCGCAATACTCGGCGCCGATGCTCGGCGACCACGTTGCGAGCCACGCCGTACAGCCAGCCGACCGCCGAGCCGCGGTCGGGCCGGTAGCGCCCGGCCGTCTCGAACAGCTCGACGAAGACCGCGCCGACCACGTCGGCGACCGCCTCCGGGTCGCGAAGCCGGCGTGCGGCGAACCTGATGACCGTCTCTACGTGGCGATCGTAGAACTCGACGAAGGCGGTCTGGTCGATCCACAACCGCCGGAGCAGTACCTCGTTCGGGCTCCGAAGAAGCGCAGGTCAGGGCGCTGAGGAAGTCGTCGCTTGCACAGGTTTGGTTCGGGGTCAGCTGTGAAGCTGCCATCTCCATCCCCGAGCCATCTCTGCGCAGCGAGCGAGTAGCCGTCCGTGTCCCGCCGATCGTCTGGCGTTGTGGATGATGGGTCGCACGGCTGCCCGCGGACGGCTAAGGTTTGTGAAGCGCCGTTTTGCAGGCTCGATGATGGAGGAGTGACAGTGTCGGTGCAGCGCAGGCCCGATCCTGATGGCTCGCCGCGTGGCGCCTCTTTAGAGGCGACACGTGAGGAGTTGCTGCGCCGAGGCCGTCCCTTCCCAGCGCATGAGGACATGGTGATCGAGGAGTTGTCCGACGAGGAGGCCGAGGCCTTCTGGGCCGAGATCACGCAAGCGTGACCTCGGCTGAGCACGCTGGGCCCGTAGTCGCAGACACCGGTGTCTTCGGAGCGGATCTCCTCCCTACCAAGCGGGTCCTTGCATCGTCGTACCAGCCATTCCTGGCTGGCAGACCGGTCTTCATCTCGTTTATCACCGTGGCTGAGCTGCGATACGGAGCCCGTCGTGCAGGCTGGGGCGACCCGCGGCTTCGGCGGCTCGATCTCAGGATCGGCACTGCTGAGGTTGTCTGGCCAGGGCCGCAGTTGACCGGCGTCTACGTCGATCTCCGCGACGCATGCGCCAGGAAGGGTCATGGGTTGGCGCAACCGGTGCACGAAGCGGACCGTTGGATCGCCGCTACGGCGGTCTGGCTGCGGGTTCCGCTCGTCTCACACGACAACATCTTCCGCGAGGCGCCCGGGCTCACGCTCCTGACCGCCCTGCCGTAGCCGCATCCCCCACGCTCCTCTAGTCAGTCTCACAGTCATTCCACCTACCGTAACGACACGGACAGCGTCGCTCTCAACGAGCGCGGCGCCGGACCTGACCAGCCCAGATAGCACCCGCCGGTACCTGGCTGAGCCTTGCCCCTCGCCTCGTATCGAAGGTCGTCGGTTCGAATCTGACCTCGGGCTCCACTCCTGATCCGATGGAAATGCCAGCTGATGACCACAGACTCCTACCCTGAACCCCAGGACACCGCCTGGGAGGTGGGCGAGTTCAGGAAGCTTGTCAGGCTCGGGAGGGCTGGAGTCTGCTAGAGCCCTGGAAGGAAGAAAGGAGCTGCAGCTCGGCCGCCATCCCCGCAAGCTGTTGCGCGGCCCGCTGGATCTCGTCCACCCCGCTGCTGGTCTGCGCCGATGCCTGGGCGAGGCCGGTGATGTTGTCCGCAATCCCGGCCGAGCCGGTGGCCGCCTCGGTGACGCTGCGGCTGATCTCGGCCGTGGTCACGGTCTGCTCCTCGACCGCCGCGGCGATGGTCGCCTGGGTGCCGTCGATCGCCGCGATGATCGTGCCGATCTCGCCGATCGCGGCCACAGCCGCCTTCGTGTCGGCCTGGATCGCGTCGATGCGCGCGGCGATGTCGGCGGTGGCGTTGGCGGTCTGCCGAGCCAGGACCTTGACCTCACCCGCCACGACCGCGAAGCCCTTGCCAGCCTCGCCCGCCCTCGCCGCTTCGATGGTCGCGTTCAGGGCCAGTAGGTTGGTCTGCTCGGCGATCGAGGTGATCACCTTGACGACCTCGCCGATCTTCGCCGAGGAGGCGCCGAGCCTGGCAACCGTGGCGTTGGTCTCGTCCGCCACGCGCACCGCGGACGCGGCGACACCGGCGGCGTCGACGGCGTTGCGGGCGATCTCACCGATCGCCGCGCCCATCTCCTCGGCGCCCGCGGCGACCGAGGCGACACTGGCCGAGACCTCCCCTGCCGTGGCCGACACCAGCCCAGCCTCGTCGGAGGCGGTCTGAGCGGTGGCGGCCATCTGCCGGCTGACCGCCAGCAGCTCCTCGGACGCCGCCGCCAGCATCACGGAGGTCTGCTCGATCTCGCCGGTGGTGTGGTTGATCGCGCGGCGGATGACCAGGCCGACCGCCGGGAGCAGCAGGCAGGCGCAGACCAGCGCGGCCAGGGTGATCTGGTGGGCGCGGCGGGCGTCGCGGTTGGCCTCGAGCTGGACGGTGGCGGCGAACCCGTTGATCGCCTCGGTGACCCCGTCGAACGGCTCGTCGAAGGCATCCTGGGCGGCGTCGACCGCTGGGACCTTCCTGGCCGCGGTGGCTCGATCGGTCGCCAGCGCGTCGACCACCGCCGAGGAGGCGGCCAGGTAGGCCTGGAGCGGCCCCGCGGCCTTGTCGAACGCCGCGCCGACCTGGTCGCCGGCGCCGGCGCCCACCAGCAGCGCGCGGTTCTCACTGAGCCCGTGCGCGAGCGTCTCGCGCCGCTTGGCGAGGTCGTCGATCAGGGCCTTGCGCTTGTCGCCGCTCCGCGTGGTGACCATGGCGAGCACGTCGTACTCGACCGCGTAGTTGGCGCCGTCGCTCTCGGCCTGGTTGTGCAGCGCCTTCTGCACCACCGCCATCCGGTCGACGCGACCGCCGAGCCGGTTGGCCGCGACCGTCCCGGTGACTCCGACGAGCACGGCGACCAGGACGGCGGTCGCCGTCAGGGCCAGGATCTTGGCGCTGATCGAACCGACGAGCTTCACGGGCGGGGCCTCCTGTCGCGGCAGTCTCGTCGAGGTGTCCCATACTCCTTCGGCCGCCAGCATCCCGAGGATGAACAGCCTGGCTCAGCGATCGCCCTGGTCGACGCCGCGCTCGATGAACCCGTGCCGATCCACGAAGCCGGGTGCACCACCTCGGATGCCGGAGAGCCAACCGGTAAGAATCAGTCACAGCGTTGCTTGGGCTATCGGCCGCGGCAGACGGCTGGCGACGGCCGCCACTTCCTTGCGGTCGGCTGACCGAGGTCTTGATCACCCAGACGATCCGACGTGACCCTTCTCGATCCGTCCGGATCGAGGCGGGACCCAACGTGAGCAGGGAGAATCCGACCCAGGGCTCCATAGAAGCGCGGGTCAGGCCCCTGGTCAGGGCGTCACCGGTTGAGCATCCTCCACCCTCGGTCAGGTGATCGGTGGCGCCGGTGATCAAGAGGCGCGGCCACGGCACGGGGTCGGTCAAGGGATTCCAATTTGTGGGCGATAAACGGACGAACGCTACTTGGCCAGCGGGTCGCGGGCTCACCTGATCGAGGGAACGACCGTGCCGGACGAAATGCGCCACGACGGGACCGACCCGCCGGGGCAAGCGTGGGCTGCCGCCCCGGAGCTCGACCCGGCGACCTACCGGTCGCTGCTCAAGGCGCTGCCGGATATGGCGCTGCTGCTGTTCGACCGTGACCTGCGGCTGCGGCTGGCCATCAGCGACGCGCTGAGCACCCCTGCCTGGCGGCCAAAGGAGCTGGTCGGCCGGATGGTCGCCGAGGTGCTCGCCACTGGGCGGGGGCCGCAGGCGCTGGACCACTGCCGGGCGGCACTGGCGGGCAATGGCGGCCCCGTCGAGCTGGCCGTCGACGGGCTACTGTTGCGTGGCGAGGTCGTCCCGGTCCTGGATGCCGCTGGCACGGTGACCGGCGGGCTCGTGCTCGCGGTGGACGCCAGCGTCCAACCGCGGGAGCAGGAGGCGCTGCGGGAATCCGAGCAGCAGCTCCGCGCCTCGATGGAGGCCATGCCGGACCCGGTGGCGGTCTACCAGGCCGTACGCGACGACCAGGACGTCATCGTCAACTTTCAGGCGGTGTACGCCAATGATCCCGCCTGCCAGCTCAGCGGCCTGACCCGGGAGGCGTTCCTCGGGACTGCCCTTGCCGAACTGGACCAGGCGCGCAGCGGGCTGGTGGAGGGATGCCGGCGGGTGGTGGAGACCGGCGAGCCGTTCTGGGTCGAGGCGCTCGACTACAACGACCCCACCGCCGTCGAGACGCCGACGGGCGCCCACGACGTCCGGGCGGCCAAGCTGGGCGACGGGGTGCTGGTGGTGTGGCGCGACATCACCGCCCGCAAGCGGGCCGAGGAGGCGCTCTCCCGAGCCAACGCCGAGATGCAGCAGCGCACGGCCGACCTGGAACGGGTCAACGCCGACCTCGACCAGTTCGCCTATGCCGCCGCCCACGACCTCAAGGAGCCCCTACGCGCGATCTCCGCGACCGCCAGCCTGCTGGCGCGCCAGTACAGCGGCCGCCTGGACACCAACGCCGACGACTTCCTCACCGACCTGGTCCAGGGCGTGGGCCGCATGCAGACGCTCATCGAGGAGCTGTTGGCCTTCGCCCAGGTCGACGGCGGCCAGCAGCGGTTCGAGCCGGTCGAAACTGCCAAGGCAGCCGAAGAGGCGACCGCCAACCTGCGCGTCCTGCTCCGCGAGGCCGACGCGACCGTCACCCAGGCAGCGCTGCCGGTCGTGACCGGCGACCGGGTGCAGCTCACCCAGCTGTTCCAGAACCTGGTCGCCAACGCCGTGAAGTTCCACTCCCACCGGCCACCGGTGGTCCACCTGTCGGCGGAGCGGCGCGAGGGCGCCTGGTGCTTCGCGGTCGCCGACAACGGCATCGGGGTCGACCCGGCCTACGCCGAGCGGATCTTCGAGATGTTCCAGCGGCTCCATGGGCGCGGTGAGTACTCGGGGACCGGGATCGGCCTGGCGACCTGCAAGCGGGTCGTGGAGCGCCACGGCGGGCGCATCTGGGTCGACCCCACCAAGGGCGGGGGCAGCACCTTCCGGTTCACCATCGCCGACCAGGTCAAAGCGGGCCAGCGATGACAAGCGGCCCGCCCGGACACGGTATTCGGGGCTGCGCTCCCTGACGCCTTGGTTACCGGCGTGTGAACCGAACAAGGCGAGCGCATGATGGTCATAGCCGACCCGGGCCTTTCCGAGCCACCGTTGGAGGTGCCAGGCGTGACCTTGAGCGACCACTTCGAGGAGGTTGCCGCTGTCTACGAGTCGCTGCGCACGACCGACGAGGCGCCGGTGCGGAGGATTCGTCAGCTGCTGCCCGACCGCCCGGTCGGCGGCGTCGACGTCGGCTGCGGGACCGGTCGGTACTCGCGGCTGCTGCGCGCTCTGCTGCCCGAGGGGTCGCTGCTGGTCGCCAGCGACCTCTCTGCGGCCATGCTGGCCGAGCTGCAGGCCAGCAACCACGGGCGCCTCGTGCTGGCGCCGTTGCGATCGACTGCCGAGGAACTGCCGATCAGGACCGGCAGCCTGGACCTGGTCACCTCGTTCAACTCGGTGCACCACTTCGACCTGGGCCGCTTCCTGGTCGCCGTCGCCCGCGTGCTGCGGCCGGACGGCCAGCTGTTCGTCTACACCCGCACCCCGGAGCAGAATGCGCGGACGGTCTGGGGCCGTTACTTCCCCGGCTTCGCCGAGCAGGAGCAGCGGCTGCACAGCGAGCGGGCGTTCGGGGACGCCGTCCGCCAGGTCGGGGATCTGGTGCTCGCCGGCACACGCACGTTCAGCTACCGGCGCGTGAGCACTCCTGAGCGGCTCCGAGCCCAGGCTGAGGGGCGTCACTACTCGACGTTCTGCCTCTACCCGCCGGAGGAGTTGGCCGCCGCCACCGATGCGTTCGTCGCCAGCCTTCCCGGCCCCGAGGTCTCCTGGACCGACGAGTACCTCCTGGTGGTCGTGCGCCGCAGCCACCACGCCGGTCACGAAGGCTGAGGCGGTATCCGCCCAAGCGTCGGTTGAAGCAGGTTGGATCGCAGGCCAGCAGCAAGAAGCGGCGCGTCTCGGATCGGTCGAGGATCGCGAGTAGAATCAAGCCCGCTAAGCGGATAAAGTCGCCACCCACGGCCCCGAACCGCAGCAGCCCACTCCGGGGCGCTACATGTTCGGGGAGGGGGCATGGCCCCAGACTCTACGTCTCCGCCGTCCGCGGTGCCCTCGAGGACCACCAACCAGTCCGCTCGGCTCGCTGCCAGCCAGAACACCTACCGGCTGGTCGGGGGGCTGCCTGGGGTCGTGGCAGGCCAGGCGTGGAAGATCCCGCCGCCGGTGGGCTCGTTCACGGGCCGGGATGAGCGGCTGGCCGCATTGCGACACCAGCTGACCGACCGGGGTGCCGCGACGCTGGTGCCGACGGCGGCGCTGACCGGCATGGGTGGGGTCGGCAAGACCCAGCTGGCTCTGGCCTATGCGCAGCGCTACCGGGGCGACTACGAGCTTGGCTGGTGGGTGCCCTCGGAGACCGAGCTTGCCATGCTGACCGCGTTGGCGGAACTCGGAGTTGCGTTGGGGCTGTCGGCAGCGTTGCCCCCGGCCGAGCTGGCCGCCCAGGCGCGGGATCTTCTCGGGAAGCGGTCGGGGTGGCTGGTGGTCTTGGACAACGCCGCCGACCCGGACGCGGTTGCACGATTCCTCCCGCAGGCCGGTGGGGGGCATGTGCTGGTCACTTCACGCGCTTCGGCCTGGCAGGGTGTCGGCGACCTGGTTCCCGTTGACCTGTTGCCACTCGAAGAGGCAATCGGGCTGCTCGGGCGCCGCTCCGGCGACCAGGATGAGCAGGCGGCAGGGCGGTTGGCGGAGGCGCTCGGCCGGCTGCCGCTGGCGTTGGACCAGGCCGCCGCCTCTGCGGCCCGGCAGCGCATGGAGCTGGCCCGTTACCTGGAACTGTTCGACCAGCGAC
>WNFZ01004071.1_pt1 | contig 21176 bp, 23 predicted proteins | sample 5400081 | NCBI WGS metagenome assembly WNFZ01 (sample SAMN13153365, study PRJNA577476) | soil metagenome | isolation source: 80 cm soil or saprolite under grassland replicate 1 | place: USA:California | collected 2016-06-15
GAAGGACAGCGCATACAACGCGTCTTCATAGCCGGGATGGACTGATAATGCCTTACGCCAATTTTCGACCGCGCCTTTGCCGTCACCTTTGCGATAGAGCGCCCAGCCATGCCAAAGCCACGTCTCCTCGGACATATCCGTTCGTTCCAGCGCGTAATCTGTCAGCGCCAGCAGATCGTCGGTGCGGTTCGCCTGGCAGTTGGCGATGAACGGACCGAACTGATAGCGGAACATACGTTGCGGCAGGTCAAGTTCACGAGCTTTATCGTATGCCTGATTCGCCTCATCATAACGTTCAAAGTAAACCAAATTGCTGCCGACGTTGAACCACGCGAACGCGTCGTTGGGATCTTTGACGGTGGCGGCTTGGGCAAGCTCCAACGCGTGCTGACGGTTAATGTCTGCGTCCCAGTTTGAGCCGAGCAGAGTCTGAATTTCCTGTTCCTGGTTCGGCAAATATATGATCATGTACATATAATTGAACGGCTTCCATTCCGATTCGAGTTGTTCATAAGGGACAGCTTTATCCGGTCCCTTATAGGGATCCTGCGCGGTGAACGTTTGTGTTGCATCGTCATATCCGGTGAGTAATAGATAATGCGCTGCCCAGAGATCGTCGTCGGGCCAGCCGGTATCATCTGGGTTGAGAGACGTGGTACCTTCAATAATGACAGGATACGCCGCGGCGATGAGTTGCTTTAGCGTATCCAGATCGCCACCGACACGATATTCGATTCGAAGCCAGCCCGCATTATTGCGAACCCAATATGCCATTTCATCGGGGTTGACGTTGCGATCGCCGTTGACAGGTTTGATCACATCCGAAATGGTCTTCTGGTTGCCACTCCAACCAAAGATGTGCAGCATCATCGAGAGGGCGGCGGGGCCGCAGTTGTTGGGAGCTTGTTTCTCATACGGAGGAGAATTAAGATGCGCCTGCGCGGGAGGCGGTGCAAGTGTCGGCGTGGGAGGGATGACTGTTTCAACCACCTCTGGTGTGAATGTGATCGTCGGACTCGCGACAACAGTAGGCTTCGGCGTGCTTGGAATTGCAGTAGGAACGTTCCCCACTGGATGTAGTACATTCTTTGCGTAAATTCTGGCGACCTCAAATCGCCAGGCGACTCGGCTGTTGATGGCTGGGATTTGGTAAAGGGCGAAGGCAAGCACGAGCAATCCAGCGCCAGCCGCTAATATGATGTTCCGTTTCGACATGCGGGAAAGTGTACCAGAGGACTATGAATCTTGATTAAACAGGGAGCAGGTGGGAGCACTCAAAGTTTGTTTTTAGAATTGGGATTCGGCGGGCTGAAGCCCTGCCTCAGTTCGTGGAAGTCGGCCAAAAGCCGACTCGCTCCTTAGCCCGAAGGGCTTCCATGTACTGAGCAGGCGGCTTTAGCCCCGGCGTACGAAAATCCATCTACAACCTTTTAGTACACCCGAGCAGGTTACATTTCAACTGTTATGTACGGTTCCCAGATAAGCAAAGACTTCGTGCTGGTTATATTTTTTTAAAACCATGTAACGCGTATAACCATCCATCAATTCAAAGCCATTCTTATTGATTAACAAAGGCTCAATAGAAACACCGCGCAGGATGGACTCTTCACGTTCGTCTGCGCGTCCCTTCAAATTGACCAAAAAGTTTTCCATGCTCATCAAATCGCTATTGGGATAAATATTTTCCAGATGAACGATCTCAAGCGAGAAATCCATTTTGGGAAGTGCGTTCATCCATTCGACAGTCCAATGTTCACCTGGCGATTCTTTATGATCGATTTCCCACTCGTGCAGAATCCATGTCATGGCATATTTCCTGATCTCGATCGGATCGGAAATGACATGATAGGTGAAGTCGCCAAGTTTGCGATATTCAAAGGGAGGCAGCATTTTAAATATCCAAAAAATTATCCGTCATTGCGAGGGCAATCTCCTCTGCATCGATTGATGCTCATCTGCCAATTATCCCATGAAACGGGAGTTTGCTGCCGAAGCTCGCAATGACGGTCTCTATTATTTATGTCCCAGCAAAGTCACTGCCGCGGCGACGGATGGATCGTCATCAAACGTGAATGTATCCCAATCGGCGAAGGCTTGCACATCCGGGACAATGCCTGTCTCTTCCCAATTTTCATCCGAATGTTCCGGAAAAAACGTTTCCGATGCCAGCCACATTTGCGATCCATCATCGAAGTCGAAACCATGCAGCAATTCCACATTGCCAAGACTGGTCTCACCGGTGATCTTCGCGTCTCGTGAGTCGCGCATAATGCCTGCGAAAATCTCCCCATAACTGACTGTGTCTTTGCTAACCATTACCACGAGCGGAACGGTCTGCGAGTTCTGAACCGGATGTGCATCCACTTTCAATGTCCGTGATTCATCGCGACTGAAGAATCGTCCCAGCCTGCCCGAGGTGAAAAAGGACATGACCGGATTCGCCACTGTGCTGCTTCCACCTCCATTCATGCGCACATCCAGAATCAAACCATCCAACGGACCGAAATCGTCCAATGCCTTTTCGATCTGTGGCGGGATGGTCTCATCGAAAAATGTTGGGATGAAAATATAGCCGATCTTGGATCCATCCGTGGTGGGGACGAGCCGTGCATCAATACGCACATTTCCATCGATTGCCTCACGCATCAACATTACCTGGTGGGGCTGTTCTCCTGGGGACTTCACAGAAACAACCACTGCGGAACACGCAGGTCCGGTTAAGCGATTGTTGGTGTCTCCATCAAATACAGGCAAGTCGTCTGCGGAGATAATGCTATCGTGTGCTTTGATTCCCGCGTGCTCGGCTGGAGAATCGGGAAAGGTCGAGATCACAACTACTCGTCCACGTTGCCTATCAAAATTTCCATAGATGCCCACACCTACAAATTGAACATTGCCTTTCAACTCGTCTTCTGATTCCTTCACTTCGAGCGGTGAAAGGAAAAAGGAATGATCATCACCGAGTTCGGTGATCATCTTCTCCATTTCCGTGTAAAACGATTCTGTGTCCAAGCCTGCTTCGATCTTGCTCCGGTAACGGGATTTGATCTCATTCCAATCCTTTCCGTTGTAATCGGTATACACATATGTCTTTTCGACGATGTCCTCAACTTTTTTGAGGATGCTCAATTGTTCACTCTGAGAAATTTGCGGGTTGGCTTCAAGTTCTGGCGTGGCTTGGGCGGCAACATCGGGTGAAATCGTCGCGAGCGGAGTCCCAGCACATTGCGGTGGAATGAAAGCGGGTACAAGAGAAACGGATGTTGCGGTCGGTGTAAGTGTACTTGTGGCAGTCGCTGTGGGAATTGGAGTCGCGGTGGGTGGCACGATCAACTGTGTCACGGTATTGCAGGAGAGCATCGTCAGGATCAAAAATCCAAAAATAATTTTCTTTTTCATTATTTACCTTTAATTCATGTCATTGCGAGCGTTCTTCCCCGGCACTTGCGCCCGGGGCAAGTGTGCGAAGCAATCTCCTATGAAACGGGAGATTGCTCACCTGCACTGCACCAAACGCAGTGCGGTGCAAGTGTCGTCGGGCTATTGCCCTCCTCGCAATGACATATCCTATATGCGCTCAAAAAGCTCTGATAATGGCTTCAGATCACAGACGCTCACTGCCAAATTCTTTGTACGTGTCCGATCATATTGGAAGACCCGCGCGCCTTCCCGAAGAAAACTCGCACGGCGATTGAACTCTTCACGCACCAGATAGCCTGTCAGCAAAATGTCCGTTCCATAAACCCAAATATTACCCCAATCTGACTCTCCGACAATGTATGTTTCTTTTCGCATGGGACTATGGATTCCAATCCGCGCATTTGGCATGTTCTTTGTGTGGATGTATGCCAAGGAGAAGAATCCCTTATCGATCTGGACTCTCGTCCGCGGTGGGATCTCGATTGCAAGCGACTGCATCTCGCGCCCCGCATCCTGTCCGCCGATTTCGATGCGTTGACTCTGCTCTGAATCGGATTTCAGGACCAGCATCCCAAGCGGATTCCATTTCCGTGGGCGCCTCCACGAATCGGGCATGACGTGAATCAAATGATTTGGCTGGTTTGCTTGAATCGCCTTTTGCAAATCTTCTGGTGATACGGTGACAAAGCCTGAAAGAAACGCAAAGAGATAAATGTCGCTGTTCAAATGTCCTTCTGCCGCGTTTTGATCGGAGGCTACCAGCGCCGGCACGTTCAACAGGACTTGTGGATTATGCTTTATCTGTGAAATTTGTTCGTGGTGACTGATGAAAAATGATTTGATCTCACATCGTTGTCCACCAAGCGAGACATCGTAGTGCTCAGGGTCCGTGAATGGCATGGCACCTTTCACATCGAAGGGAATCTCATGCTGCGATAAATAACGGCGAAATGAAAGTTCTACGGCTGCTTCTGCTACAGTCCGCCGCAGACGATCATACTGTGAGCCATCCTCGCGATTATAGGAATGTGGCAACGAACGGACCGCGTATGCGATCCCACCTTCGGTCAGGTCACGTGTGTAGGGGAGGTGGATGAAGTCACTGACGCTGATCATAGTTAATGAGTTATGGGTAATGATCTATGATCCATTAACCATTCTTTATTCATTATTCATTCCTAAACTGCAAGCAATAATGATGGAACGTATTGCTCACCCACGCGGAGCCAAGTCCAAACGGCGCAAGGCGTTGATTATCCTGAACCCAAATCTTTTCATCTTTCAACGTATACGTCTTGCCAAGTTCACGCGCAATATCCCACGCTAGCGGATAAATCTTCCCACCCTTCTTCACATTCTTGACGATAATCGTCAGATAGGCTTTTTCACGCAATAAGGGTTTCAGGCCGTTATAAATGCCAATCAACTTTTCCAAAAACACTTCATAATCATCGATATTCCCCAGATCATTTGGATCATCAGAATAATGGACATCCAATTCCGTAGATGTGCGGCGCTTCTTTTGAGTCTGTGCACCTCTTACATGGAGCATATCCCAGTAGGGAGGCGAGGTGATTACGTAATCAACTCTTGGTAATTGGTAATTGGTAATTTGTATGGCATCCCCACAAATGACTTTCGACGTTAAACGTTCGACGCTTTGCCCAAGAACATTTCTTTCTTCCTCGACAATTTGCTTTGCAATTTCTGCGTATTTAGGATTCAATTCAATGCCGTAACTGTTCCGTCCCGCTCGCAGCGCGGCGACGAGAGTCGACCCGGTTCCAGCCATCGGGTCAAGGACGGTTTCGCCTTGTTTGGTGAAGAATTCGATGAACTCCTGCGCCATCGTTTCAGGAAATTTGGCAGGATGTACCAACACTCCCTTTTTGCGCGGCGGCGGATTATGGATAAACCACGACTTCTGGAACTTCAACCAGCTCTTTGAATCAAGGTTGTTTAATTTGTTGGAGGGCATATTGGAAATTATATCGTAGGGATGAAGTAGGGGCGACCCGTCTGAGATGGCAAACCGACGCACCCAATCAACATCCAAGCAGGTTGAAGACCTTTACTTATCATGATGGGTCGCCCCTACCTAGGGCAGAGGCGTCCGGGTGGGTGACACATAGTCGACTTTATAAACTTTGAAATCTGAAAAGGTTACGCTTACGGGAGTTTGTCCCGCAGAACGCGCAAAGACTCCGAATCCACCGCTGGGGAAGTTCTTTTCGATGACGCTAAATTGAAAACGATCGTTGAGGAAGAGGCGCATTTCGCTTCCCACCGCCCAGATCCCAATGCGGACTTCCCCGGGCGCGCCCGGTGCGTCTCCGCTGGGCACGGGCTCCTGAATCTGTAGCTTCACACCACCGCCAATTCTCTCTGCGCGAATCAATCTGTCACAAGAGATGATAAAGCGATAGAACGAATTTCCTATGCTTCGGATAATGATGCCGTAGCTATCGTCCCCGCGACACAGGCTTGGATGAGCTGTAATCTCGGCATAAAAATTACCTACAGCCAAATCATGGCGCATGCTGGCAAGATAGACACCTGGCTGAACGGCAAGCGATAAATGGTTGGCAGCAATTGCCGCGCTGCCCTGATCTGAGACTGCCGTATCCCAGAGCGTTTTATCCGAGAAGTTGTCGGTGAGAGTCACCGCGCCAATGCCGGGATTCATCTCAGGCGTGCTGGTGTAGATAGGAACAGCCAGTAGCGTAGGTGTTGCCGATGGAGGGAACCAGACAATGGTCTGCGTTGGAATCGCCGTATCTGTAGGCAAAGGAGTCGCAGTTGGCGGGATCGAATTCAACGGCAGACAGGCGGTTATTAGCATCGTCATTGCGAGGAAGCCGAAGGCTGACGAAGCAATCCCCCGATGAATATGGAGATTGCTTTGCCACTCGTCGTTTAAGGTTCGGGCTCGCAATGACAGGTTACGTAAAGGTCTCATGATGAAATGATGACAATCTTCGTGAAGGATTTATTGGAAGGTGTTGTAAAATTATTACGCATTTCATTTTACCGCTGTACTCATTAATCCTAGATTTGATTCGAAATTAATATGCAAATCAAAATCGCAGTGAGACAAGAATGCGGTACTTTGTAGCATAAGGAGACTCTATGACCGAAAAACTCGTGCTGGTGACAGGTGCGTGTGGTGAAATTGGTCAAGCTCTTGTTCAAGGATTGTCAAGGCAGGGTGGCTATCGCATTGTTACGTCGGATCTCGCTCCATTACCCGATAGTATCAAAAATATATCTTCCGAGCATGTGCAGGGAGATTTGGTTTATAAGATCAAGAATTTCTATGATTATGATTTCGATGTAATCTTTCACCTGGCAGCTTCGCTTTCCTCGAAGGCAGAGGTGGCAAGTGAAGAGGCGCATCGCATCAACGTGGAAGGCACGATGCAACTGTTGATGCTGGCTGCGTATCGTTCGGAAAAATATAATAAGTCTGTAAAGTTTTTGTTTCCCAGCTCCATTGCAGCATATGGCATGGAAAATCTTGAAACTAAGATTGCCGCAGGGTGTGTGACTGAAGATGACTGCAACACGCCTCACACCATGTATGGATGCAACAAACTGTACTGTGAAAAATTGGGAATGTATTACAGCAAATACTTCGGTCAACGTCATTTGGATGAAAACCCGCCTCACATGCTGGACTTTCGCGCCATCCGTTTCCCGGGTTTGATCTCAGCCTTTACTCTTCCCAGCGGGGGGACGAGTGACTACGGTCCCGAGATGTTGCACGCCGCCGCGCAGGGAAAACCGTATGCATGCTTCGTGCGCGAAGATACGAAGATAACCTTCATGGCAATGCCCGACGCGATCAAATCGCTGTTAATGCTCGTGGATGTTCCGCGCGAAAAATTGCATCACAATGTGTATAACATCGCTGCGTTTGCGATCACTGCAGGTGAATTCCGTGACCGCGCCGTGAAAGCCTTCCCCGGCGCAGAGATCATGTTTGAACCCAATCCGCGCCGCCAGGGAATCGTCGACTCGTGGCCCGAAGATGTGGACGACACTCTCGCCCGGGCAGAATGGAATTGGAGACCTGATTACGATGCCCATGCATTCTTCGATGATTACTTCCTGCCTGAGATTCGGAAACGATACGGGAAATAAATAGAAGATGTAGGGGCGACCCGTCAGGTTTGATCACGGTACTGATTGATCTTGGCGGGTCGCCCCTACCTGATATAATTTTGCACGATGAAAACACGGCTCCCACTCATTATTCTTTTTGTATTTATCCTATTATTGGCTCTTGGAATTTCACTCCCTGTTGCGGCTGCACCCAATGCGCAGGGATTTCTTACTGCCACGCCCATGCCAGATGGGCGTATTCTCTATACCGTCCAGGAAGGCGACACATGCTCGGGTGTTGCTCTCAAACACGGAATCAGTGTCCAACAATTACGCCAATTCAACTCGCGTCTTGATGAGAACTGTACCTTACCGATTGGTCAGCAACTGATTGTTGGTCTTGCCATTTTGAACGCTCCAACTGGGGGTCCCGCGCCGACGCTTGCATCGCCGACAGTTACCACCACACCCGTAAGCGGGACGACAGAAGTCTGTGTGTTGCTTTTTGACGATATGAACGGTGACGCGTTGAGGCAGGAAACTGAATTTGGCATTGACGGCGGCGCGATCAGCCTCGTCAATTTGAACGGTTCCTATTCCCAGACGCAGAATACCACATCAGCAACTGACCCCGATACAGGAGAGCCGGTCCGTACCTGTTTTGCGGATGTGCCCCCAGGTGAATACAATGTCAGTGTGGCTCCACCAGACCAATACAACGCCACTATGCTATTGAACACTACCTTGACCGTCAAAGCAGGTGATCGTGCATCGATTGACTTCGGCGCGCAGTCCAAAGCAATAACCGTCAGTGAACAAACCAATCAGCAGGGAGGTGGCAGATCATCCATACTGGGGATTTTTGGAATCCTGTTGTTGCTTGGTGGGGCGGGCTTGGGTTATTATGCCTATCGTGCCAGCCAGCCAAAGAGCAAACTCAAGGGAAGTCCGTTGGCAAAGCGGTAGGAGTACAAGTAAAAAGTAAAAAGGGAGAAGTCACCGATGACTTCTCCCTTTTTACTTCTCCCTTCTAACTTATTACTTCCTCACCCCATCGGATACCTCATCCTCTGTCCTCCGATCAAATGGACATGTAGATGGAAGACCGTCTGACCGCCGTGCGCGCCAGTATTGGTAATCAGGCGAAATCCGCTATTCGAAATCCCCTCAGCATCAGCAAGTTTGCGCGCCACCGTAAAAATGTGTCCGATTACCTGCTCGTCCTCGGGATCGAGAGTTCCTATGGAATCAATGTGCTTGTTCGGAACGATCAAAATATGAGTTGGTGCAACAGGGTGAATATCACGAAACGCGGTGACCTGCTCATCGTGATACACAATAGTCGCCTTGGCTTCATTTGAAATAATTTTGCAAAAGGTGCAGGAATCAGACATTTCGTAAACTATCCTTGATAAGCGGGATGCAAGATAAATAAAGTGGGATCTAAGCATAATCTAACATAATTGTATTCGACATTTTATCAAGTAGGGCAACCGAGACCGGTCCGCGCACTGATTTCTCCGTACGGGTTGCTCCTACTATTCGGCTATAGGACATATGTATAGTATTAGAAATATCTCACCCTGATAGGTCGTCTTTTCAAAAGGCGATATAATTTCGCGCGAAGGAAAATCTTATGAATGAAACAGTTTTAACCTGGATCGTGTTTATCCTCATCTTTGGTAGCGTGGTACTAATTCACGAATTCGGACATTTTATTGCAGCGCGCCTATGCGGGATCGAAGTCGAAGAATTTGGAATTGGTCTTCCCACACCTGGTGCGATCACGCTTTTCACTTGGCAGGGGACACGTTTCACGCTCAACTGGCTTCCGCTGGGAGGTTTCGTCCGCCCAAAGGGTGAGAATGACCCCAACGTCCCCGGAGGGCTCGCCTCTTCCAGCCCATGGAAGCGGTTGATCGTTCTATTCGCTGGTCCATTGATGAATCTGCTCCTGGCAGTCGTCATCTATAGCATTATTTTCAACCGCGTGGGCGTTCCCGATACGAATCATGTGCTAATTTCTGCTGTTACGCCTGCGAGTCCTGCTGCCACAGCAGGCTTCAAGGATGGCGATATCTTTGTCAGCGGCAACGGTCAGCCGATTGCCAACTATGATCAGCTACGCCAGATCATTGATAATAATGTAGATAAGTCGATCACCTTCGTTGTAAGTAGAGATGGCAAACAGATAGAGTTGACTGCCACACCGCATTTGGACCCCACAGAAAAACGAGCCATGATCGGTGTTGGCTTGGGTGTTCCGTTCAGGCAAAAAGCCTCGTGGGGTGAAACGCTGGGCTTGGGTGCCCAATATACCGGCTACAGTGTGCGTGCCTTGATCTCGTTACCTGCGCAGTTGCTGCGTGGCACGATCTCCCCCGAACAGGGACGACTCATCGGTTTGAAGGGCATCTACGATGTTCTTCAAAAGAGTGTCTCTCACGATGTGCAAGCCAGCAGCAGCCCGACACCAGCCTCCTCCACAAGCCCTGTTGATCAGCCCATCAGCACACTGGAATTGCTTGCCTCACTGACCATCAGCCTGGGTGTTTTCAACCTCTTCCCGTTCCCTGCACTTGACGGCGGGCGCATCATCTTCGTCCTGCCTGAGCTAATTTTCCGCCGTCGTGTTTCGCCTCAAGTCGAAAATCTCATTCATGGCATGGGGATGGCAGTTCTGCTTCTCTTCATGCTCTATATCAACATCATGGACTTCATCAATCCTGCTACGGTTACAATTCCTTAAATGAATACCGAACCTATTTCCTTTCAAAAAGTTCTTGACTCCCTGATTGAAAACCGCAAGGAGTTCCCCAAGACGTATCTTCGGGAGTTTTCCGATATAGGACCTCTCGAACTAAAGACGCTTCTGGACGTCTGGCCCCAAGTCGTTCTCAGCCGAAAGCTATCTCTACTTGAGGAACTGACTGTTCTGGCTGATAGCGATACCCTCGTCTCCCTCGATGATTTTGCGTGTGCTCTTCTCATGGACCCGGATCCTCAGGTAAGAATACGCGCCATCCGCCTGCTGCATGAATACGAAGACCCGAAAATCGTTCCCTCGTATTTGGATATGCTCAAGAATGACACGGATACAGATGTCCGTGTCGCAGCCGCGAATGCGCTCAATCTGTTTGTAGATTTAGGCGAGTTGGAAGAAATTCCGGAAAATATCTACCATCAGATCGAAGATGCACTGCTTATCTCTATTACCGGTGAAGATAACCTGCGCGTACGACGCGCCGCGCTGGAATCAATTGGTTATTCCTCTCGACCCGAAGTTGCCACGCTGGTCGAGTCGTCGTTCCGCCGTGAAGACCCCCACTGGAAAATTAGTGCTCTCATTGCCATGGGTCGCTCTGCAGACGAGCGCTGGGAGGACGATGTCACACGATCACTCGTCAGCGAAAATGACGGTGTCCGCAAGGCGGCAGTGCAAGCCGCGGGTGAACTTTCCCTGAAATCGACGCAGCCCCTGTTATTGAAGATGCTGGGCGAAGAGGAAGATGATGAGATTGTCAGCGCGATCATCTGGTCTCTTTCGCAGATCGGTGGCGAGGATGTACGTACCTATCTCGAAAGCCTGCTCGACCAGCTCGAAGAGGATGATGAGCAGATCGCCTTCCTCGAAGAAGCACTCGATAATTTAGCTTTTACGGAAGACCTCGAACGTTTTGATCTCTTAGCCTTTGACCCCGAAGATGAAGTTGTTGAACTCGAAGAAGATGATGACGATGAAAAGTAGGTCAGGCTTGTAGCCTGCCATATTCCTTGCTTAACAACCTTGCGAAGACTCACGCCCTATCGGGCAGTCTTCGCAAGGTTTTCTTTTTAAGTACTGACAACCTGTTTCTACAATCAAAAATATTCGGGAAAATTTCGGTGAATTTCAACGTAAATAGCAAAGTGGTAGTTGGATGGGTAAATTAACCTAGAGCTTCCTAGAGGTAAATAGAGGGTAGAATCCCTAGTACATTGATGCAAGGAGGATGGATTGGAATTCTACAAGAATAATAAAGAGTGGATTATTCCTGTTACTATTCTGCTGGTGGGTAAGGCTATAGACCTAGTTATGCCTTGGATTCGGTCTTATTTGGAGAATAAATACCTCTCCTACAAAGAGAGGAGAATATCTATTCTTATTACACGTTACAGAAAAACAAGACAATTCAATCGAAACCCTGTTTTCACAAATAAGGCACGCATGTATGGTGACCTTATGTTCTTTCTAATAGGATTTATATTACTTTTCCTATTCTTTCCTGACCTTTTGACTCAACATGATGTAATACATATGCCTATGTTTGTTTCTTTCTATATTTTTGTAGCTTATCTAATCATAGTGATTACTAATGACATAATCACTCTTAGGGATTTTCTATATTTTGATAGATACAGAGCAGGAGTATTAAGGGAACTAGTAAAACTAGGTGGTAATCCAGAAGATTTAGACAAAGAAGAAACAGAGATACAAGGAGGATAGAATGGATTGGAATACTCTTCTCTCAGTTTTTCTCGGTGGATTACTAGCGACTGTTCCTATTATCATATCCAATAGATTTCAAGCTAAGGAACATGAGAAAGAGAGGTTAGAACAAAGGAGGATAACAAAGATTCAAGCTAGAGAGAAATGGGAAGAGCGGGATATTCTTGAAATCATAGAATTGGTGGAGAAACTATTGAAAGACGTATCAGAGATTAAGAAACATGTTTCTATTGTATCTTTAAGGAATGCTAAAAACAAAGACCCGTTAACAGTAGATGAGTTTATAAAACGAGTGGAGTTGAGTGCAGGTAATTTGGTAGACCAACTGCTTGAATGTAAACAAACAACCGATAAACTTGCTTGGCTTGCCCATTCTTTTGATGACACAAAGATTCTATCGGGTTACGTCGATTTTACACTAGCTGCGTTTGATGTGATAGGACTCACGCCTTCCACTATGGATGATAAAACAAGAAAATCTGAAGTGGTGACAAAACCTTTGCCAAAAATGTCTGAATCGGATAGTTGGGGAAACTTGCTTATATGTGCTGGTGTTTTTCATGAAGCATTGCGAGAAAAACTAATCTCACTAAGAGATAGCTAAATCATAGGAGGCTAAAATGCAGAAGTGGGAGTATCTAGCTGTGAAGCAAGCACGTTCATATGAAGCTGGTTTTCCCAATCATTGGACATCTTGGTCTCCCCCTGTTGACCTAAATAAGATTGGAAGTGAAGGTTGGGAGTTAGTAGTGTGCCAATCAATGGCTTATATGGCGAGTATTATGCTGGTCTAACCAATGAAGTCGTGTGGGTATTTAAACGTCCTATAGAATAAATAACTCCCCATTTTCAGGGAAGTTTTCTTGTTAGTCATTATCTACAGGGGATTTATAACCTAGCTGTAAATTATCTTTCTTTGTATTCAGAGAGTTATAATCTCCGTGACTTTCTTTTCGGGACACATACATGTCATTTCCTATTCTCGCCTCCACCTTTGCCAACAATATCCTGCCCATCCTGCTCCTCGGCGGAGCAGGGTTTGCCCTCGGAAAACTGCTCCATGTCGATGCGCGCAGTCTGGGGCGAGTCGTATTCTACATTTTCAGTCCTGTGTTGATCTTCAACCTGCTTCTGCAAAACCGCCTCAATCTAAGAGAAGCAATTGGAGTAATTAGCCTCACGCTGTGCAGTATAGCAGTTATGGGATTGATTACATTCCTTTTCGGGACTTTATTCAAACTGGAACGCGCCGCCATGACGTCAATCCTCATCACGACCATGTTTGGCAACACAGGTAACTACGGATTGCCTCTCGTCTCGTTCGCGTTTGGCGAAAAGGCGCTTTCATATGCCGGAATCTTTTTTGTCACTACAACATTTCTCTTCTACACCGTCGGTGTATTGATTGCCTCGCTGGGACATATGAACTTGAAAGAGGCGTTGCTTGGGCTGCTTAAGATCCCCACTTTGTACGCCGTGATTCTTGCGATTGTTATTAATGCCTGGCATATCCAAATCCCTGAACCTGTGGACCGTGCTGTCCAGCTCGCGGCTGGAGGAACAATTCCACTCATGCTCATTCTGCTTGGGGTAGAGTTGACGCGCGTCCAGCTTTCGGGGAGTCCATTGTCCTCTCAACTTTATTTAACGCCCAGCAAGCTCAGGCGCAGTCAGGAATCGAGTTGGAAGATGTGGGGGCAACGGTCCAGTTTGGGGAACAGATCACATTTGTCGCCACGATCAAGGCTTCGATTCCCATTCAAAATATTTCCATCGTTATCCTCGATGAATCGCAAGGGACAAGTCACATCGAACCGTTGGATGTGGGACCCGATGGGCATACCGAGTTTCATTTCGATACCAAACAAAATGTTTTGCGACCGTTCACGAATGTGAAATGGAATTATCAATTCACGCTTTCGGATGGCAGCACCACACAAAGCGAATCGTTTTCTGTGCGTTATGCAGATAACCGTTTCCAATGGCAAAGTCTTGAGTCGGGATCGCTGCAAGTAAATTGGTATGAGGGCGATTCGAATTTTGGTCAGGCAGCGTTGAATACGGTTCAATCCGGTTTGGGATCTGTGAGCAACTTCATGGCGGTTGATCTGGCGCAGCCTATCGAATTTTATATTTATGCAAATGCCGATGATCTGCGCGCCACATTATCAGTGAGCAGCCAGGATTGGATTGCAGGTCATGCCGACCCTGCACTCGGTGTTGTGATGGTCGTGATCGAGCCTGGTGCGGAGCAGAGCATCACATTGGAGCAGCGTATTCCGCATGAGTTGCTGCACGTGATGTTGTACCGAGCAGTGGGTGCGGGATATCACAATATCCCTGCCTGGTTGAATGAGGGCATGGCAACACTGGTGGAGATTTATCCGAGCCCGGATTTTGACCGCGTACTTAAGGACGCGGCTTCCAGCAATGACTTGATCCCGTTAAGTACTCTGTGCGCATCCTTCCCAGCCGATACAGGTCAGGCGTTTCTGGCATATGCTGAATCTCGATCGTTTACAAACTACCTGCACAAGAAGTATGGCTCATCTGGTCTGTTGAAACTCGCCACAACCTATGTCGATGGCGTGGACTGTGACCGCGGCACCGAACTTGCTTTTGGACTTCCACTTTCAAACCTGGAGGCGAAATGGCGGTCCTCCATCTTGGGACAAAATGCCTGGTTGCCGGCTTTGCAAAACATGACCCCGTATTTGGTGTTGTTATGTTTGGTGTTAATCATTCCGTTTATCAGTATCGTGAGCGCAATGCGTAAAAAAGGAAATCGTAATGAACCAGAAACCTTTGTCAGAAAATGAAGGAATGGTCCGAGCCCACATCTGGGTCAAGGGACGCGTGCAAGGTGTTGGCTTTCGTGCCCATGTGGAATATGAGGCGCGTCAAATCGACGGATTGACCGGCTGGGTGCGGAATGTTGGCTACGACACTGTCGAAGCGATTGCAGAGGGGGAGCGCGATAAATTGGAAAAATTTATCGCGATGATGAAAGAAGGTCCGCGCGGCGCGCGGGTGGATGAGTCAAAAGTGGAATGGGAAACTCCAACAGGGGAGTTTATGCAGTTTGGGGTAAAGAGAAGCATGTAACAAAACGTTCAAACGTTAGGCAAACCCCAAGCATCACACCCATTTCCACATCGAATAATTTTCGCTGAATGGAATTTTACCAAGGCCACTCGTTTCCCTCATAATCTAGCAACTTCAATTTTCCCTCATCCTCCTGCTTGCCCAGAAAGATGGGGATCGCTTTGGCGGCAGCTTCCTCTGGCTCCAAGGTGGCTTCCATGTTTTTTTCTCCGAGCATATACGAACGAATCCATCCAGGATGATAGACCCGAAATGTATATCCGGTAGGATACAAATCATTGAACAGGATCTTGACTGCCATATTCAATGCCGCCTTTGACATGCAATAGCCGAATAAACCTGTGCGATATGCCCTGGTGATGCTTCCTGCCTCGGAAGAAACGAAACATAACCGCTTGAAGTCGCTGCCGTCTGTCAACGGTAAAAATGCTTCTGTGATCCGCAATGGTCCCAACGCGTTGACATCGTACAGACGCTGCATTTCTGCGTAATCCTGCGAGTTACGGATTGGACGTTCAATGATGGGCGCGTAAATTCCCGCGTTATTAATCAAAACATCGATATGATCGGTTCGCGCTGCCACAGCCTGTGCAGCGGCACGAGTAGACTCCAGCGAACTGACATCCAGGGAGATTATGTGTAGCGCACTGGGATATTTGTCGGCCAGAGTCGACAGGTCGGGCCACTCAGGCATATATTGTCCGGCAAAGACTTGCCAGCCCTCTTCGAGCAACTGGGCGCACAACGCAAAGCCCAAGCCGCGATCCCCACCTGTGACAAAAACTGTCCGTGTCATTTGAATGTTCCTGTTGGAGTCATAATAATTTTCCACACCAGCGTAAAGAGTTGAGAAGCAAGGCTTGGAAAGAGGGATGCAACCAGATATCCAAATTGTGACCCGGCGTCAATACTGCCACGCGCCCGGCACCCTCCATTCGCCTCCAGCCACCAGGTTGTTCACCATGCTCGGACTTGGTGGTCACAAACACTTCAGCCTGCGGGTCATCCAACGCCATAAAATAGTGTTCATCCTTCAGCGTGAATGGATCAATCCCGTCACAAAGTGGATGCCCCGCGCGTGGTTCCACAGTGACTTCGCACTGTTCGGGATGATGGGTAAACACTCCACCCAACAAACCGCGTAGAACTGGCGTTTGATCGTATTCGGCGGTACCTGAGTGAATGGCGAGCAGCCCGTTTCCTTTGCGCACATAATCGGAAAATGCCGCCTGGACTGAATCTGTCATCCAGCCGGTTCGATCGGTAGCAGAAACGTTGTTGGACTTAGTCAGAATTACCAGTGGGTATGTCATCATGTTTTCGGATGACCAATCATAGGCATTTTCGATCCAGTCAAATGTAAATTCGAGCCCAGTCAATGCTCCCAAACCCTCCCGAGGAACTCGGGCCGGATGCCAATAATCATCACAAAGAACCAAGGTTTTCATTCGATAACCTCATTGGTTTCAACTGTCACGCAAACCCCAAGCCTCTTTCCTTCAATGATACCCATTTCCCTTGACCAATGACCAGATGATCGAGAACTTCCACATCCAGTAATTTCCCTGCTTGGACGATTGCCCGCGTCACCGCGACATCATCGGGGCTGGGAGTTGGATCTCCGCTGGGATGATTGTGAATGACAATTAATGCTGATGCATTCTTTCTCACTGCTTCCTTGAATAATTCGCCCACCCGTACTTGGGAAGAGTTGACCGAGCCTTTGTATACTTCCACGGTTTCCAATATACGATTCCGCCTATCGAGCAACATTACCCGCAAATGTTCCTGCTCCAATGCAGACATTTCATATTGAACTAGTGCGGCTGCGTCGGCGGGGGAGTTGATCGCTGGGCGTTCCTCCGGGGATTCGAGAGTCAGCCTTCGTCCCAGTTCGATCGCAGCTTTGATCTGAGATGCTTTCGCTTCGCCGAGTCCATGCTGATCCATTAGTTCCTTGAATGGGGCGCGATGGAGTCCGCTTAGCCCGCTGAATTTTTGTAACAAGCGTTGACCCACTTGGACAGCATTCTCTCCCGTCACGCCGACGCGCAGGAGAATGGCGATCAATTCAGCGTTCGATAATGCTTGAGGTCCAAGAGTGGCAAGCCGCTCACGCGGGCGCTCCGATTCGTGCAAGTCTGCGATGCGGTATGTTGGATGCGATGTTGGAGCAGTCATGATGTTTCCTGATGAAGGTTTTTGATACTATACAATGAGACATACTATAGAGCAAGAGGAAAATAAAAAATCAGCAGTGAAATCATCCAGTGCTGACAATTTTGTCAATTGCTATTGGTTTTTATTGTTTGGCTTTTTCTGGAACACGATGTTCTTGGCAATGACCGAAACGAAAACGATCACTGAAAACAGAATCGCTTTCCCGACAATTCCAGCAACGGCGCGCAGACGAATGCCTCCGCCTCGATCATTTCCGGGCCCTTCAGGTCTAGGTCCGGGATTCTCGGGCGCATTGTTTCCATTTTGTGGTTCGAGCCGTGTGCCGGGCGGACTAAATGAGGGAGATGCACCAGGCAACGCTTGTATTGCGTAGTAAAGCATAACTCCCAAAGCGAACGCGATAGCAAGCACGAGTAAGTATCGTAAGAGGAATTTCATTTGAACTTCTACAATCCATCTTCTTCCGTGAGGGCTGGGTCAGTCTTTGCCGTTTTCCGAAACGGTGTGACGATCAAGCGGATGAAGGCGGCTTTCACCCATTCCCAGCGCAACGCCACATGGATACCGACCAGCACAAGGGTCAGGTTTGCAGCGAGATCATGAATGCGTCGCCATGCGTAGCGCGCATCAACTCGAATTCCTAGAGATGGAACGAAGTGTTCAGAGATCATGAGTCCGCTGACAATGATAGAAGTAAACCCAATAAAGATGGCGATGGCGAGCAGGTAATTGAGGCGGGAGCTATGGAAGAGTTTTACAAAAAAGCGTGAAGTGAGGCGAATAAACCAATCCCAGTGCAGAGCAAAGTGGACGATGAGTGTGCCTACCGCTGAAACTGTGAACCATTCGTGAATGGTACTCCCAGTTGCACGTGGCTCCATTGCGATCATAAACCCAGTGAAAGCCGCAACGTCAACCCAAAAGTTCAACTTAATATTCATTAAACCTCCATAAAGATTATTCCTACTATACATGAACCAGATAAATATTGGATGACAAAATTCCTTCGCAGTAAGGATAGTCGCCTAGCTTCTTTCGTAAGTGCTTGACACTACCCTTCGCCTCAAGTAGAATGTCATTCGCCTTGCCCCGTATGTGCGGGGTGATAACTTGGGCCTGTAGCGCAGTTGGGAGCGCGCCTCAATCGCACTGAGGAGGTCAGGGGTTCGAATCCCCTCAGGTCCACTGTTTAGTGAATAGTTATCAGTAATCAGTCACTGAACAAACTGGTCGCTGGTTACTTAACAACTGATAACTGAAATCTGGGCCCATAGCGCAGTTGGGAGCGCGTCTCAATGGCATTGAGAAGGTCGGGGGTTCGAATCCCCCTGGGTCCACCTTATAATGCCCTTCAGGGTATGCGAGAGCGACTGCCGAGTTTACGAGGGCCTGGTCGCTCTTGTGCTATAATGGCGAAAATATATTTAGAAGTCAGGACAGGAGTAGTAGGTCATCCCGTCAGCGAGAAGGGAAAGTGAGGTGGAAGCCCTTCACAGCGCCCAAGGGAGCGCAAAATCAGACCGAACTCGCCTGTTATCTCGAATGAGAGACTTGGATGGTGAACGAAGTAGTCATCCACGGGTATGCCCGTTATCGCGACCAAAGTGACGTTAGAAGGTTTGAACGTTGAAACGCTAGAACGTTCCAACTTGAAAACGTAATTCGGGTGGTACCGCGGAGTAAACTCTTCGTCCCTGATGTGGATGAAGGGTTTTTTGTTTTATTGGACCGTAGACGATGGACCATGGACCGTAAAACATGGTCAATCGTCCATTGTCCATCGTCAAATTTGAAAAGGAGGCACGAATGAAAAAAGGTATTCGAATTAATTATATTTTCTGGAAAGAAGGTCCTCTTCTTCCGCGCCTCCTCACTTCGTCAAAAATTAGAAATTGAAAATCAACCAGGTAACCTGGCACCTGATACCCAAGAACCTGAAACCAAATTTCATGAGGAAAGAATGCCGGAACCGAAAAATAACAATACAACAGAAGTAAAAGATATTTCCTACAATCCGAAAGTCATCGAGCAGAAGTGGCAGGCAAAATGGGAAGCGGATAAATTGTATCGTTCTGTAATTGACGAGCGCAAACCCAAGCATTACGCGCTAACTATGCTGCCCTACCCCAGCGGCGACCTGCACATCGGTCACTGGTATGCGATGACTCCCTCCGACGCGCGGGCGCGCTATATGCGGATGAAAGGCTATAACGTCCTGTTCCCGATGGGATTTGATGCGTTCGGGCTGCCAGCGGAGAACGCCGCGATCAAGGAAGGCATCCACCCGATGAAGCGCACGTTCCAGAACATTGAGCGCATGCGCAAACAGATGAGGACCATGGGTGCGATGTTCGACTGGGAACGCGAAATTGTCTCTGCTGACCCGGAGTATTACAAATGGACAGAGTGGTTCTTTATCCAATTGTATAAAGCCGGACTGGCATATCGCAAATTATCCGCGGTGGATTGGTGCCCCAAAGATAATACAACGCTGGCGCGCGAGCAGGTGATCGGCGAGGATCGCCGCTGTGAACGTTGTGGAACGCCTGTGATCAAGAAGGAATTGGAGCAATGGTTTTTCCGCGCTACAAAATATGCCGATGAACTACTGAACTTCGATGGCATCGACTGGCCCGAGCGTGTCAAGACCTTGCAGACAAATTGGATTGACCGCAGTGAAGGCGCGTCGGTGATCTTCAAAACTGAGATTGGAAATCATGATGTTGAGATTTTCACAACGCGTCCCGATACGTTGTGGGGCGCGACCTTCATGGTCTTCTCACCGGAACATCCGCTGGTAGATGAGATCACCACGCCTGAGAATAAAGCCGCAGTCGAGGAATACAAACTGCAAGCCGCGCGTCAGTCGGATATTCAACGCGGTGCGCTAGATCAATCTGGATCGCTGACTATGTGCTAATGTCCTACGGCACCGGCGCGATTATGGCTGTCCCTGCACATGATGAACGCGACTTTGCCTTCGCCCGCAAATATGGATTGAAAATTGTGCCTGTCATTCAACCTGTAGGGGCGGACGGCGGTCCGCCCGTTCAAGAATTGAACGGCGAAACAATGGAAGCTGCGCATGAACACGAAGGCGTCATGATCAACAGCGGTCCCTTCAATGGAACGCGTGCCACGAATGATAAAGGCATCAAAAACCCTGCAATTAAGGCGGTGATCGAATGGCTGGAACGGAAGGGCATTGGAAAACGTGCCGTGAACTATCGCTATCGTGATTGGTTGATCTCACGACAGCGCTATTGGGGTGCGCCGATCCCGATGGTCTATTGCGAGAAGCACGGATGGAATCCGGTGCCTGAGGACCAATTGCCCGTGCTGTTGCCTGAAGATGTGGAATGGAAGCCGACAGGGGAAAGCCCATTGAAGTTGCATCCTACATGGAAAAACACCATTTGTCCTATTGGCGGCGAGCCGGCCACGCGCGAAACGGACACCATGGATACCTTCATGTGTTCGTCTTGGTATCACCTGCGTTATCTGTCACCGCATTATGACAAGGGTCCGTTCGATGATGCTGAGTACAACTACTGGATGCCTGTCGATACCTATACCGGTGGTATTGAACATGCGACGATGCACTTGTTGTACACGCGCTTCTTCCACAAAGCCTTGCGCGACGCAGGCATCACAGAAGGCAACGAGCCGATGATGCAGTTGCGCAACCAAGGCATGGTGCTGGGCGAAGACAACGAGAAGATGTCGAAGAGCCGCGGCAATGTGATCGCGCCGGATGTGTTGGTCAATCATTACGGAGCGGATACCGTACGCGCCTACATCATGTTCTTTGCACGTTGGGAGATGGGAGCGCCGTGGGACTCACAGGGCATCGAAGGATCTGCGCGCTGGATCCGTC